>JAEEGL011711241.1_pt1 | contig 10839 bp, 7 predicted proteins | sample 9134231 | NCBI WGS metagenome assembly JAEEGL01 (sample SAMN16246548, study PRJNA631951) | gut metagenome | biome: gut microbiome; feature: rumen; material: fiber-attached | host: Bos | place: Iran: Karaj | collected 2018-10
GTATCGTGCCCGTCCGGGTAGTGCGTGACGACGGTATAGGTAAGCATCACGTCGCAGTACGACGGATGCGTGCTCACGTGCCGCACCTTCAGGTTCCCCATGGTGAACCGCAGCGGATGCTCGTCCGCCTGCCAGATCTTGATCATGGTTTCGCGCCCCTTCAAAAACTGCCCTTCGGCGGGGCCGTACCATAAGGCCTCGTCGTCCATCGCGTTCAGAAACGGCATATAATCGTTATCGTAATACTTTATAATCAGTTCCGCCGAACGGTCGGCGATCTCCTGCTGATGCATATAAAACACCTCTGCTCAAGGTGATTATATCCCATCTGCGCGGGAAATACAAGTCATATTCGCAAAAACACAAGTCATATCTGAAAAACTGTTGACTGTTTTTCGTGTTTTGATATAATAAACCGCGTCGGCCGCAGAAACGGCCAACGAAGAACAAAAAAACGTAAAACAAGGAGTACCAACCATGAAAACCGGAACAACAAGACTGCTCAGCGTGATCCTCTTTGCAGCCCTGCTGCTCTCTCTTTTCACCTTCCCCGCCTTTGCCGCGGGCGACATCAAAGGCGATACAACCCCCGACAAACCCGTGATCATCGATCTTCCCGGCCACGGGGAGAACACGAACAGCCCCGAAGACAACGGAAACGAACCCCCTGCCGAGGGTGAAACCCCGGCCCCGGCGGAGGCTGTGAACATAGAAACCGGCGCGCGTGTGACGTTCGGCGCTTATCCGCAAACAAGGGTAACGGATGAAACGCTGACCGATGCGCTGAATTCTCTGGCTTTGCGTTGGACGTATTATGATTATTACGTCAACCAGGCGCGCGAGGATTTTATGAAATACGCCGACGTGACCTATAACGGAAACAAATACAGGGCGGTCACCTTCAGCCATTACAGACCGGAATACATCACAAGCAGCGAAACCACCGCCGACGACAGCCATCAGGACAACAACGGCTATTCCCCGGACACGGTTTACTGGTTCATATACGAACCGATCGTGTGGCGCGTATTGGACGCCGCCGAGGGGCTTATGGTGACCGAGCGCCTGATCGACAGCCAGACGTTCCATAACCGCAATATTCCCAGCAACTGGGAGTATTACGGCGACACGGCTTATTCGCATTACGCCACCAACTGGGCTTATTCGTCTCTTCGCAAGTGGATGAACGAGGATTTCTTCGGCGCCGCCTTCACCGCGGAAGCGCAGAGCTGTATCAAAAGCACGTCCCTTGCCACGCCGTCTTCCTACAAACCGGATTATGACGCGGACGCGACCACGGACAAGGTCTTTCTGCTCTCTTTGGACGACGTGCTGAACCCGGCTTACGGCTTCCGTTCGAGTGACGCCCCGGATTGGTCCGGCGGCCGCACGGCTTACGGCACGGACTACGCAAAATGCCAGGGACTTTACGTCACTTCTTCCGAATATTTCAACGGCGCGTCTTTCTGGCGTCTGCGCTCGCCCCGCAGCAGCACCTTTACGAATTACGTTGTTTCCGACGGCCACATCTCCGGCACCGATACCTACTGCACCGACATCGGCATCCGCCCTGCCCTGCGTATGGATCTTCCGTCTGCCATCGCGCAGTCCGCAATCAAAGAATATCACGCGTTCGGCGAGCTGATCCCCGCGGTTCCCGCCTCCTGCGCCGAAAACGGCACGAAAGCGCACTTCGTATGTTCCTATTGCGGCAAGCTTTTTGACTCGGAAGGCGCTTTGCTTACGGATGAAAGCGTTGTGATCCCCGCCACCGGCGAACACGATACCGAACTGACCGGCGCGAAGGAGGCCACCGAAACCGAGGACGGCTATACCGGCGACGAAGTATGCAAGGTGTGCGGCGTGACCGTAGGCAGGGGAGAGGTCATTCCCGCCGTCGGCGAACAGCCCGAAACGCCGGATATGCCTTCCGAAACCGACGACGTATGCGCCCTGTGCGGTGAAACGCACACCGGTATCCTCGGCTGGTTCGTAAGCTATTTCCACATTATTCTATCGCTCTTCCGCGCCGTGTTCTCTTCCTTCGGCGTTTCCTGCTGAGCGGCAGCCCTCTGAAAGGAAAAAAGAATGAAATCGACCGTAAAAAAGATCATATCTCTCGCGCTGGCGCTCGCCTTTGCCGCGGCGCTTTCCGTGAACGCCTTTGCCATGCAGATCTTCGTGCGCACCCTTACGGGCAAAACCGTTACGCTCGAGGTGGAAAGCAACGACACGATCGAGAACATCAAGCAGAAAATACAGGAAAAAGAGGGGATCCCGCCGGATCGGCAGCGGCTGATTTTTGCAGGAACGCAGCTCGAGGACGGCAGAACCCTCGCCGACTACAATATTCAAAAAGAAAGCACGTTACATCTGGTGCTGCGTCTGCGCGGCGAGGATGCGCCGACGGAAGCGCCCGGAACGCCGGAAGCGCCGTCTGCCCCCGCCGTTGATCCTGAGCCCCCGGCCGACGACGCGCAGCCCGCAAACCCGGATCCGTCCGGTGAGGACCGCGGCGCCTCTTTCTTCGGAAAGCTCACCGTCTTCTTCCGCTCCGTTTTCCGCTTCTTCGCCCAACTGTTCGGCAGATAATTGCATATGGATCTGAAGCTCCGGAGCGCTGCGGTTCCCCACCGGGAACCGCAGCGGCTTTTTATCCCGTAGGAACGTCCGTTTTTCGGCAGAAAGAAAAGCGGCAGACAAGCAAAAAAGCTTCGGTACGGCGTATGATTCAAAAGTTGACCCGGGAGATGCGTTTTTTCTTGTAATTCATAAAAAATCATTGTATAATTCGCAAGAGAAGAAAACGACTTTTTTCAAACCGTATTTTCGGGAAGGAATCCGCATGATCAGAAAACCTCGTGAAAACAATACGCCGGGCATGATCTGCCTTCACGCCCTGCTTGCCGCGGCGAGCCTGTTTGTGAACGGGTTCGGCGTGTATCTTACCATTCAGGCGAATATCGGCGCGGGGCCCTGGGACGTTCTGAATATCGGCATCTCCAAAACCCTCGGGATCCTTTACGGAAACGCCTCTGTGGCCGTGTCCGTTCTGATCCTGATCATTGATATCCTGTTAAAAGAGCCGATCGGCATTGCGATGATCATAGACGCCGTAACGGTAGGAAAAGCGGTGGATTTTTTCAATTGGCTTCACCCGATCCCCCCGTGCCGTTCTTTGTATACGGGCATTCCCATGATGCTCGCCGGGTTGGTGGTGCTGGCATATACGCAGTTTATGTATATGTATGCGTCGCTCGGCTGCGGCCCGCGCGATACCCTTTTGGTGGGGCTCGCCAGACGCGCAAAAAAAATACCCATCGGGGTGGTAAGCATCGCGCTTTTGAGCGCGGCTACGCTTATAGGACGGCTGCTCGGCGGCCCTGTAGGCGTCGGCACCCTGCTGTGCGCCTTCGGCGCGGGCCCCGTGATGCAGCTCGCGTTCCGCACCATCCGTTTCGACGCTACCGGGATCGATCACCAGAGGATCCTCGACAGCCTCCGGGTGTTTCTGCGCGCCGTTAAAAAAACGCGGTCATCATAGGAATGAATATTGTTTTTCTTATCTTTTTATTTGACAATTCATATTTTGTAGTGTTAAAATAAATTTGAATAAATTGAAACGGGCACTATCCATGAATCCTGAGAACAGGGAATGCTTTCATAATTTATCCTGTTATCGTTGACACTAAATCAGTTAAGTGATATGCTATTTCGGGAATTCCGTCGCTGCAAGTCAATTTCGGTATAAATGATACGGCGCTGGTATAAATGATACGGCGCCGGGTTATAGTCAACCATAATGAAAATTTCATGTTTTTCTTTATTCGTATACCAAGGATGCAGCATAAATCCTGCGCCGTTGTTTGTGCAGAGAATTCTGATTTCTTCGGGGGCTTCTCAGCAGAGCCGGGCAAAGCAAAAAGCAGCAGGGACCGTGCCTGCTGCTTTTCTTTGATGCGCGGGTTATCTCTTGAATATTGCCAGAATGCGGTGGAAGAAGCCTATGATCCTCTGCCAGATGCTGCCGGTATGAACCTTACCGCACCATTTGCACCTGTTTGTGTCCTGTGAAGGCGATGCCACCCGGGCGCTGCATTCATCACAGAGGCCGTCGTTGTTGCTGTCAACGTGATTCCCGGTTGCGGGGATCGTTTGCTGTGCGGTCAGAACAGCGCCGCACACGGAGCACGCGCATCCGTCCGTCAATCCGGATGCGGCGCAGGTCGGCGGCACCCCGGGAACAACGACCTGTTTATGGTTTGTTTTCTGAAGCGCGACTGTTTCTCTGGAAAGCTCTGCCCGGCAGTTGCGGCAATACACAACGCTGTCATAGCTGCCTTCGGAAGTGCACGTGGGAGCAATCATATTCTCTTCAACAGGCTCTGCATTGACGTGGGGGAGCTTTTCGATCGGCTCTATCTTCGTCGCTTTACAAACCGTGCAGGTGTAAATCATTTCGCCTTCTTCTTCGCAGGTCGGCGCTCTTGTAACGGTTCCGCCGTTCCAGTTGTGGCCGTTGCTTTCTTCCCAAACGGCATAAAGCGTAAGGTCGGCATCCAGGCGGATGCTGTCTCCGGGCAGGTACTCCGCTGCTGCGGCGCCTGCGTCGGTCGCCCAACCCAGGAAACGGCAGCCGCAGCGTGTGGGGATCACGTCCGATACGGCGTCGGCAAACGACCACTGGCCCGAAGGCCCGTCCGTCCCGCCGTTCAGATCATAATGCAGATAAAAGAAACGGTCGGCATACTCCCATTCTTCCACCGGTATCAGTTCATATTCCGAAAAATCGTCTTCGATCCAGGTCCACTCATCGATCATCTTAACGTCATGGGCGATCAGATCATTGTATAGCGCTTCCCTTGCGTCTCTGTTTTCTTCAAGCGTTCCGCTGAATTCCCGTAATCCCAATACTGCTTTCACGTACCGCCAGGAAAGCTTGCTGCGTTCGATTGCCGCAAGCGCATCGCCCGAACCGGCGGCAGCGTTTTCCGCCAAAGCCCAGAGCCGATCGATCTTTTCCGCTTCCGCGTCGTCTATGGAGAACGTATCGCCCATACGGCAATAAATATCCAGATGGCCTTTGGTGCAGGCTGTGAGCTCGTCTATGATCTCCTTGATATAGTTACCGCCTTCACCATAGTAGTGGCTGCAGAATTCCAGCATTTTTTCGTTATAATTACAGTAAGGGTTTTCCAGAAGTTCTGCGATCAGGTAGGTTCTGAGCTCCCCGAATTCGGTATCGCAGCGGTCTACGTAATAATTCCCCTCTTCATAAACGCCCTTGACCCCGTATCTGTAAAAGCATTGCATATTTTTCTGCAAGGTGCCGAAATCGGGGAAGATACCGAGCGTATAGGCAAAATTTGTTGTGTAATCCCAAATGTATATTCTGCTGCAGATCCCGGACCAATCCTCAAGATCCTCCATCAGATCCCTGTTTCTCAAACAGTCCGGGTCGTCCAAAGCATGCGAAAAACAGCATTCGAACGTGCAGAGTCTTACGATGATGTTATCTTTCGGTACGACCTGAGACGGCGCCTTGCGCGTATACGTATAGGCAAGCGTATCAAAAGCCACGTTGCGATAGTCTTCCTCCCGGTTTTCAACAGCCTCCGCAATCCGGTTGACGAACGTGATCAGGGAGCCGGCATGGGAACCGTTTGCGTCGTCAAGCGCCTTGCAGCGTTCACATTCACAATAATCAAGATTATCCGCCTGCGACAGTGAAATGATCTGCAGGTCCGCTTTACTGTCGTGTTCCGTTTCCAGAACATGCAACACTTCCCCGAGGACGATCTCATAAACCGTTTCATTTGTCAAACAAAGCTGTCCGGGAACCCTATCGCCGTTATGCAGAGCAAAATATTCCGGATGGCTTTCAAAATATGTGTCCGCAGAGCAGAAAACCGTTGAGAGCGTATGGTTGGCGGAATCGCCGAGATACGGGATATTTCCGCCCTGTTCGGGAGCATATGACTGATAAGCGCCGTTCAGTTTGTGCGAAACCGAATACAAAGACATCCACCCACTGCGCCAATCGGTATTTCTGTATTCAAAGAACGGTTCATATTCGATTTTCTCTTCCGGCAGTTCCATCCGGTCGGAAGTCATCACCATTGCGGGATACCAGGCATAGCATTTAAACCCGCAGAACTTTTCAAGAAACGTATGGACGCCGTAGAGCGTTCCGCGGCCGCCGGCGCCGAAAATGGCCAGCCCGCTGCCGAACGGAGCAATCACGTAAGAATCGGCAGCTTTCCCGTTCAGATCATCGTGCGTATCGTAAACGGAGGTTGCTCCGACACAGAATCGAAACCCGTCAAACGGCTGTTCGTCTGTAATAATTTCAAAATTGCCGTGATGAAGCAGATTCAGATATTCCTGCAGTATTTCCGCGGCATACGTTTCTGTGGGAGAAGCATTTGCGGAAACAACGATCGCATATTCTTCTCCGTCGGCTTCCGCTTTCCCGACGGTATAAGAAGAGATTGCGATTGCAAATATCAACAGAAATACGGTTATGATCTTTTTTTTGATTCCCTTTTTCATGGGGACACACCTCAGTTTCTTATCCGGCTGCAGTTTTCGACGATATTATTATCTCATAAAAAAAACAAGTATCCCGAAGGTCCAGAAAAAGTCCACGAAAAGTCCAAAAAAAGTCCAGAAAAAGTTCAGAAAAAGTTCAAGGGGCTTTTTTTTCGCGCTATCCTTGCGGGACCGCGATCATATAATCCAATACGCCGGGATCAGGGATAAAACAACTTGAAAACAGTACTTTCATGTGTATACATTCCATTTGACGATATTATTTTAACACGGCCGCTATTTAAGGACAAGTGGAAACTTTTTTCGTTTTTTTACGAAAAAAACCCAAATACTGCAGTTTTTTGCAAAAAACCGGTTTGAGAACGCGCAAAGACCGTATTAACGGACTGCGACCTGTTGACGCATACCGGTTTTTTATATTATTATACAGGCAATGTTTGGTAATCTTTGGCTGTCGGTATTTTCTTCATTCATCAGTTGGATATATTCCAACGGGGTTTCCGATCCAGAAATTCTGGTTTGGCGGCAATTCGTAATCAACTACCGGTTGCGTATGGAATTTATGTCTCTGAAAAGCTTCAATATCATCATTCAGGTAGTAATCTTTTTGCATGATGTTGTTGTCTCTGATCCAACAGGTGAGACGCTTATAATCCAAAGAGCCATTATCGTCAAATAATTCTACGGGTAGTGAATCGACAAAGCATAATTTGTCTGCAAAAACAACGTCCATCGTGTTAACGTCAACATAAATACGCATCAGATTGTAGTAGTCATCGTACATTAAGTACCGCAAACCAAAAATGCGCGGATCCTTTTGATTCGGTTCATATTCTTCAAAGGAATGCCCTGTCAGAATATTTTTAATCCCGGATGAACTGATACAGCAGATGGTGTTGTCAATCTGTAATAAAATCCCGTCATGATTCTTGCCTACGCAGCGAATTCGGGAACGAAGCGCGGTTGTCTGAATCTCTGCAACAGGCGTTATCTTTTGGAGCAGGATGTCGGATTCATAGACCTGTAATGCTTCTCCATTGTTTTGGATTATGGTAAGATTGTATCCTTTATCATTGAAAAAAATGTTGATAAAGTTTTCAAAGGTAATCACATCAAGCTTCTCATTTTGCGTATCCAAGACATGCAATTCGGAAAACGAGGGCTCATCGTTTGTGTACCAAACATTAAACAAACGGTCATCTCCATACCCTGCGGTTGAAGGGAACCAGCCGCGGTGTTTCTGCATACCGAAATCCATAGTATTGATCTCCTGACCGGTATTATCACAGCGTGAGATCTGACCGTTCCAGAAAATGTGAGGATCTTCGATATCATGGTTTTCTTGTCTTGATGAAGGACGAAAAACAAGATAACCGTCAGTAGAAGAAATATGTTGAATATCGCAGCATTCTCCGATGGGATAAAATGCCGAGACGGTCATTGTTTGCAGATCAACTTCATAAAGAAACCAATACTCCTCATCATTATACCCGGAAAATACGATGTGGGTTTCATCTTTAATATAGCATCTCTCTGCTCTGAATTTATTGAGAATGGCATCGGTACTATTGATATAATCACAGGAGTATCCCAATCTTTTGGACCCGCAAAAAGAACGGATATACCGGTACTCACATCCCTTTTTTCTGAAAAATAACCACCCTAATTTTGCGCAGCCGATTATCAGTGTTTCGCCGACGGTATTCCACTGAATATTGCGAAAAACATGTTCTGTATATGTAATTCCCAAAGCATTAACACTTTCCTCATAGTCCCCATAAAATGTCTTAATTGTTTCAACTAAATATGAATAAAGAGAATAACGGGAGAGAATGTTGTTAATCGTATACTCAACCATATTTTCGCCGCTGAACTCTACAAGAGACTGGGAATCCTTGGTGATACAGAGATAAGCGAGCGCATCAGTCTTCATTTTAGGCTGTATAATCAGACCATCAACAGTATTATCGCTTTGTGGAAGTTCGAATGAAGTGGGACAATCGGTGGTAATGTTTAAGATCTCCCTTGTGTTTATGGCATTCATATACTATCCCTCTATTAGTATTATTTGTTCGAGTTCAACGAAAAGTTCTTTATCAACCTGAGCGCCATTTTCTTCGGCAAACGCCGTTTTATAACATCGCATAATTTTACCTGAATGAAGTCCTTATTAATGATCGTTGGTACAGCCCTAACGGCCCTGGCTGCTATCATGCTCTTGAGATGCATAGGTTCTATCTATATGGTATATATTGCTGAAGACGCTTAGTTTTTGATGAGAGCTCTTACGCAGTACCAAATAACAGTTGTATCCATTATAATTAGCAAATCGTTCAGTATCATTCTTTTCTTTAAAAATCTTGCGGTCGGCTCAGGTTGCTCCTCAGCTCTTATCATTCGCCGTGGTCAAAAGCATTTTTATGATACCATTTGATTGAACGAAATGTCAATGTTCAGTTTGCGCGGTGTCACTGTTCATTTACGGTAACACGACTGTTCAGTTTGAAACGGTTAGAGGGTACAACGCCGACGGAATATGCATGGCTATTCATCAGCACGGTGTATCTTTTCTCCGTTGAAGTGTTGCCATAACTCCGTGTACTTGTGGCCTTTGCACCGTTATTTCAACAAGAAGGTATGATTGCTGGAATAGAAAAAGCCGCAAGGTTTTAATCGCGGCTTTGACTAATCAAATGTGGTGTTTCCAACTCAAATAATGAATAACATTTGAGTTTTACAACTATATTTATTTAAAACGATACTTTATATAATGTTGCACATCCGTCACCTTCGACTGCGGATAAGTGCCGAACTCAATCGTATCGCCGGCATTGTAAGCCTGCGCCGTGACAGACAGCACACTCGCTGTCAGACACAGCATCAGCAAGATTGCCATCCATTTTTTAACTTCATGTTTGTTCCTCCTTAGATTACATTCAGCATTATTATATCAAGATTTATAATAAATGCAAGCTTTTACTGGGGGTGAACGTAAAACGCGTGTGAACTGAGGGCAGTATGGTATGCGTGAAATCCTTTTTATGTTACTCCTTCAGGTCGTAACGGTCCAGAAAGCTGTGGAGCCGACCGTCCTGCTTATACGAGATCAGCGTATCCAGTGAAACGTTGTGAAGGCTGTTCATGATATTGCGGTCCGCCAGGGGATTGCTTTCCTTCAGTTTTTTGATCAGCAGCTTCGTTTCCATCCGCTTTGAAACCGGAGCGCCGTCTTCTCTGCAGGAGCTGCACGTGTCGGTAAAATGGCAGGCGCACTGAATAAAATGAAGTCCGTGGTAGTCCCGCCAGGCCTTGATATCGTCTTCGCGTATGAGATACATCGGCCGGATCAGCTCCATACCGGGATAATTCGTGCTGTGAAGCTTGGGCATCATCCCCTGAATCTGTCCGCCCCAAAGCATTCCCATAAGCGTGGTTTCGATCACGTCGTCAAAATGGTGCCCCAAAGCGATCTTATTGCAGCCGAGCGCCTGCGCTTTGGCATAAAGATGCCCGCGCCGCATTCTTGCGCACAGGTAACACGGGGATTTTTCTACGCTTTCCACCGCATCGAAGATCCTTGTTTCAAAGATTTCGGCGGGGATGCCCAGCGTTTGCGCGTTGAACTCGATGAGCAGGCGGTTCAGCTCGTTATACCCCGGATCCATAACGAGGAACTACAGCTCGAACGGGAATTTGTTGTGGCGCTTCAGCTCCTGAAAGAGCTTTGCCATCAGCATGGAATCCTTGCCGCCGGAAACGCATACGGCGATCTTATCGCCGGGCTTGATCAGCTCATACTTTACAACCGCTTTTGCGAACGGGATCCACAGCCGGTCTTTCCACTTCCTGCGTTCCCGCAGCGCCGTTTCGATTTCCGAAGAGCGGTCCTGCCGTACAAGCTGCTTTCTGAGCCACGAGGTATAGCCGCCCGCAAGGCTGAACGCCTCATATCCGAGCGCGCGCAGGGCCTCGCACACGGGAACGCTCTGTGTACCGTGCATGCAGAACAAAACCAGCTTTTTAGCTCTCGGCAATAAGCCGTTTCCGGCGCGTGAAAGAATATCCGGCGCGTTTTCCGCGCCCGGGATGGTTCCGTATTCAAAAGAGATCTCATCGCGGATATCGAAGAGCGCATACCTTTCTTCGGGAAGATCGGCAAGCGCTTCGATCGTCAATTCATATTCCATGCGCGGCCACCAGATCTTTCACCACTTCCCCCGCAATGATCAGGCCGACAACGGACGGCACGAACGCGGTGGAGCCGGGGATATCTCTGCGCTCGGTGCA
>JAEEGL013065530.1_pt1 | contig 10839 bp, 8 predicted proteins | sample 9134231 | NCBI WGS metagenome assembly JAEEGL01 (sample SAMN16246548, study PRJNA631951) | gut metagenome | biome: gut microbiome; feature: rumen; material: fiber-attached | host: Bos | place: Iran: Karaj | collected 2018-10
AACGATGTTGAGGAGCTTACAGAAAAGGTTTTGCACGAGGCGAGAGTCTTTATTACTCCAGGATTTATCTTTGGAAGTAACGGAAAAAGATATGTAAGAATATCGTTATGTGCAAAAGACGAGAAGATGCGTCAGGCTCTTGAAAGAATCAAAGCTTTGAAAAAATAATAATAGAAACCTCCCCCATCCCCAGCGCGAAGCGGAGCTTCGATATTGAATATTGAAAATTGAACATTGAAGATTAGTCGACTATGCCGATATAATATTTAAATCTTTCATTATTTCCATCTTTCAATTTTACATGGGGCTACCCAACAGATAAAATTTGATTGAAATGCCAATAGTTTGCTTTCGGTTTTCAATCGGAGAGGAGGTTGTTTAATGTCAATAAAAATAGAAACATAAAAAGAAGATATTATGGAACTGGAATTAGAACCTCTAAATTTACCAAGTGATAACGAACGCCCTATTGTTATAGCTGGACCATGTTCAGCAGAAACAGAGGAGCAGGTAATGACAACCGCTAAAGAACTTGCCGATAAAGGCTGCCATATGTTTCGTGCTGGAGTGTGGAAACCACGCACAAAACCAGGTGGCTTTGAAGGACACGGAGAGGCTGCTTTGCCTTGGATGCAGCGTGTGAAAGAAGAAACAGGTATGCTTACCGCAACAGAGGTGGCTACTCCTGAACACGTTGAACTGGCCCGTAAATATGGTATTGACATACTGTGGGTAGGTGCGCGTACAACAGCCAATCCTTTTGCTGTGCAGGAACTAGCCGACAGTTTGAAAGGCTTTGAAGGTCCGGTATTGGTGAAGAACCCTGTTAACCCAGATCTTGAGTTGTGGATAGGTGCCATGCAGCGTATCAATCAGGCAGGTATAAAGCGCTTGGGTGCTATTCATCGTGGTTTCTCTTCATACGACAAGAAAATTTATCGTAATCTCCCTATGTGGCAGATAGCAATAGAACTTCATCGTAGAATACCAGAGTTGCCAATCATCTGTGACCCAAGTCATATTGGTGGCCGTAGAGACCTTATTGCTCCATTATGTCAGCAGGCAATGGACTTAGGTCTTGACGGACTTATTGTTGAAAGCCATTGTAACCCAGATGAAGCATGGAGCGACGCTAAGCAGCAGGTAACACCAGATATTCTGGATTATATTCTTAGCTTGCTTGTTGTTCGTGACGAGCACACTTCAACAGAGGGAATAGGTCAGTTGCGTCGTCAGATAGACGAACTTGATAATAACTTGATGGAACTGTTGGCAAAGCGTTTCCGTGTTTGCCGCGAGATAGGAACCTTCAAGAAAGAACATAACATGACTGTGTTGCAGGCAAACCGCTATAGTGAGATTCTTGAGAAGCGTGGTGCTCAGGCAAGTTTGTGCGGTATGGACCCACAGTTTGCTGCTCATGTTTTTGAGCTTATCCACGAAGAGAGTGTTCGTCAGCAGCTGCAGATAGTTAATGAATAACGCATGAAAATACTGATTATGGGAGCCGGAAAAATGGGCTCCTTCTTTATCGACCTGCTGTCTTTTGAACATGAGGTGGCGGTATATGAAAAAGATGCGAAGCGCTTGCGCTTTACATACAACTGTTATCGTTTTCAGACATTAGATGAAGTTCGTGATTTCAAGCCAGAACTCGTCATTAATGCTGTAACGGTAAAATACACGTTGTCGGCATTCAAGGAAGTATTGCCATATCTTCCCGACGACTGTATAATTTCAGATATAGCATCTGTAAAGACAGGACTGAAGGATTTTTATGAGCAGAGCGGTCATCCGTTTGTGAGCACTCACCCTATGTTTGGCCCTACATTTGCTAATCTCAACCAGTTGAGCGAAGAGAATGCTATTATCATTAGCGAGGGTGATTATATGGGGCGTATCTTCTTCAGAGACCTCTATCATAAGCTCGATCTGAACATATATGAATATACGTTCAAGGAACATGATGAAACTGTGGCTTACTCTTTGAGTATTCCTTTTGTTTCTACATTTGTGTTTGCTGCTGTGATGAAACATCAGGATGCTCCTGGAACCACATTCAAGCGTCACATGCGTATTGCTAAAGGCGTATTGAATGAGGATGATTATCTGTTGCAGGAAATACTCTTCAACCCCTATACAAGTGGACAGGTGAGTCAGATACGTTCGGAACTTAAAGAACTCATAGAAATCATTGATAATAAAGATGCTAAGAGTTTTAAGACTTATCTGAATAAAATTCGCAATAATGTGAAAGAAGATATTAAGTAAGTTATGAGTTTCTGGGCATTACTGTTGGGCATATTTACGTTGATGGAGTTGAATTGTGAGAATCTGTTTGATACACAACACGACTCTTTAAAGCAGGACCAAGAGTTTTTGCCTGAGAGTTATCATCACTGGAATGATTATCGTTACTGGCGTAAGCTTGACCATATAGGTCAGGAAATTATTGCCAGTAACGATAAAACACATGAATGGGTGTTGCCTGATATGGTTGCCTTGTGTGAGGTGGAGAATGACTCTGTGTGCAGAGATTTGACAAAGCGTTCTTTGTTGCGTACGGCAAGATATGAGTATTTGGTGACTAATTCGCCTGATGTGCGTGGTATTGATGTTGCTTTGCTTTATCAGCCTTCAAGCTTTCTGCCAATAAATCATTATCCAATCAGAATAAAACCTGTTAAGGATATGCGTGCAACAAGAGATATTCTGTATGTGTCTGGTGTTGTTAGTAGTGGTGATACCTTGCACGTTTTTGTTGTTCACATGCCGAGTAGAACAGGAGGAGAGCGCTTCTCAAGACCTTTCAGAATATGTGTAGCTGAACGTTTGTGTGAGAGTATTGATTCGATAAGGCATCAGAATGCTGATGCAAATATAATAGTAACAGGTGATTTTAATGACTATACAGGCGACAAGAGCCTTAATATGTTGGTTGAAAACCGACTAATAGAAATATCAGCAAATGCTAAGGGTACAAATGGCGCTCAAGGCACATATAAATTTCAAGGAATATGGGGCAGTTTAGATCATATCTTTTGTAGTTCTGCTCTTGCTGATAAGAAAACAGAGTGCTTTATTGCTGATTATCCGTTTTTGTTAGAAGACGATAAGAAATATGGAGGAGTAAAGCCTTTTAGAAACTTTAATGGGGCTAAGTGGAATAATGGTTTTAGCGATCATCTTCCTTTGATAGCGCGATTTGAATTTGCTGATAATTAGTCAAACGTAGTTTTTATTATTTATATTTATCTTTCTTTGCGGGAGGAAGAAAAGGCGATAGTGATTTAAAAAGACTTAAAACATTAGTTTTTTTCCATTCGTTCACCTTTTTATTAGTAATTTTGCAACCTACTGAAAGTAGAGGAGTTTAAAAACTTGTAATTCAATTATCATAACGAGATAAAATAGAATAAAATTATGTTTGAGAATCTAAGCGACAGACTTGATCGTTCCTTTAAAATACTTAAGGGTGAAGGAAAAATCACCGAGATTAACGTAGCTGAAACTTTAAAGGACGTTCGTCGTGCCCTCCTTGATGCCGATGTAAACTACAAAGTAGCTAAGACCTTTACAGATACTGTAAAGAAAAAGGCTCTTGGTATGAATGTGCTTACTGCTGTTAAGCCAGGTCAGTTGATGGTGAAGATTGTTCACGATGAATTGGCTGAGCTTATGGGTGGTGATACCGTTGAGATTAATCTCAAGGGACATCCTTCTGTTATTTTGATGAGTGGTTTGCAGGGATCTGGTAAAACAACATTTAGTGGAAAGCTTGCTAACCGTCTGAAAAATAAAGGAAACAAGAATCCTTTGCTTGTTGCTTGTGACGTTTATCGTCCTGCAGCTATTGAACAGTTGAAGGTTGTTGGTGAGCAGATTGGTGTACCTGTATATACAGAACCAGAGAACAAGAATGTTGTTGAGATTGCTCAACATGCTATTCAGGAAGCAAAGGCTAAGGGATACGATTTGGTTATTGTCGATACTGCAGGTCGTTTGGCTGTTGACGAAGAGATGATGACTGAGATTAAGAATCTTAAAGATGCCATTCAGCCAGATGAGACTCTCTTTGTTGTTGACTCAATGACCGGTCAGGATGCAGTTAACACTGCAAAAGAATTCAATGATCGTTTGAATTTCGATGGTGTTATTCTTACTAAGCTTGATGGTGATACCCGTGGTGGTGCTGCACTTAGTATTCGTACTGTTGTCTCTAAGCCAATTATGTTTATTGGTACAGGCGAGAAGATGGATGCTCTTGATGTGTTCCATCCATCTCGTATGGCTGACCGTATCTTAGGTATGGGTGACGTTGTTTCTCTTGTTGAACGTGCTCAGGAGCAGTTTGATGAGGAAGAGGCTCGTCGCTTGCAGAAGAAGATTCAGAAGAACAAGTTTGACTTCAACGATTTCCTTGGTCAGATAGAACAGATCAAGAAGATGGGTAATATCAAGGAACTTGCTGGTATGATTCCTGGTGTAGGTAAGGCTATCAAGGATATTGATATTGACGATAATGCTTTCAATGGTATTGAAGCTATTATCCGCAGTATGACTCCAAAAGAGCGTACTAATCCTGAAATCCTGAACACCAGTCGTAAAAATCGTATAGCAAAGGGTTCTGGTACAAGTATTCAGGAAGTAAACCGCTTGATTAAGCAGTTTGACCAGACTCGTAAGATGATGAAGATGGTTACTGGAAACCAGATGGCAAGTATGATGTCACGAATGAAAGGTATGAAATTACCAGGAATGTAATATTATTATAAGACAATAAACTCAAAACTAAAATGACATTAATCGATGGAAAGGCTACAGCTACTGCTATAAAGGCAGAAATAGCTGAGGAAGTGAAAAAGATTGTTGCGGCAGGTGGTAAACAGCCTCATTTGGCAGCCGTGCTTGTAGGTCACGATGGTGGCAGCGAGACATACGTTAAGAATAAGGTTATTGCCTGTGAGCAATGTGGCTTCAAGTCTACATTGATTAGATATGAAGACGATGTAACCGAAAGTGAACTGCTTGAATGCGTTGATAAACTGAATAAAGATGACGATGTTGATGGTTTCATTGTTCAGTTGCCTTTGCCAAAGCATATTGATGAGCAGAAAATCATAATGGCTATTGACTATCGTAAGGATGTAGATGGTTTTCATCCAATAAATGTTGGACGAATGGCTATTGGCTTACCTTGTTTCATTTCGGCTACTCCACTTGGAATTATCACTTTGTTACAGCACTATAATATTGAAACAAGTGGTAAGAAGTGTGTTGTTCTTGGTAGAAGCAATATTGTTGGAAAGCCAATGGCACAGCTGATGATGCAGAAGCAGTTTGGTGATGCAACTGTTACGGTATGCCATTCTCATTCGAAGAATCTGAAAAAAGAATGTCAGGAAGCTGATATCATCATAGCAGCAATAGGAAAGCCAGATTTCGTAACTGCCGATATGGTAAAGGAAGGTGCGGTTATCGTTGATGTAGGTACAACACGTGTTCCTGATGCATCACGTAAGAGCGGTTTCCGTTTGAATGGTGATGTAAAGTTTGACGAGGTGTCACCAAAATGTTCTTTCATTACTCCTGTTCCCGGTGGCGTAGGTCCAATGACAATCTGTTCTTTGATGAAGAATACATTGGCAGCAGGAAAGAAAGAATTTTATAAGTAGAAAACAACTTGATTTTTTTATAACTCTCTAATTTATAGGCTGATTCGCAGCGATGCGAGTCAGCCTTTTTTTATCTTATCGATATCGATAGACAGACCTATCGAGAAGGTTCTTGCTTTTGTTGTTGGTGAGTTCCAGTAATATGTTTTTGGAGTGTAACCGAACAGATTATCTATAGTGGCGGTTAGCTTATAAGCTTTCATCATTTGCAACATTACAGTAGCTTTCCATATAGAATAAGCACCACATGTTTCTGTTTTACTGTCGGGGGCAGAAAGATAGCGTCCAGAAAGAGAAGTAGATAAGACGTAATTCTTTGAAATGCTGTTACCATAGTCAAGATGCCATGTCATGCTGTGTGGTCTTGGCTTTGAGAACTGTGATGTGATACTGTTTGCACTTGCATGCAAATAGTTGTAGGCAAAGCCTGCATCAAAGCCTATCTTTGTGTGGTATTTGGCATTGAAATCTATTCCAGATATGGTAACGCCATCGTCGTTGCAATATTTTTCGCCTGCATCGTTATCAGCGTCGCCTTCAAAGTCGGTAGTGGTGATTCGCTTATCGTATTTATTGTAGTATCCAGAGATGGTCATACTATAACTACCCTCGAGCCATCCATTGGTTGTTCCATAATGTTCAAAGGCTATGTTGAAGTTATTGCTTCGTTCTGGTTTCAGGTTCTCGTTGCCGTATATCATCATGATGCCAGCCATATCGAAGTTCATATACATTTCCTTTAGTGTTGGTGCCCGGAAACCACCTGCATACGAACCACGAATAGATAAACCTGTGAATTTCAGCATTGTAGCCAGTCGGGCTGTTGTGGCATCAGAATGTGATGCTGAGAAATAATCGTTTCGCACACTTGCCACAATGTTAAGCCATTTTGCTGGATTGTAGTCGAACTGCAGAAAAGCATCGTATGATTGCTGATGTTTAGCTTCGTTGTTCTTGAATTGATAAGTGGTGAGATAATCGTGCAGATAATCGGCTCCAATGGTAAGGGTATGATTTTTGATTGGCAAGTTCAGCAATGTGTGGAGAACATGTTGACGATTACTATAGTCGTGATCGTGTGTACGTTCTTTGTTTACAAATCTTGCCTTGTCGTATTGGTCATAAGAATATGATAATTCAATGTTGCTTCCATTTGAAAAATCATATACCGAGCGCAAGCCAGCATTATAGTCTTTGTAATTGTCGGTGTAGTTACTTCTCTCGCTGTGTCTGTCGAAATATCCACCCCGCGCAATAAGTTTTAGTTTGTTTGACACTTTGTAAACAAGTCGTTCTTTCATATTGATGGTGCTGCCTCCCCATACATTCTGTATGTTTGACTTAGTATCGAAAGCGTCTGTTAGTTTAATTGTTTGTGTGTTGGTTTGCTGAAAGCTTGTTTGTGAGTTCCATCGATCTTGGTTGAAACTCATTCGTATTCCGTTTCTCCAGCTATTTCCTGCTGATAGGTAGCGACTGTTTAAATTGACGGTCCATGGTTCTGTATTCTCGCGTGAGATAAGGTTTACTACGCCACCTACGGCATTGGCACCATAAAGAGCTGAGGCTGCACCCTTAACGATCTCTACTCTACCTATATTGTCGAGATTTAATCTGGTGTAGTCAATATTGTCCATTGTTTCACCAGCCAGACGTTCACCATCTACAAGGAAAAGCATAGCACTTCCGTTCATACCGTTCATGTTCAGCGAAGTTTCTTGTGACATGGCATAGCTGAATTCCAAGCCAGGAAGTTCGTTGATGAGCAAATCTTGAATGTTTGTAGCATCGCTACGTTGAATGTCTTTCAGTCCTATAACCTGTGTCACTACAGGCACATCTTTTAATGCTTTGGGTGTGCGAGTAGCTGTTACAACAATTTGTTCAATATTCAAAACACTATCAACTCCGAGTTTTGTTCCCTTAGAAGGCACAACAGGTGTACCTGCTGTAAGACTATAGCTTATTGCAAGTACACCAAAAGTGAGAAGATTTCTCTTGACCATTACTTAGTATTTTTTGCTGATTCAAAAGTGTTAATCATAGCCATTGGCATAGCTCCGTAATGTAGATTGAATTTAAGGGAAAGCTTGTTACCAGTGTAACCACCTGTTAATACGCCAGAATATTTCTTTCCGTTTTCGGCAGTACCTTCAAATTCTGTGTTGGCAATATTGTAGGTTCCGTCTTGTCCTGTAACTGTTACATTTTCAATAGTGAGACTTGGAACTTGCATAGGTGGATTACCATAGCTACCTATTTTAATGTCTACTGTTGATTCGCTTTTTTCAACGATAGTAACTGTAACGTTCTCAAATTTAGATTCTGCATCATTTACGCTACATGTGAGATCTGAAGTGTATTCTCCTGCAACTACTTTGGCAGCGCCAGGCATTTGCTCGTCGTCATCGCTGCTGCAAGAAGTCATAGCTGTGATTGTCAATAATGCAATCATGAACACGGATAGTTTTTTTAATACTTTCATTTCTTTTACCTTAATAGAGTTAAACTTATTTTTAATAATACTTTTTAGTGTTTAGTATAAAATGTGCTTAGTATATTATTTTAAGCGAATGCAAAATTAGTGCTAAACAAAAATTTGTACAATACCTAAAATTTATGAATTTTTTAGTTTAAATTTGCATTATGGTGTTTTTATACTTGATATTTCAATCTGTAAGAAAAAGAGTGTTGTATGAGGTAAATTATTAAGCTAACTGAGAAAAATAATATAAAACTGTTGGTTGTTATACAAAAACTGATTATCTTTGCATAATCATTATGAAAAGAGGGATAAATAATAACGAAATTAACGACTTATAGATATGAAACATCAATTGAGAAGTGCTATTTGTACAGAAGGCAGAAGAATGGCTGGCGCACGTGCCTTATGGGTGGCTGCAGGAATGAAACATGAACAGTTTGGCAAACCTATTATTGCTATTGTGAATAGTTTTACTCAGTTTGTGCCTGGACATACTCATCTGCACGAGATTGGTCAGATAGTAAAGAAAGAAATTGAGGCTATGGGTTGTTATGCAGCAGAGTTTAACACTATCGCTATTGATGATGGCATTGCCATGGGACATGATGGTATGCTGTATTCTCTTCCTTCTCGCGATATTATAGCAGATTCTGTTGAGTATATGGTAAATGCTCACAAGGCAGACGCTATGATTTGTATCAGTAATTGCGATAAGGTTACACCAGGTATGCTGATGGCATCAATGCGTTTGAATATTCCAACAATTTTCTGTTCTGGAGGCCCAATGGAGGCTGGACGCTGGAAGGGTCAAAATGCCGACCTTATTACTGCTATGATCAATGGTGGTGATGAATCGTGCTCTGATGAAGACCTTACCAAGATTGAGCAATGTGCTTGTCCTGGTTGTGGTAGTTGTTCAGGTATGTTTACTGCAAACTCAATGAATTCTCTTACTGAGGCTATTGGTCTTTCGCTTCCTGGTAATGGAACAATTCTTGCTACACATAAGAACAGAGTAGAGTTGTTTAAGCAGGCAGCTCGCCAGATAGTTAAGAATGCTTATGCTTATTATGAGGATGGTGACGAGAGTGTTCTTCCAAAGAATATTGCTACTCGTGATGCTTTCTTGAATGCTATGACATTGGATATAGCTATGGGTGGAAGTACCAATACAGTTCTTCACTTGTTGGCTGTGGCGCAGGAGGCTGAGGCCGATTTCAAGATGCAGGATATTGATGCGCTCAGTCGTAAGGTTCCTTGTCTGTGCATGCTTTCACCAAACACTCAGAAATATAGTGTTCAGGAATGTAACCGCGCTGGTGGTATTCTTGGTATTATGAATGAACTAAATAAAGGCGGACTTATCAATGGTAATGTGAAACGTGTTGATGGTTATTCTCTTGATGAGGTTATGGCAAAATACGACATTACCAATGGTAATATTGATGCTGAGGCCGACAGAATATACCATTCTGCTCCTGGTAGAAAGTTCTCTACCGAGATGGGTTCACAGGATACTCGTTGGGAGAGTCTTGATACTGATCGTGAGAACGGCTGTATCCGTGATTTACAGCATGCTTATACAAAGGATGGAGGTTTGGCGGTTCTCTTTGGTAATATAGCTCAGAATGGCTGTGTTGTAAAGACAGCAGGTGTGGCTCCAGAGTTATGGCATTTTGAAGGGCCAGCAGTGTGCTTCGATTCTCAGGAAGATGCTTGTGAAGGTATTCTTGGTGGGAAGGTTAATTCTGGGGATTGTGTGGTTATAACACATGAAGGCCCAAAGGGTGGTCCAGGTATGCAGGAAATGCTTTATCCAACATCGTATATCAAGAGTCGTCATTTAGGTAAAGAGTGTGCTCTGATTACTGATGGTCGTTTCTCAGGCGGAACATCAGGCTTGAGTATCGGACATATTTCTCCTGAGGCAGCAGCAGGAGGTAATATAGGAAAGATAAAGGATGGCGATATTATTGTTATTGATATTCCATCACGTAAGATAGAGGTGAAACTGAGTGATGAAGAGCTTGCTGCCCGTCCTCAGCAGCCACTCAAGAGAAATCGTGTTGTGAGCAAGGCGTTGCGTGCTTATGCTCAGAGTGTGTCGAGTGCAGACAAGGGTGGTGTTAGAATAATCGATTAATCTATCATTAAGGATTTTATGGCAGAAAACAAGAATAACGGATGGGGTGGTGTATGCATTGGTGACGAGTGTACCGGTGCAGAGATATTGATGCGTGCCCTATATACAGAGAATGTAAAGACGATATTTGGTTACCCAGGTGGAAACATAATGCCTGTTTACGATGCTCTTTATCATCGTACACGTGGCAAGGATGCGTGGTTCAACCATATTCTCGTACGTCATGAGCAAGCAGCTGCTCATGCTGCTCAGGGGTTTGCTCGTGTTAGTGGCGAAGTAGGTGTTGCCATTGTTACTTCTGGTCCTGGTGCAACCAATACCCTTACCGGTGTTGCAGATGCCATGATGGATTCTACTCCATTAGTGGTTATTGCTGGTCAGGTGGGTGTAGGTGCTCTGGGTACTGACGCTTTTCAGGAGGTTGACCTTGTTGGCTGTGCTCAGCCAATCACCAAGTGGGCTTATCAGATTCGTCGTCCAGAAGATGTGGCTTGGGCTGTTAGTCGTGCATTTTATATTGCACGTAGTGGTCGTCC
>JAEEGL013136347.1_pt1 | contig 10839 bp, 4 predicted proteins | sample 9134231 | NCBI WGS metagenome assembly JAEEGL01 (sample SAMN16246548, study PRJNA631951) | gut metagenome | biome: gut microbiome; feature: rumen; material: fiber-attached | host: Bos | place: Iran: Karaj | collected 2018-10
ACGACCCCAGACCAGTATGAGCTGTTGGAGATGAACCGTATCAGCGGTTTTGTCAACCGCCAGCGCGGCACAGGTCGTCCGACCAAGAAAGACCGTCGTGCCCTTGATGAGTTTGTTGGACCGTCACTGGAAGGTTTTGGCGATTTTGACTTTGACGAAGATGATATTTGATATTCTTTTTATTGTGATAGGCGTCGCTTTGGTGCTCTATGGCGCCGACCGCCTGACGGAGGGTGCTTCAGCACTGGCCCGCCGCATGAATGTGCCCGAAATCATCATTGGCCTCACCATTGTGGCTGCCGGAACGTCAGCCCCTGAACTGTTTGTCAGCCTGGTGTCGGCCCTGAAGGGAACGCCCGACCTGGCTGTAGGTAACGTAGTGGGGTCCAACACCATGAATGCCATGCTTATTGTGGGCTGTGCTGCCATGGTGGCACCGATGACCATCAGCCGCTCTACGGTGAAGAAGGACATTCCTTTCTCCGTAGGCGCCTCCTTGTTGCTTATCCTGCTGGCTTTCGACAGCTTCATGTCGCGCATTGATGGCATCATCCTGCTGGCAGGCTTTGCTGTTTTCATGGCTTACACCCTGATGCAGGCAAAAAGCGGAAAGGCAGAAGAATCGGCAGAGGGCAAACAACTGAAGCCTTGGCTGAGTGCGTTATACGTCGTGTTAGGCCTGGCTATGCTGGTGGCAGGCAGTAATCTCTTTGTCGACTCGGCGTCCAGCGTAGCAGCATCGTTGGGAGTCAGCGAGGGTGTCATCGGTCTGACTGTAGTTGCCGGAGGTACCAGCCTGCCTGAGTTGGCCACCAGCGTAGTGGCTGCCCGCAAGGGCCAGTCGGCCATCGCCATTGGCAACGTCATCGGCTCCAACGTCTTCAACATCCTGCTCATCCTCGGCCTGACTGCAACCATCAGTCCCCTGCAAATAGAAGGCATCACCACTATCGATATGGCAGTGATGTTCTTGTCTGTAGCCCTGGTATGGCTGTTCTCCTTCACCAAATATTCGGTGGAGCGCTGGGAGGGTGCCGTGCTGTTCGGTGGCTATCTTGTCTATCTCGCTTGGCTCATCAGTTCTTTATAGCCCAGAGTCAGACACCGCTGAGCCCAGAGTCGCGTCCCTATATTCCGACGGTGTCATCCCTGTCTCCTTCTTAAAGCATTTGGAGAAATACTTCGGGTCGGTGAAGCCTACGGCATAGGCAACCTCCGCGATGGACATGCGGCTCTTGGCCACCAGCTGTCTGGCACGCTCCATACGTACCTGTCGCAGGAAGTCGCTGGGCGAGACACCCACCAGTTCCCTGATTTTCTCATAGAACACGGTGCGCCCCATATTTACGGTTTCGGCCATATCTTCTATTTTCAGATTGCTGTCACTTATATGTTGCTCAATAAACAGCATCAGCGTATTCAACATTTCCTCATCTGCATTAACGATTTTCGGTTCTTCCAGGTGATAAGTTTTGTGTGTTGGGATTTGTTGTTTTGAATTTTCGTTCTCGTTGATGGTTTCCTGCAGTTCGCGATACTGCCTCATTAGATTATCCATGCGCTGTTCTCGTTCACGTGTCTGCAGCCTATATTGTCTATATCTGATGATCCCCCATGTAGTACAGGTGATAATCAGCAACAGCGCGAGAATGCGTACCCATGTCATCTCCCAAAAGGTTGGTGTGACGTCAATAATCAGGACTGTATAATTGTTTACCCATACACCATCGCTGTTTGTACTGCGTACTGTAAGTTTGTGGCGTCCTGCTGACAGTTCGCTGAATGCAATGCGAGGATTATGGCCAATATAGTTCCATTCGCCTTCATCCATACGGTAAGCATACTGCATCAGGTAGTTGTCTTTGTAGTCGAGCGCAGCAAAGCTGATGGTCATGTTGCGTTGGTGTTTGCCCACAATTAGTGTCGGCATGTTGAGAATAGGATGAGCCACACGGTCGCCTTGATACTGCACCTCAGTGAAGATTATGCAGGGATTGTAGTTGCTCTTCTGCATTTCCTGCGGATTAAATGTTATTAATCCGTCCATAACTCCCAGCCATATACTTCCGTTGCTGTCTATAGCTGGTTTTGCCTCTGTCATTTCAAAAGGCATATTATTATTTGTATGCGGAGCATATTGTAGCAGCTGTCGGTTGTCGGGAATATAGCACTCGATGCCTGCCTCGTGGATAATCCATAGCCGTCCTTGGTGGTCTTCTGCCAAGGAGAGTGCATTGCCAGATTGTTGTCCGGCATCAACAAGTGTGGAGAAACCCTTGCTGCCGTTAACCAGTCGCTGCACTCCGCCACCCAGTGTTACAACATAGATAGTGCCGTCGTGGGCGATAAGTGTCTGCATCACGTCGCTGGTCATCAGCGATGTGGTGTCGTTTTGTTCGTGGTGGAATGATCTCGTTTCACTTCCTGAAATTGTTACCAGACCAGTAGTAGTAGAAATATAGAGATTCCCCTTGCTGTCGTGGGTTAAGCGTCTCACCTTTTCGTATCCCTTTTTCGGATAGCTGTCGGGCCTGCTTACATTAGCTTTACCATCCTTGGCAACATACACTCCATCGCCGAACGTGGCAATCCAGACATTACCATCATTGTCCTCGTCGAAATCATAGATATGTGGACAATCTACTGGCACGGCAACAGGAGTTCCGCCCTTTTCCTTTCTCCAGCATCCAGCACCCTTTGTTCCTATCCAGAGTGTACCTCTTGAGTCTTCGAACAAAGCGTAGATTCGTGACTCTTTTGCTTCAGGTGGCATGAGAGAAGTCATATCATTGCCCGAAATGTTTCTGCCATCATGCAAGGTTAATATGGCTCTGACCTGCTGCCGGTCGGATGAAGGTACGTATTTTATGAGTTGTTGTTGGAAATTGACTAAAGACAACCCTTTTGATGTACTGAACCACAAGTTTTTCTGTTGGTCTGTGAAATGCTTTTCGATGTTTTCTGTCGGGATGCCTTGTGATGTAAGGAGTCTTATGTGAGTTGTGTCGAGTGCTGTTGACCGCGGGGTGTCGTTGGTGGTGGATTCCCGTTCCCCTGTGTTGTAGCACATCATGCCCAAATCGGTAAGAAGCCACTCACGGCCTTTGGCATCAGCCTCGACCTTTTTAATGTATTTACCATAGAGCGGTTTCCCCTTGGTGCCAAACACCTCCATCCGTTCCACGTCGGTGGGATGTTCGTCACTGATTCGCAGATTCAGTGCTCCCTGCTCATCAGTAATCCATGTATGACCGCTTGGCATTCCGTAGAAGTGGCGGGCTTTGATGGTGGTACCGTATTTCTTTTCTAGCAACTGCCCGACGTTGACGAAGTGGCATCCGTGGTGTGTGTCCAAAAGGTAGAGTCCTGCATCGAAGGTGCGCACCCAAACATCGCCCAGCGTAGTGCAGTGTATCATGGCAATGCGATTGGTTGACAGTGCATCTTCTTCGCCCCATGTGCTCCCTCTGAATGTAGTGAATCTATAGCCGTCGTAACAGCATAGCCCGTTCCATGTGGCTATCCATATCAGTCCGTTTGGGGCTTGGTCTATGCCGGAAATCTGATTAGCTGCTAAGCCGTTGCGCACACTAAAAGAACGGAGACTGACATTTGTTTGTGCCTCCATGCCAGTTGCCAGCACGCTGAGAAGCGTCAGCACCAGCGTTTTTATAGTTTTCTTTATCTTTATCTTTCTTTTTAGTTATTTATGCTGCAAAGTTAAGAAAAAAAAGTGAATTATAATGTAGTGAATAGTAAAAAAATGTCACATCCGCCACTCTCATGGAATAATCATGGAGTGGCGGATGCTTAAAAAACTAACAAACTAACGTTTACTTAATTACTTTCTTCCCATTAACGATATATATACCCTTGGGGAGTTGAGCGTTGTGGGACATGGATTGTGTCTTGATGCGTCGGCCGCTAAGGTCGTACCATTGGCTTGTAGCAGGAATGTCACCTCTTTCAATTTCTTGATTTGTAATTGCAGTGGTCATGCCAGCCGACTCTTCGCCCAGACCACCCATCTCGTTGGCAGCACGTACTGTGTAGAGTCCATCGGTAGTGATGGTGTATTCTGTGGCAGTAACATTTGTCTCATATTTCCCGTCTCTGAAAATGACATAGCATCGGGCATTGTCAACGGCTGTCCAACTTAGTGTAGTACCATCCAGCGATACAGTGGGAGCAGTGATGCTGACTGTCTGTTCGGTGGGTAGCCATGAGTCTGTACCTCCTAGTACGTTTTTAAGTGTGAACTTCTCTGCCTCTTCAGTTGTCAACACTGGTGTGTAGTGGTTTGTTGATGATGGTGAGTTGCCGCGAACAGTGAGGTCGAGGGCGGCACCATTCTTATCCATTGAGTTATACTCGTAGAAATAGGTTGGAAGATTGCTCATATTATTCCATCCATTGTCGTTAGGCAATACGTTCATGGTGGTGTTCAAATAGGTGCAGCGTGGCGTGTCCTGCCAGGGACGGCCAAGACCATAGCCTGCATCGCTCTCTCCGTTGACACCATTGATGGTGCAGTGCTGGAATACGTAACCCCATTTCAGTGCCGAGCTGGTGCTTGGAGCAGTGATGACTGAGCTGTTGCGATGCACCACCAGATTTGTATTGTAGTAGAAGTTGTCGCCGCCACCACAGATGAAATCCACAGTGCCATGAATCTCGCAATCTTCAAAATATGCACGATGACCAGTAACCTGTGTGTCCTGGGTGCCAAGTAGCAATACGTTCTTCATGACGGTCTTGTCGCCACCATAGACGGCTACGGCCACGCCGCCGTTGGTCGTCTCCTTGTCCTGCAGCGGCAGGTAGTAGTTCAGATCGTTGAGCAAGGTGAGGTCTTGCAGGTAGAATCCTGTGCGGTCGCGCAGGTTGACGGTGGGATTGCTGATGCCGCTGCGCTGGCCGCGGATAACAACACCGTCGCGGCTCTCGCCGATGAGCGAGATGTTATAACCTGAGAGGCGCAGTTCGGTAGTCTCCATGTTGTAGTCGCCATTCTTGATGAAGATGGTTTTACGAGCGGCCGATGCATTGTTGTTGGCACTGTTGACTGCAGCGACAGCATCCTTCAGTTCGTTGACGGTTGACACCACGTAGTCGTAAACCTTCTGCTCAACGACAGGCTTGGCACTGGTATTGACAGCAATGTTGATAGCCTCAGCGTTGCTGTTACCATAGGTATCCTGGGCAGCACCGGCAGCGATACTTAATGTGTAGGCAGTTGAGTAGTCAAGGTCCCAGACGGGGAAGTAGAGGGTAGCGCTGCCGCCATCGGCTGTAACTGATGAACCGTTGATGGTTGCAGTGGTGCTCTGCATTTCGCGGTCGAAGGTCAGCGCCACTACGGCATGGTTGTTGACTACGGTGACTTGCTGGCCTGTAATGACGGGAGCTGTGGTAATCGCCTTCTTCTCATAAGTCAGCTCATACCAACCGGTAATCTGACTACCACCTGTAGTGCTGAATACTATTGGCTTGCCGCATTGATGGCCTTCAAGGTTGACGATAAGGTCGTATTTGCTGCCGTTTACAAAATCGTGCTTGGCAGGAATATATGCAGCAGTCATGCCCTCGGATGTTACGCTCTCAAGTGAACCAGGTGCGTAATTGTCGCTGAACTCGCGGATGATGAACTGCTTGACTACGATATCGCTGGGAATTGTCAGAGTGAATGGGCTACTTGTGGCACGCAACTTAAAACCGCTGTTGCTCCATCCGTCACCTACGGGTGAGAGTGAGTAAAGACCGTCTGTCCATATATTGTTTTCTTTATCATTTCCTTCAGCAGTGTATTTCAACTGGACGGTCTCATCACTTTCTGTCTTGGTATAAATGTGTAGGCCATCTACAACGAGCGTATAGTCTTTCGTCATTCCAGCCATGTCAACGTGTATCGTGTAGGTGGCCTTGGTGCCGCTGACCGTGGGAGCAGGTGCAGTAACGATGCTGCCGTCAACAACCTTGGCCTTCACAGTTGGAACAGAGGTGTAGATATTGGTGTAGGAGGCGGTTTGATTGTTGTTCATGTCGCTGATCACATCAATGCTCATGCCATCTACCAATATCTCGGTGAGTGATATTTCTCCGATACGGAAGATTTTCAGTGTGTATGTTGTCTGGCTGGAGGCTGCACCAGCGTCTGGAGTGAGCGTCAGAGTGACGGTGGTGATGGCGCCGGGAGCAGGAGTATCTATGGTGTATGTACCGTTGCCGTTGTCTGTCACGCTGATAGCACTGCCGTTGCCATCAACAGCTGATGCTGCTATGGTACCGCTCTGTGCATTGACAGAGAATGTTGTTGTGGCATTGTAGGTTGCTGGCAACTGGCAGAACCAGTCGCTGTCATCACTGGTGGTGACTGTTTGACCGTCGATAGACACACTGTTGATCTTTGCAAAGTGGTCGCCTATTCGTGTCACAGAAAAATCTTTGTAGTTGAAGAGGAAACTGGAACTGGTGGCAAACTGCATGGTAAGGGTTTTCATTCCTTTTGTCAACTCACCGTCGATAGGTACATCGGTAGGTTCGTAGTCGGAAGGATTAGTCATAGACCATGTGCCGTTGGCCTCTACTTTGCCTGTCTCTTCGTCGGTCACGATAGTTGTGATGCTTCCGTCGCCATAGCGTGTCATGGGGATAGTCATCTTATAGACACCAGCCTCAGAACAGATAAAGCTATAGGTGGCTGACGTGCCGTTGGATATCCAGCCTACATTGGTATCTCCGTTTTCCAGGCGAGCTCCGCCGGCATAACCTCCACTGGCAACACTAATGGTGCCAGGGATGGTGTTGAAACTCTCGGTAGTGTAGAATGCTAGTTTCCCCCAGTTACCGGCATAGGAGGATGCTTCTGTCACCTGCATCTTCAGCTCATAGGTGCCTGCAGGCAGCTGCGAGAGGAAGATATTGCTGATGGTGCTGGGAGTCCATGATCCCGTATTCACGATGTCAACGCTCTTGCTGAGTTTTACGTCGTTGGTCCCTGTGTTTGTGAGTGTCACCTGCATCTTGGCTTCAAATTTCGACCCAGTTGCAAAGGTGAGAATATAGTCTTGTGTCGTAGGGTTGCTGACGGTGAATGTGGCAACGGTGCTGGCACCTGTCGAGCCGATGTTTGCCCCATCATTCTCTACATTGGCACTCTCCAGCGTAGCGTCGTTCCAGTTAATGAACGTACCTGCCGCTGTTGGGATGTTTACGGTTTCGGCCCATACTCCAAATGGAAGTAGGATTGCTAATAGGGCCAAAATAGTTTTGGTTGTCTTCATAACAAATTTTTGATTGGTTGGTTATTTAATGTACTATTTGATAATTTTCTTTCCATTAACGACATACATTCCGTGTGGTAGGGTGTAAAACTGGGCTGTTGTGCCCACACAATTTCCCTGAATACTATACACAAGACTATTGGCTGGCCTGGAGGAATTACTGTCATTTGTTGAAAAGATTCCTGTAGGGGCGCTTTTATAGGTGTGCTTCACCGTGGCAGCCTCGGTATTCAGTTTGTCCTGCAGACGTACGTCGGCCGACGAGGCGGCTACGTAAATATCTACCTCTCCACTTTCTACGTCGAATGTCTGATTGGTTTCGTTGAAATAGCTTAGCTGGTCGTGAGCCAAGGTGAATGTGACGGTCTTTGTCTCTCCTGCCGCAAGTTCAACTCGTTCGAAGCCAACGAGCTGTTTTTTCGGACGCTCTATGTTGGAGTTGCAGTGAGCATAGAGCTGTATCACTTCAGCACCATCGCGAGAACCTGAGTTTGTGATATCTGCCTGGATGGTGACGCTCTCACCTTTCTTCAGCGTCTTGCTGCTCAGTCGCAGGTTGTTGTATTGGAATGTCGTGTAGCTAAGACCATATCCGAAAGGATAAAGTGGTGTCTTGTCGTAGTACATATAGGTATAGTGGTTCTTACGTATGTCATACTGCAGCAGGTTGCTTGGCAGATCGCTCTGAGCATTATACCATGTCGTGGTAAGCTTACCGCAAGGATTGTAGTCGCCGAAGATGACATCGCTGATGGCCTTGCCCTGCTCCTGGCCGTCATACCATGTGGCAAGGATGGCAGGAACATGTTCTTGTGCCCAGTTGACGGTCAGCGATGAACATGTGTTCAACAGCACAATGGTCTTGGGATTTGCGGCATATACGGCTTCAAGTAGTTTTTGCTGTACTCCGGGTAGGCCAAGTGACGAACGGTCACGGCTTTCATCGCTTACGCTGAGGTCGGTACCCAATGCCAGCAATACAACGTCTGCCTGCTCTGCCATAGCCGTTGCCTCTGCAAACATCGTCTGTGACTGGGTACTGTTGTTGACATCGCATCCCTGTGCATACATGACGGGATGACCTAATGAGGTTGGTGAGTCGTCGCCTTCGTTGTAGAACTTAAACCAGTCGATATTGATGATGTACTTGTTTGTGTCGGTGGCTGTGGCTAGCTTGTTAAAGATGAGATAGACTGTATGCTTGCCAGTGACGGCCTTTGCCTCGTCGCTCAGTTGGATGGTCTTGGTGACGAAGGTGGTCCAATTGTTGGCGGTGGCGGGCAGCGTCTCTTGATAGATTATGGTGCCGCTGGTGGCGTTGTCGATGCGGATGGTCAGTTGGCGGTCTCCGTATCGGCCAGCATAACTGTAGTCGAGCAGTGATTTACCCGTACCAAAATCCACATTATTATATATAAATATGTCGCCGTTCTGGATATTTCCAATGCCTGCATTGTCAACACCACCCTTGGCGTTCTTGCTGTCGAAAGCCTCGGCCTGGACGGTGCCATCGCTGGTGATGTCGTATTGCATAACATCGGCAACGGCACTGAGTAGTGTCTTCTGGTAGGATGGAGTACCTGAGTAGCCGCCTAACTGCACTGTATTGCCATAGGGACCGATGACGGCAATCTTGTTGACCTTCGTAGCATCAAGAGGCAACATACCATCTTGGTTTTTCAGCAATACTATTGCCTCATGCGAAGCCTGAAGAGCCAAACGACGGTGGGTAGCACACTCTAACGTGTCGCTCTGAATGTCGCTGAATGGCTTGGCGGTCTCGAATTCTCCAACAGAAAAACGGGCCTCCAGCACACGAACCAAGGCAGAGTCAAGATCAGCCTCTGTCATGAGTCCTTGCTCTATAGCTGCCTTGCAACCCTCGGAATCTTGGAACGTAGAACCGCAGTTCAAGTCTTCACCGTTCTTCATGCTGACGGCAGAAGCCTCGGCAGCTGTATTGACATAGTGGTGACGGTTCGACTGGAATACGTCGTCCACGGCACCGCAGTCGCTGGTAACGAAACCATTGAAGCCCCATTCTGTGCGTAGTATGTCGATAAGGAGTTCATGGTTGGCTCCGCAGGGTATTCCGTTCACTGCATTATAGGCACTCATGATGCTGCGCACGTTACCCTCTTTGACGGCCATCTCGAAGGCGGGCAGGTAGTATTCGCGCAAGTTGCGGGCATCCATATCCGATGACGAGTTGTGGCGTCCACCTTCAAAGTTGTTGGCGGCAAAGTGCTTGGCGGTGGCTACGGTCTTATAGAATTTGGGGTCGTTGCCCTGCATACCTTTTATATACTCCACGGCCAGTCGTCCCGTCAAGTAAGGATCCTCGCCATAGTTCTCCTCGTCGCGTCCCCAGCGCGGGTCACGGCTCATATTGATTGTAGGGCACCAATAGATGAGGCCCTTGTTCTTTTGTTTATAATATACGCGTGCTTCGTTGGCTGTGGCTTCAGCGCAGCGGAAGATAAGGTCGCGGTCCCACGTGCTCGACATGGCACGTGATACAGGGAAACTGGTAGCCTGACCAGAACGGGCTACACCATGCAGTGCCTCGTTCCAGTAGTTATAACCAGGCAGATTGATGCCATTGCGGTTGATGCTGAGTGCTTGGTGCCCTACTTGGTTGATTTTCTCCTCCAGCGTCAGTCGGCTGACGAGGTCTTTGGCACGCTCATGGAAACTGAGTGATGTGTCTTGATAAGGCAGCGTTTGTGCCTTTACGGTGACGGCTCCGGCAAAGAGCGACACGATAATCATTGTGATAGCAGTTCTCTTCATAGTTCGTTTTTTAAAATAATATGCTTGTTTCTGGGCACAAAATTACCCCTTCTCTGCAATAGAGAAGGGGTAAAAATCATCGTTAAAAGAGGAAAGAATGGTTATTTCCCCCTCTTATCGACAGTTATTCTACCATAACCGTAATCTTTTTCAGATCCTTATCGGCACTTGATGCACCAACCATCAATTCATACCGTCCGGGTACGACGCGTATGGTATTGGTCTTGACATCCCAGCCCTCGAAACGGTCGCGGGGGAAGTCGATGTCTACGGTCTTGCGCTCGCCGGGCTTCAGGCTGACACGCTGGTAGGCACGCAGCGTCTTCAGCGGCCCCTCTGTGTCTGCCATGTTACGGATGTAGATCTGTACCACCTCGGTGCCTTCGCACTGTCCGGTGTTCTTGACGGTCACGCGAACCTTGTTCTTGATATACTGCGGCTTGCTGATGTCAAATGTGGTATAGCTCAGTCCGTAGCCGAAGGGGTAGAGTGCCTCGCCACGGAAGTAGCGGTAGGTGCGGTTCTTCATGGTGTAGTCCAGGAAGTCAGGCAGGTCGTTGACGCTGCGGTAGAACGTCATAGGCAGCTTGCCCGAAGGATTGTACTGGCCCGTGAGGATGTCCGCCACTGCCTTGCCGCCAGCCTCACCGCCGTACCAGGCTTGGATGATGGCGTCGCAGGTTTCTTCCTGTTCTGGCACCAGTGCCATAGCACCACCGGAGCAGTTGACGAAGACGACCTTCTTGCCTGCGTCGTGCAGCAT
>JAEEGL013332074.1_pt1 | contig 10839 bp, 5 predicted proteins | sample 9134231 | NCBI WGS metagenome assembly JAEEGL01 (sample SAMN16246548, study PRJNA631951) | gut metagenome | biome: gut microbiome; feature: rumen; material: fiber-attached | host: Bos | place: Iran: Karaj | collected 2018-10
AATATCCGGGAAATCCACTCCGTCCCGTATTCTGTAATCCCCGAGCGTCGGGTTGACGTATATCGGGTTTTCACCGTAAGTATACGCTCTTTCGTTTTCGTAAGTCGTGTAGATCAGCTCGTATTTGCGATCGGTGACCGGCGTTTTTCCCTCGGAGTTGACGTACACGTTGTTTTTGATATACGTCACCGGATTGTTCGCGAGATACGGATCGTCGAGATTATCGTAATCAAGGTGGATCTTCAGCATCTCCGGCCATTTTTCCTCTACCACGGCGCGGTACGCGGGATCCTTCAGCTTCTCGAGCAGATCTCCCCACGTTCGCTTTCCGTATCTGATCCCCCAAGAGCCGCCCGCTTCGGCGGCGGCGGCGGATCCCGCTTCTTCGATCTCCGTTCTCGTACTCGTGCCCCATCCGCAGCTGCCTTTGATCACCGCGTTGTCCCTGAAAACGTTGTCGCGTCCGAGAGAGAACATGGCGGTGCAGCTGCCCGTATTATAGAAAAGATTGGAACAGATATCGAAACCGCTGGAGAATTCGTCAAGGTACAGACCGAACTGTCCAGTTCCCGCCCCCGGGAATTCTCCGAAATAGTTGTATCTCACGGTGAGGTCTCTCGCGTCCACGATCCAGTCCGTGTAGATGACTCCGCCGTCGTTTGAATTCTGCATCGCGGAGTCGAAGTCGTTGTATTCTATGATAAGATCGGTCGTTCTCGTGAACGAGACCGCCCCGCGCGCGAGATCTTCAAAGCGGTTGTGTGTGACCGACACGTGCGTGCAGTCGTAAAAATGGACCGCGTTCCAGGTATCGTAGAGTATGTTCCCCGTTCTCACGAGGTTGTTGTCGAAGACGATATTCGTGTTCTGCTCGAATTTCTTCACGTCGGCGTTCTGACCGTCGACGTAAAGAGCGTGACCGTAGGAATTGGCGAACGTGCATTCCCTGATTGTGAGATTCATTTCGCGGTTTTCCGTATCCCCGTTGAAATAAACGCCCTCTATCGCTGCCGTACCGCTGAATCCGCAGAGCTCAAGCGTGATCCCGCGGCACGACTCCGCGCTTATGAATCTGCCCGCCGCGTTTTTGAACGTCAGTCCTCGGAAAGTGAGGTCGACAACTCGGTCCAACGTAACCTGAGTGCCCGGACCGGGGATGAAATACGCCTCGTCGGGATCGTACGCGTAAAGCGTCTTCGTTCCGGGGTCGATCCATATCTCGTGAGCGCAGTCGAGCTCATACGGAACGTTGGAGATGCACATATCGATCCCCATGCCGTCCGCGCCCGCCCAACCGGGTCTCATCCTGCCGAACTCGGATTCATACCAGTTGGCTATACTGAGTATACGGGTTTCGGGATCATATCCCGCCACCTTGAACGTGTCTTTCCTGTATCCGCGGATGATATGGCCCCATATCTCCATCGTCGCGAACTGTTCCTCTCCGTACGCCGACAGTTTTTTGTTGAAGATCGGGAACGTGATCTCAAGAGAGGTGTCGTCGTGCGTTACCGCCGAAGCGGGAAGACTGTCGGACCCGTCTTCGTACTTGTCGGGGAACCGCGCTTTGGTGCAGAGGTCTCCGCCGTAGAAAACGAGGATGCTGTCCTCGTCAAGGCCTAGTTCGTAAAGCTCCGATATATCTGTTTTTTTGATCTTGTCCGCGTATTTGGGGTTGAACAGAGGCAGATCCCCGTCCGAAACGGCAGAGAACGACTCCGGTTCGATACTCATTCCGTTGTCGAACACGACGTCTCCGTCGCCGTATTTACAGTAAGTTATCGGGCATTCGGGCGTTCCTGAGTCCTCCGCCGTCAGGCTGATATCAAGAGGACCGTAATCGCCCGCCATGAACGCGACTTTGATACCGCTCCGTCCCGTCCTGTCGAGCGCGCGCACCGCGTCGCGGGCGCGCTCCCACGTTCTGAAAGGACGCGCGAGGGATCCGTCGTTATCATCGGAACCGTTTGTCGAGACGTAGAAGTCCGCGTCCGTCACGGGCAGATATTCCTTCTCGGTGTAGTGAGAACGGAGAACGGGCGTGTTGTATATAAGTTTGAACGAGCCGTCGTATCTTTCGATTATCGCCGCGAACTGTTCACGTGTCGCATATCCTTCCGGATCAAGTCTGTTTCCGTCCGTGCCTTTCAAAAGTCCGGCCTGAACGGCCCACTCGAGCGGCTCGCCCGCCCAGTCGGACACTTTTTCGTCGTCCGCAAACGGATCGAGATCTGCGCGCTCCGGCACCGATACGGGTGCGGAGGACGAGAATCTGAACAGCATCGTCGCGAGCTGCTCGCGCGTGATATACTTGTCGGGTCCGAACGTCGTCATCGTGAGGCCCTTGACGACTCCCGTTTCTTTTGCCCACGCGACGGCGTCGGTGTACCATTCGTTCGACGGCACGTCGTCAAAGCCGCTCGGCTCTGCAGGTTCCGGCTCGCCCTCGCGCCGCCACAGGACCGTGGCGACCATCGCGCGGGTAAGCGACCCTTCGGGATCGAATCTGTCGCCTCCGACGCCTTTCATATAGCCGCAGTTGACGGCGTATACGATCGAATTTTCGCTCCATCTTCCTTCCTCAACGTCGGAGAACAGTGTCTTCGCCGACGCGGGGATCGCTGCGGCCGAAGCCGCGACTATGAAAGCAAGTGCGAGAAGCAAAGACAGTATTTTTTTCATTTCGTTACCTCGTTAAAAAACGGTCGATTCCGATAATCGGACTTTTCTTGATTTTACAATAAAAACGGATCTGTGTCAAGCGCGCGGACGGCGCCTCCGTCGCCTGCGATCCCCTGAAAAAAGCCCTCCCCGCGAATGCGGAGAGGGCGGTTGAACGCGTTGACCCGGAAGCTCCCGCGAGCGATCAATTGAATTTCAAAGAGATATAAAACCCAAACTGGGCCGCGCCGCCTTCGTTGTGAAACTCAAGACCGATTCCGGTATTCTCTGAGGTCCGCCATTCGACGTAATAGCCGTGGGTCAGATCTCCGGCGTCGAGATAATCGCGGAGGGTTTGGATCGGAACGTTAACGTCTTCGCTGTAAAAGACGTCGACGTTAGCGATCTGCGGATCGCCGAACTCGTTGTAGAGTTTATAGAAACAGTCGACGTAATCAGAAAGGTCTTTCTTAAAGTCGATGTTCTGATAATCTTCATCAGTCCAGCGGTTAGAAACCGTGACGCTGAAAAGTTTGTTCTTGCTGCCGGAGGACAAATAACCGGTATCTGTCATCACGGAAAGATGCACTCCCGATACGTAAGAGTCGAATTGCGTAAAGAAAAGTTCGTTGCCCTCCAGAGAGGGATCGACGGACGCCCAGTCGAATTTTTCCCACCCGGAAGGGAGGTTATCCACGTCCACCTTGCAGGATTCGAAGGTGGGCATAGCCTTTGCCGTTTTTACCGGATCCTGAAAAACCGTCCTCGCCGATATGGTCGAGGCGATATATTCGAGATCGTATTTCTTCGAACAACCGGTGAAACATGCGATAAGTGCCAGAAGCGCCGCTGTAGCGCAAATGATCCTGAGAACTTTTTTCATGATTTGCATCTCCTTGTCTGTGTCAGTTTTTAAAGTCTGATAAATAATTGCCGGGAACGTATTATAGCATTTTTAACTCGGTTTGTAAAGTAGGGCGCTCGAACCGCACCCCGGTTTGCATTTCATTGGCTTTATTGGTATAATGAAACTAATGAATCGTTTTTCGAGAGGGTCAGAAAATGAAAAAACCGGTATCGCTCATACTTGCAGTCCTGTTCATAACGTCGGCGCTTTTCTCTGCCGTCCCCGTCTTCGCCTCGGCGTTTTCCGACGTCGAAGCGGGACGCTGGAGCGAGGAGGATATCGCGTACGCAGTCGAAAAGGGGTATATGAACGGCACGGGAGGAGGAAAGTTCTCCCCCGACGACACGATGACGCGCGCTATGATCGTAACGGTCCTGTGGCGCCGCGAGGGTTCGCCCCGCGTAAAGTACGGCGCTGATTTCAGAGACGTCGCCGACGGAGAATACTACACCTCCGCCGTCCTCTGGGCGAAGAGTTCGGGCATCGTCAACGGCACGTCTGACACGGAGTTCTCGCCCGATTCAGACGTAACGCGCGAACAGCTCGCCGCGATCATTATGAGGTATACTGCGTTTTTGCGCTATAATACCGCGCTTCGCCGCGATCTCAAAGCGTACACGGACGCCGGCGAGATCTCAGAATACGCTTACGACGCGATGTCGTGGGCGGTCCGCATGGGGCTGATCTCCGGAACGACGGAAACGACGCTCTCGCCGCGCGGCTTCGCGACGCGCGAGCAGTTCGCCGCTATCCTCAGACGGTACGACGGCGTAAAGTTCACGTACTCCACCAAGCTGGCGAAGGCCGAGGCGATATATCCCGAAGACGGCGAGGAGATCTCCGTCATGAACCCCCTCGCGGCAAAGTTCGTGAGGAGATTCGAAAACGGCGATTTCGACAGCGAGGCGGACCCCGAACTGGTTTACTCATGGCTGCCTTCCGCGGATACGAGATTCTACCGCGAGAGCGGGATCAATCTGACCTGGCCGGTCTCGGTCAACTTTGTCTGGAAATGCGACGATCCGACGAGACTTATGGTCCTCGATATCTCCGAGGACGAGGATTTTTCGACCGCTGCGTCCATCACCAAGGGGAGGATCACGTTTACTCCCGACGGGACGTACTCGTGCCTTGTGACGAACTTCAAGGTCGCGACGAAGTACTACTGGCGCGTCAGGACCGACTTCCGCGCCGTCACCGAGACGAGAAGCTTCACGACCGCGCCGGACCGTTTCCGTCAGATATACCTTGACGGCGGCAACAACGCGCGTGATATCGGCGGCGACGTGAACAGGGACGGGAAGAGGATCAGACAGGGCGTCCTGTACCGCGGCGGCGAACCGGAAGTTTATTCCGAAGAAGACAGGTACTGCCTGCTCACTCAGGAGGGAAGACGCATTCTCGGCGTCGATCTCGGAGTGAAGACCCGCCTCGATCTTCAGGCCGATTCCGTCGGAGTCGAGCGCGGTATCGGCGAATGGTACGGCGTAAACTACGTTCTGAGGCCGTGCGCGGAGGGTTGGACTCCGTGTCTCACGGGAGAGGGAGCGGAGTGGTTCCGCGAAATATTCGAGGTAATCCTTGATCCCGATAATTATCCGCTCTATTTCCACTGTTACGCGGGAGCGGACCGCACAGGCACCGTCGGCGCGTGCATCGACTCTCTGCTCGGCTTCACGGAGGAAGATCTGAAACTGAGGTTTGACTTCACGTCGCTTTCCCTGATCTGGCAGAGGAGCTGGTACGACGGCGAGAAGGACGATACGGGCGCCGTCAGCGAAAGCAACAGAGTGAATTTCTTCAATCAGCTCGCCGAAATGTTCCCGGAAGCCGAAGACAACTGCGAGCAGGTCGAGATGTTCCTTTTGTCGATCGGTATCGAGCAGGAGAAGATCGACGCGTTCAGAGATTACATGATCCTCGACTGAACAGGGTAAAAGAAAGACCCGCCGGAAGATCCGGCGGGTCTTTTTCGTCAGCGTCGATATCGTTTCAATCCATTTTTTCGACTGCCTGTATCAGCGTTTTGATATAGTACTTCGTGACTCTGACGTTGGCTTTGTAATCCGAGACGATGGAGGAGTTGTCGTAGGACATCGCGTAGTGCAGGTCGTTCATGAGCGGCCCCCACGAACTCATATCGCCGCCGGAGTAAAGATCGACCATATCGTATATGATCGTATCGAAGATGATGTCGAGCATGTCGCGGCTTTCCATATCGAAGACCGACTGGCCGCGAAGGAGCATATCGTAGTACGCGGTCTTGACGTACTTCGTCGAAAGCGCCGCCATCCCCTCGGTGACCGTAGCGGTCGCGGGGACGTTTTTCGTCGTTTTCGGTATCGTCACGGAACCGGAACCCCACGGATCGGCGTAGGAGTAATAACTCGCCTGAGACGCGCTTCCTTTGGGCATCGGGAGGATGCCGAAGACCACGTCGAACTGCCTGTATCCGATCGCTTTGCCCGTTGAGGCCGTGAAGAACAGCGCCTTGTTGTCCAAGAACCAGTCGTAGTCGTCTTCGACGCCGAACACGCTTGCTTTGCTCTCACCCTTGAGCCAGTCCCAGCAGGCGGTCTGCGTCCGGTCTCCGAACATTCCCGACGTTCTGTCGGAGAGATCCACGAGCTCGATGGGAAGAGATTCCTCGAGATAGGGATACCCGTTCTCGTCGAATTTCGTTATGGTCATGCCGCACGAGAAAATGAACTCGATACCGTCGAAATTCGCGTAGCGGAAAACGCCTTTTCCGGTCGGGTTTTCGGGAATATTCGAAGCGACGCGTTCAAACTCGTCGAGCGTCCATTTGCCCTCCGCCGCGAGGGAATACAGCTCGCTGTCGTCGATCGAGAACATCGAGGTGACCGTCTTGTTGAACATGACGCACGTCGGATCCTCGAAGTTTTCGACGGCGATATCTCCGCGAAGGATAAAGAGCTTTCCGCCGACCGAATAGACGTCGCGCAGCGAGCCGACCCACCACGGTCTGTCGAGGTCGATATAATCGTCGAGCGTGTCGACTCTGAGAATGACCCCGGCGTTCAGAAGATGCTGGGATACGGTGATGACGTTTCCGAACACCAGATCGTACGAATCGCCGCCCGCGGTGACCTCATTGATGACCGTGTCCTTCGTGGCGTCCCCGTTTTCGGTTATCACGGGTTCCCAGTTCAGACGGAATATCTCGGTGAGGTCGCGCTGCCTGAAGTAGACCGCGTCGGACTGGATATCGCCCGTCTCCTCGTCTTTTTTCGGGAAATTGTCGCTCTGCCGCCCGATATAGGTGAACGTCATTCCCTCAGTATCGACCGATCCGGCGAGTTCTGCCACGTACTCGTCGATCTCGGCGTATTCGTTCGGCTCCGTCGCCGACTCCGTCGCGGGCGCTTCGGTCTGTGTTTCAGTCTCGGGCACGTCGGGCGCCTTTCCGCACGCGATCGCGGGCAGAACGAAGAGGGCCGCCAAAAGGATGATCAGGATTCTTCTGAACATTTTTCTTTCCTCGCTATCTGTATATTAGTATCTTCCGATCTCTTCAAAGTGAATATCCGGGAAGTCGACGCCGTCTCTGATCCTGTAGTCCCCGAGCGTCGGATTGACGAAAAGCGGGTTTCCGGCGAACGAACACGCGTTGTTTCCTTCTATAGTACAGTAATCGGCGGCGTTACCGGACAGTCCGATCCTCACACTGCCGTCCTGATTGATGAAAAGGTTGTCGGTAAAATAGTTCGTCGGAGCGAGGAAGAATCCTTTTTCCCCTGCGCGACTGAAATCAAAGATCAGACCCGTCGCGCCGGGTCGTCTCGATTCAAGAGCCTCGGCATATCCGGGGACCGTTTCGATATATCCGCGTACCGTGTTCCAGCAGTCGGACAGATAACCGACCGAGTAGTTTTCCGCAAGGGCGGCGTCGCCCGCTGCGATGATATCTTCCGTGTACGATCCGCAGTTCACGTCGATCTGACCGATCAGGACGTTTTCGCGCAGTTCGTTGTCGCGTCCCGCTCCGTGATACATGACCGACCCCGCGTCGAACAGCAGATTGCCGTACATCAAAGTGCCGCAGTCGCCGTCGTCGCAATAATGGGCGAAAACGCCGACGCTCCCGTCGGGTACCGCTCCGTAACAATTGTATCTTATCACGTTGTTGCCGAGTACGTCGCCCCATGCGTAAGTCACGCCTCCGTCGTCCGAGTTCAGCATGACGGAATCGAAATCGTTGTACTCTATTACGACGTCGCAGGAACCGGTGAATACGATCGCGCACCTGCTGCATTCCTCGAAACGGTTGTGGGAGACGGTCCCGCCGCTGCATGCGTGCAGATTCACCGCGCCCTCTGCGTCATAACCCAGATTGGAACCGCAGAACAGGCAGTTGTCGATGAATACGTCCGATCTGTTCGTGTATCTGCCGGGTCCGTCAGCTTCGTCGAAAACGTAAACGTGGCGGCCGACGCACGGACCGAACTCGCAGTCGGTGACGCGAAGGGCGAGGGGAGCGTCGGGAAGAGAAAACTCAAATAGAAGCGCGTTTCTCCCCGTACAGTGATCGAACGAACACCTGTCGAACTCAAATTCCGACGTCCCGTACCCGAGAACGAACTCTCCGACGTTCCCGGTGAACCTCAGGCCGCGGAAAGTGATATATCCAGTGTCTTCGGCGTATATCGCGCAATAGTCAGGCGCCGCCGCGTACCCGTTGCCCGTCTCGTAGTTTTCTACTCCGCGGAGCGTCTTATCTCCGTGGGGAAGAGATATGTGATAATCTCCCGACGGCTCGAGAACGTAAAGCGTGCCTGTCGATCTGTCTACCCAGTATTCGCCTTGGACCGTAAGTTCGTACGGCACGTTCATGAGTATCATTCTTATGCCGTCTCCGTCTGCGTCGCGCCATCCGAGCCGAAGAAGGCCTCCGAACTCGGTCGCGGGTGTCCTCCCGACTTTCAGAAGATGGGCCTCCCTGTCATAGGACTGTATCTCGTAGAGGTCTCTGCGGAATCCGCGCAGTATGTACCCGAATATGCGCATTTCGGGAAAGACGGAGTCGTCGTACGCGGCGAGCCTCTTTTGCAGGACCGTACTGAAAACGTTGAGATTATACCAGTCGTAAGTCTCCGCCGCCTTCAAAAACTGATCCGTCCCGTCCGAGTATTTGTCGGGATACCGCGCGACGGTGAGGAGTCCGTCTTCACCGAAAAGGGCGAAGTCGTCGTAACCCGGGATCGGGTCGAGGAACGAGATATCGGCTTTTTTGATCCTGTCCGCAAATTTCGAGTTGAAAAGTCCGCGCTCGTCCTCGCCGAGCGGGAGAAAATCGCTCTCCTTTACGGTTACTCCGTTGTCAAAGATAACTTCGCCGTCTCCGTATTTGCAGTAAACTATCCTCTGTTCGGACGATCCGGAGTCTTCCGCGGTAAGTTCGAGTTCAACGGGTCCGTAATTCCCGGCTTTGAACGCGACAGTTATATCTCCCTCTGTTTTGACCGCCTTAATCTCACGGACTTTTGCGACGGCTCCGGCGAACGTAGCAAGAGGTTTTTCAAACGTTCCCGGGTTCAAGTCGTCGCCGCCCGTCGCGACGTAAACGTCGGCGTCCGTCACGAGAGGGTATTCTTTTTCGGTATAGTGTGAGCGTATTACGGGGGTGTTGTATCTCAGTATGAACGAGCCGTCGTATCTCTCGATCACCGCCGCGAACTGCTCGCGGGTGGCGAACCCGTCCGGCGCGAGTCTGTTGCCGTCCGTGCCATTGATGATGCCGGCTTCTACCGCCCACTCAAGCGGCTCGTTCGCCCAATCGCTGACTTTTTCATCGTCGGCGAAGGGCGTGAGGTCGGCTCTTTCCGGCACGGAAACCGGAGCGCACGACGAAAAGCGGAACAGCATGGTCGCAAGTTGCTCGCGCGTGATATATTCGTCCGGTCCGAAAGTGGTTTCGGTAAGGCCCTTGACTACTCCCGTCTCCTTCGCCCACGCTACGGCGTCGGTGTACCACTCGCCCGAGGGCACGTCGGTAAAGCCGCTCGGCGCGGCGGGTGCGGGGGAGTTCTCGCGCCGCCACAAAACCGTGGCGACCATCGCGCGAGTCAGCGGTCCCTCGGGATCGAACAGACCGCCGCCCACGCCGTTCATGTAGCCTTTGTCGACGGCGTATTTTATCGACGCTGCGCTCCAGCGGTCGTTATCAACGTCGGAGAACCCGGTTTTTGCCGCTGATACGGGTATCGCAGCGGCCGCCGCGACGAGCATCAGGATCGCAATGATGAGAGAGATGAGTTTTTTCATACGTCACGTCCTCCGGTTAAATTGACAATTGACAATGGACAATGGACAATGGGAAAATCGGGAATGTCCCGGGTGTCGTCGTTATTGATCCGTTTCAAGACGGTTTAATAACGACCTATATCTTCAAAATGGATATCCGGGAAATCGACCCCGTCGCGGATCCTGTAGTCGCCGAGAGTCGGGTTGACGAATATCGGATTTTCATCGAGTCCGTACGCCGCGTTGCCTTCAGCAGTGGCGTAGTCCGCGCCGTTACCGCCTATATATATGCCTATAACCTTGTTTTCATTGATGAAAAGATTGTCGTTGAAAGTGTTGGTCGGGGCAAGTACGAAATTCTTTCGGGCTACGTCGGCAAAATCCAGTGAGATCGTAGACGCTCCGGGCCTGCGCGCTTCCAGTGCTTCCGCAAATCCCTCAACCTCGGCGCACCTTCTCAGCATCTGCCGCCATCTGCTAAGGTCATAATCTTCGGGCGTTTCGCCGTTTTCGATGATGCCGGAGGTACTGTGACCCATTCTCACTCCGTTGACTGTCGCCCAGGGATTTATGAAAACGTTGTCGCTGACGTCGTTGTCCCTGCAGGGGCCGTTGAGCATGAAATCTCCGCCCTGATAGAAAATATTACCGTACATGACGGTCCCGCAGTCGCCCTCGTCGCAGTAGTGCGCGAAACGCCCCACCGATCCCGCGGATACGGGCCCGTAATAATTGTATCTTACGACTGCGTACCCGTCCGCACAGTTGTATCCGCGGGTAACGCCGCCGTCGTCGGAGTTCGTCATAACGGATTCGAAATCGTTGTATTCGACCGTAATGTCTAAAGAACCGGTAAACATAACGCCGTACCTGCATCATTTTTCAAATACGCAATGGCTGACGGTACCGCCCGAACACCGGTACAGATTGACCGCGCCCTCCGCGTCGAACATCAAATTGGAGTTGGCGAAACGGCAGTTATCGATAACGGCGTCGGTCCTGTCGGT
>JAEEGL013411497.1_pt1 | contig 10839 bp, 8 predicted proteins | sample 9134231 | NCBI WGS metagenome assembly JAEEGL01 (sample SAMN16246548, study PRJNA631951) | gut metagenome | biome: gut microbiome; feature: rumen; material: fiber-attached | host: Bos | place: Iran: Karaj | collected 2018-10
AGATCAGCGGCGACTACGGAGGCCAGTGTATGCGCGACTATTTCACAGCCATCGACGAGTTCTGCAAAGAGCCGTATGTGGATAAAGACCATTTAGGTTGCGTGGGTGCTTCTTTCGGCGGATTCAGCGTCTATTGGATAGCAGGCCACCACGACGGACGGTTCAAAGCGTTCATTGCGCATGACGGTATCTTCAATCTGGAGATGCAATATCTGGAGACCGAGGAGAAATGGTTCGCGAACTGGGACATGGGCGGTGCGTACTGGGAGAAAGACAACAAGATCGCGCAGCGCACGTTTGAGAACAGTCCGCATCGGTTCGTGGATAAATGGGACACGCCGATCCTCTGTATCCACGGCGAGAAAGACTACCGTATTCTGGCTAACCAGGCGATGGCAGCCTTCGATGCAGCCAAGATGCGCGGCGTACCGGCTGAGTTACTCATCTTCCCGGACGAGAACCACTGGGTGCTCAAGCCCCAGAACGGCATTCTCTGGCAAAGAGAGTTCAGAGGTTGGCTGGATAGATGGCTGAAGGAATAGTTTAGTGTTTAGTGTTTAGAGATGAAATACAATTACGAATACGAAATCAAGTACCAGGAAGTGGACGGGGCGAAGAAGTTGCGGCTGTTCAACCTGGAGAACTACCTGCTGGAGGTAGCAGGTACAGTAGCGGACGAGTTGGGATTCGGCATTGCGGCGCTTCATCCGCGCGGGCTGACATGGATCCTGACACGGCTGAGCGTAGAGATGTACGAACTGCCGACGCATTGCCAGCAAGTGCGGTTCGAGACATGGATCGAGAGCAACTCACATATGCTGAGTACCCGTAATTTCCGCATTTATGCGAAGGAGTCGAAAGTCGAAAGTCAAAAGTCGAAAGAGGGCGAGTGGACACTCATCGGGCAATGCAAGAGCGTCTGGGCGGTGCTGGATCTGGAGAAGAGAGAGATCGTGAACATCTTCGACGACCCGATGTTCGCGGACTGCGTGGACGGCGAAGTGATAGAGATGAGCCGCGTACGAATGACGACCATACCTGAGCCGACAGGCTGCGAAACGCACAAAGTGGTGTATTCCGATATCGACTACAACGGACATTGCAATAGTTGCCGCTATCTGCAGGCGATGACCGATGCGTACCTGCCGGATTACTACGGAAAGAAAGTACGGCTGGATATCAATTACAGCAAGGAAGCGATGCTCGGCGAGACGCTGCAGACGCTCTATCTCGTTACGCCGGACGGCGTGCAATACCAACTCAAGAACGAAGCGGGAGAGACCTCTTGCTCCGCGAAGATAAGTATCAGTTAGATCGCTGCGCTCAAAGAAGAAAGACCGCAGCGGAGCTGCTCAAAGACAAAAGCACATATACAATCAATAATTATGGAAAATACAGAGAACACCCTGTTGAAGCGACCGGCGGAGTTGGAATGCGACGTCGTGCGGTTCCAGAACCAGAAAGACAAATGGATAGCGTTCGTGGGTCTGAAAGACGGTCGTCCGTATGAGATCTTCACGGGTCTGGCAGACGACGAGATGGGTATAGCGTTGCCCAAGTCCGTTACCAAAGGCAAGATCATCAAGGTTGTCAAAGAGGACGGCACGAAGCGGTATGACTTCCAGTTCGTCAACACCCGCGGTTTCAAGACGACTGTGGAAGGACTGAGTTACAAGTTCGACCGCGAGTTCTGGAACTACGCCAAGCTCATCTCCGGCGTGCTCCGTTACGGCATGCCGATTGACCAGGTGGTACATATGATCAGCGGTCTGCAGATGGACCAGGACTCGATCAACAACTGGACCACCGGCGTAGCCCGCGTGCTGAAAAGGTACATCCCCGGAGCCGAAGTAGAAGAGATGGATGTTGAGAGTTGAAAGGTGAAAGGTGAAAGGTGAAAGGTGAAAGGAAAAAAAGAAAGCCCGCGAGTGCGGGCTTTTCTTTTTCTGTTACTTTTCTGCTTTGGCAGGAGCATGTTCCTCCGTGTGTTGCAGGATGTCTCCTTTCTCGTTGTAGAACCTCATCTCGAGCATGCCGAGTGCCTGGTTTTCCATCACTTTTACGCCATACTCCCTGCGCCATTTGCCGGCGAGTGAAGCGATCCACCCGTGCGTCACATAGGCGTACACATATGGGTGGAGATGCAGTTTCAACCCCCGTCCGTGATGGGAAGACATGTGTGCACAAGCTTCTTCGATCTGGTCGGTGAAGAGGATGGAAGACTGGATCTTTCCTTTTCCTCCGCATGTGGGGCATACCTCTGTGACATTCACTTCCACTGCGGGCCGCACGCGCTGACGCGTGATCTGCATGAGTCCGAACTTACTGAGTTGCAGCACATTATGCTTTGCCCGGTCGCGCTCCATCAGTTTGCGTACATAGTCGTACAGCTGCTGCTGGTGGCCTTTGTCATCCATGTCGATAAAATCCACGATGATGATACCGCCAATATCGCGCAGGCGCAGTTGGTGCACTAACTCGTCGGCTGCCAACATGTTGAACTGGAAGGCGTTTTGCTCCTGGTCCTCGAACAGTTTCTTGCTGCCGGAATTGACATCAATGGAGAACAGTGCTTCGGTTTTCTCGATAATGAGGTATCCCCCATGTTTAAAACCGACCGTTCTGCCGAGTCCCGTTTTCATCTGCCGGGTGATGTCGAAATGGTCAAAAATAGGCTGTTCGCCTTTGTAGAGTTTGACAATCTTCTCGCTTTCGGGAGCGATGAGCCTTAGATAATGCCGTACGTCTTCGTAGATCTCCTTGTCATTGATCTGAATGGAAGTGAAATCGGGGCTGAGCACGTCTCGGATGATACCGAGTGTACGTCCCATCTCTTCGCTCACGAGGCTGACGGGCTCTTTCTGCTGGAGGGTTTTGACGGTCTGTGTCCACCGCTCCATCAGGAGGCGCAGTTCGTTGTCTAACTCAGCGGCACGTTTGTCTTCAGCTACGGTGCGGATGATGATGCCGAAACCTTGCGGTTTGATAGAAAGCATCAGTTGTTTGAGACGTTGTCTCTCCGCTTCCCGTTTGATTTTCTGGGAGACCATGACTCCGTCGGTAAAGGGAATGAGGACGATATTCCGTCCGGCGATAGAGATCTCTGCAGTCAGGCGCGGTCCTTTGGTGTTGATGGGTTCTTTGGAAACCTGCACAAGAATAGGATCGCCTACTTTGAGGACCTCGGCTATCTGTCCCTCTTTACCTACTTCGGGTTGGCGCGGAGTCTTGGTGATGACCGGAATCCGGCGTCTGTCCGAAACGGCTTTGGTAACATACGTTTGCAGCGTACGAAACTGAGAACCTAAATCCAAATAGTGCAGAAAAGCTTCTTTCTCATGACCCACATCCACAAAAACCGCATTGAGCGCCGGCATCACTTTTTTGACTCTGCCGTAATAAATGTTACCTACTGCGAAATTGTCTTCATTGCGTTTCTCACGCGCCACTTCCTGCAGCCGGTCATCCTCGGTCAGCGCTATTGCGATCTCTTGCGGCTGTACGTCCACAATTAATTCGCTTTTCATATTTGTTGAGTTTTATAAAAATAAAAGCCTTGTGGCAACCCGGCTACACTTAGGCGGGTCTTGAGCCACAAAGCTAAAAATACGATCGTCGATTACTTATGCTTATGACGATTCTTGCGCAGACGTTTTTTACGTTTGTGCGTTGACATCTTGTGTCTCTTATGCTTCTTTCCGTTTGGCATAATTGTTTAATTTAAAATGTTATTATACTAATGTTATTTTTTTCCTTTTACGTCTCTTACAACGGCTTTGAACTCCTTAGCGGGCACAAAGAAGGGTATCGAGTGCTCGGGGACGTCAACGGACGTTTTGGAACGAATGTTACGCGCCACTTTCGCTTTGCGGGTCTTCAGGATAAAGCTTCCGAAACCGCGCATGTAAACAAATTCCCCTTCGCCAAGAGACTTCCTGACGTGATCCAGCATACTGTCCAGTATCAGGTTGATTGACTTCTTGTCATAACCCGTGCTGATCGCAATTTCATTTACTAATTCTGCTTTTGTCATACTATATTGTCTGTTATAAATTTTCTGTTTTTTGAGAGGAGTGATCCTCCTTCCGCGAAAAAATCGTGCAAAATTAGTAAAATATTTTGACATGTGCAAATTTTTTTCTAATTTTGTGGTCAATTTTAGTATTTATAGCTCAAAAACGTCATTTTTTATGGCTAAATCACTCATATATAGCCGTTTATACGAATGGTATTTCGTTAACCGCCGCGACTTGCCGTGGCGTGAGACGGATGACCCATATGCCATATGGCTGAGCGAGATTATTCTGCAACAGACGCGTGTTGCTCAGGGGTTGGAGTATTACCGCCGTTTTCTGCAGCGTTGGCCAACAGTCCGTGATCTGGCAGCGGCGGACGAAGCGGAGGTCTTGCGCGAATGGCAGGGACTGGGTTATTACAGCCGTGCACGGAACCTGCACAAAGCGGCGCAGAAGATTGCGGGAGAGAGGTTACGGGTTACCGGTGACGGGTTACGGGTTACCGGTGACGAGGGACGGGGGACGGAGGACGGGAGTGTTTTTCCGCGTACTTTTGAGGAAATCCGGGCTTTGCCCGGTGTGGGAGACTATACTGCCGGAGCGATTGCTTCGTTTGCATACAACCTGCCCTATCCTGCTATGGACGGCAATGTATATCGCGTTGTGGCAAGGCTTTTCGATATCGACGAACCTTTCGATACTACGGCAGGAAAGAAACTGTTTCACAAGAAGATAGAAGAACTGCTGGACCGCGACAACCCGCGTCTCTTCAACTCCGCTATCATGGAGTTCGGTGCGCTGTACTGCACGCCAGTGTTAGAAGCCGTCAGCCATCAGCATTCAGTTGTCAGTCGTTGCGAGAGTTGTCCGCTGGCGGATTTCTGTGCGGCGCATGCCCACGGCACAGCGGAGTTATTGCCCGTACGCAAACAGCGGCCGAAAGTGCGTGACCGGTGGTTCGATTATCATATCTACTTACAGCAGTCAGCCGTCAGCCATCAGCAGTCAGCCGTCAGCACTCAGCCGTCAGAAGTATATACTCTTATTCGGCGGAGGGAGGACCCGAAAGATATATGGTATCACCTCTACGAGTTCCCCTGCGAGGAAAGTGAGTTATCAGCGGAGCGGTCTGTACTCTGTCAGCCGCAGGCGGTCTGCGAGTTATCGCACGTCCTCTCGCATCAGAAGATACACGCGCGGTTTATAATACATAAGGTGGAGGAGTTGCCGCAAATAAAAGGGACTATTGCTGTCCGGTGGGAGGAATTGGATGATTATGCTTTTTCCCGATTAACGCTGCGAGCAATTGATACACTTCGCACATCTCTTCCGCACTAAATCCCCGGAGATTGTTTGAGGTCGCTTGTCCATTTTCCATTGTCCTTAGTACCTCCATATGGTGCTTTATCACTGCCAAATCGCCCCGTTGTGCAGGTCCGGTCTGGGCGTCACGAGGAGTCATCGAGTGTACTTTGGCAGCCGTGTTGTCGATGAGCGGCAGCAGGGCTTCAAAAGGAATACGTGTGTCGCGTAAGAGGTCTGCGGCGATGCGGAACATCAGGTTCGAATAGTTATTGGCGAACACACCGGCTATATGCAGCCGTTCGCGGTCATGCCGGTTCGCCTCATAAATATGCCCCGTCAGGTTCTGCGCCAGGGAGTATATCGCCGCCACGTCATCGATGTTCTTTCCCTCTACAAAACAAGGAATGCTGCTCCAGTCGTCTATCATCTTCGTCCGGCTGAAGGACTGGAAGAAATAAAGTACTCCGGCATGGGGTTTGTCTTCTCCGAACACGTCTATCGGCATTGTGCCGGATGTATGCAGGTGCAGGGCTTTCGGCGCATGGATGACCGATATCACATCCCGCAACGCCTGATCCGCAATGGCGTAGATATATATGTCTGCCTGTGGCAGACGGACCGCTTCGCTGTAAGACCGCTCTGCTGTAGGATTTGTCAGCGGACGGGCATGAATGAGTTCGGTCTTGATGCCTTTGGTCTCAAAGGCGTGATGCAGGTTCGTTCCTACACTCCCAGCGCCAAGAATAGCTATCTTCATCTCCCTACCTCCTTGTAGAACTCGGAGACGGCGACGATACCTTTCTCCCACACCTCGAGATCCATCGATTCGTTAGGCGAATGGATAGCGTTCTGCTCCAAGCCAAAGCCCATGAGTATTGTTTTGCAGCCAAGGATCCGTTCGAAGGCTGCGATGATAGGGATGGACCCGCCGCGTCGTGCGGCAAGCGGTCTTTTGCCGAAGGCTTTCTCGAAGCCTTTCTCCGCGGCTTTGTAGGCGGGAATATCTATCGGGCAGACATAGCCCTGACCGCCGTGCATCGGTGTCACTTTCACGCGCACACCCTGCGGACGGAGCGACTCGATATAATCGACGAACGCCTGCGAGATTTTCTCGTGGTCCTGGTTGGCGACGAGCCGGCATGAGACCTTGGCAAAAGCTTTGGAGGGAAGGACTGTCTTGGAGCCCTCGCCCGTGTAACCTCCCCATATGCCGCACACATCAAACGACGGCCGGCAGGAGTTACGCTCCAATGTACTGTAGCCCTGCTCCCCAAAGACATCATCGACACCAATAGCAGTGTTGTATTTTTCCTGTGAGAACGGTATCTGCGCAATCATTTTCCGTTCTTCATCGGGAATAGGCAGCACATCGTCGTAGAAGCCCGGAACCGTTATTCTACCGTCCTTATCGACAATCTGCGCGAGCATCTCGCAAAGGGCGTTGACAGGATTTTTCACCGCTCCGCCGAAATGTCCGGAATGGAGGTCTCTGTTAGGTCCGTCCACCTCTATCTGCCAGTACGCCAGTCCGCGCAGGCCTGTAGTGATAGAAGGTGTCTCTTTACCGATCATGGAGGTATCGGAGACAAGGATGATGTCGGCTTTCAGCAGGTCTTTGTGTTCCTCCAGGAATGCTTCCAGCGAGGGAGAACCGATCTCTTCTTCGCCTTCGAAGATGAACTTGACGTTGCATCTCATCTGTCCTGTCCTGACCATGTATTCAAACGCTTTGACCTGAATCATCGCCTGTCCTTTGTCATCGTCGGCACCTCGTGCGTACAGCCGTCCGTCGCGGATGGAAGGCTCCCACGGGTCGGACAGCCATTGCTCCAACGGCTCCACCGGCATCACGTCGTAGTGGGCATAGACTAAAACATTTACCATTTGGTTATTTACCATTTGGTCATTTATTGAGCCATTGGGACACCGGTATTCGGCAAAGACGAATGGGTTGCCGGCGGAAGGGATTATTTCCGCCCGTTGGCAGCCGGCTTGCAGCAGCAGTTCGCGCCACCGTTCGGCGCAGCGCAGCATGTCGGCTTTGTGTTCTTCCTGACAACTGACGGAAGGAATCCTGATGAGCGATGCCCATTCCTCCATGAACCGCTCACGATGCGCGGCAATGTATGACTGTATTTCCATAATACTACAATTTGCGAGTGCAAAGGTACAACAAAAATTGCACATACGCAAGGTTTTGGTGCAAAAAATACTCTTATTCTTGCGTATTTGAAAAATTTGTAGTATCTTTGCGCCCGATTTTATTTTGCGGGAGTGTGCACATACGCGTACGAGTACATATAATCATATTGCTGTTGAGCCTTTTTGGGACAGCGATTCATGCCGCAGAACCGACAGACAGTCTGGCGGTAGATAGCGTCGTGCACAGAGAGCAATCAGCGGACAGTATTCAGCCATCCGCAGTCAGCAGAGAGAAGAAAGAGAGCGAGTTGAAGAGTCCAGTACACTACCAGGCGTCCGACTCGATGATCATGATGGGTAACGGTACCGCCTTTTTGCACGGAAAAGGCGACCTCAAATACGAATCGATGCAGCTGCAGGCGGATTACATCCGTATCAAGATGGACTCCAGCACGATCTACGCGCATGGCGTGTATGACTCGATATACGAGGAATGGCACGGCAAACCCGTCTTCAACGACGGCAAAGAGAGTTACGAGACCAACGAGATAACCTATAACATCAAGACGCAGAAAGGTTATATTCGTCACGTAGTGACCCAGCAGGGCGAAGGATATATTATCGCCGACAAGACCAAGAAACTGAACAACGACGAGATGATGCTTGGCGGCGGACAGTACACCACCTGCGACGACCACGACCATCCGCATTTCTACCTCCATCTGACGAAAGCGAAAGTGAAGCCGGGTGAGTACATAGCCGCCGGACCGTCTTATTTGGTGGTAGGTGACGTGCCTCTTCCGATAGCGCTGCCGTTCGGATTCTTCCCGTTCACGAACACCTATTCGTCCGGACTGATCATGCCTACTTTCGGCGACGACTACACGCGCGGCTTGTACCTGCGCGGATTAGGATACTATTTCGCCATCTGCGACTATATCGACCTGGAACTGACGGGCGACATCTACAGCCGCGGCACATGGGCCGTGAGCGCCAAGAGCCGCTATCTGTGGCGGTACCATTTCTCGGGCAACCTGAGTATCAGTTACCGCAACGACGTGACGAGCGAACAAGGCATGCCGGACTACAGCGCGCGGAAGAACTTCAGCATCCAATGGAGCCACTCGCAGGACGCCAAGTCCAACCCGTACAGCACTTTCTCCGCCTCGGTCAACTTCTCCACATCGGGTTACAACCGCAGTAACATCAACAGCTATTACAACCCGTCTCTGTACTCGGAGAACACGAAGAGCAGTACGATCAACTACACGCAGCGGTTCCCCGACAGCCCGTGGAGCCTAAGCATGAGCGCGAGTCTGACGCAGCGCACGAGCGACTCGACCATCAGCCTTACCGCGCCGCAGCTGACGGTCTCCATGAGCAGCCAGTACCCGTTCAAACTATGGCGGCAGGCGACACTCAAACGCAAAGGAAAAGTGGCAGGCAAAGAGCGGTGGTACGAGAAGATAAGCATGAGCTACTCGATGAACGGCAAGATAGCCACCAACAGCATGAAGGAGAAAGATTTCCTGCATTCGAACTTCTTCCGCGACTGGCAGACTGGTATCAGCCACAACCTGCCTATCAAAGCGAGCTTCACGCTCTTCAAATACCTCTCGGTCTCGCCTACTATCAACCTGCGCGACCGAATGTATTTCAGCCGCATCGACCAGCAATGGGACGACGAGGCACAGGCGCTGGCGCGTGACACCACAACGGGATTCTACAACGTCTTCGATTTTGACGTAGGACTGAGCCTCAGCACGAAGCTGTACGGCTTCTACACGCCGCTCAAGAAGCTGTTCCCGAACAGCAAAGTGGAGAAATTCCGCCATGTGGTGACACCTACCCTCTCTATCAGTTACCACCCGTATTTCGAAAAGAGTTTCTGGGGTTATTACGGCCATTACGACCAGCCGGTATATACCAACGAGATCGACAGCGTGACGGGCAGGAAGATCCAGAAGACGGACGAAGCCGGTAACCCGGTAGTGATGCACCAGACCTATTCGCGTTTCTCCAACAGCCCGTTCGGCAACGCGCCGAGAGGCATGTCTGCAACGCTGAACTTCGGCGTAGCAAACAACCTGGAGGTCAAAGTGGTCAACAAAGAAGACACCACGGGCAAGAACCCGTACAAGGTAATCAGCCTGATTGATAACTTCTCCGTAAACGGAGGGTATAACTTCGCAGCCGACAGTATGAACTGGAGCAATTTCTCCGTGAACCTGCGTCTGAAATTCCCGAAGCTGAACAACTACAGCCTGAACATGAGTACGTCGCTCGATCCGTATATGTACGAACTGAACGCCGCCGGCACCCCCGTGCGGACCAACAAACAGTACTGGCACAACGGACGGTTCCCGCACTGGAGCGGATTCAGTTGGAACTTCAGCTACACCTTCAACAACCAGACTATCAAGAAATGGAAAGCCGCGATCGAGAAAAGGAGAGGCGAAAGTAAGCCGTCAGCCGGCAGCAGTCAGCCGTCGGAAGCAGGGACGGGAGAAGAAGAACCGAACCTTGAACCGATCACGAAAGACGACAGCGGCATGGACCGCAACGCCAAACTGGGCGGAAAGAAAGAAGCGGAGGTGGACGACGGATACGTTCGGACAGAGTTCCCGTGGAGTCTCTCTATCAACTACTCCCTCGCCTACGCCAACGGAAGCGAGTTCGACTACAACAAGATGCAATACAAGATGAAATGGCGCAACTCGCTCAGCCTGCAAGGAAACATCGGCCTGGGACAAGGATGGAAAGTGAGCGCCAACATGACCTATAACTTCGATGTGATGAGAGTGACGAGCTGCACATTCAACATCAGCCGCGACCTGCACTGCTGGAACATGACAGCCAGCATCAACCCTATCGGACCGTTCAAGAGCTACACCTTCCATATAGGTGTCAACGCGTCCATACTGAGCGACCTCAAATATGACAAAAACAGTAATCAATCAACCAATAGTAGAGTAACATGGTGGTAGTCGCGCGAACTACGGCTCAATACGACTCGCGATTGTATCGCTCGTATGAATTTTCGCCGTGTTCTCGCTCTTCGGTCCGCAAAAACGACGTTTTTACGTCCCGAGTTAGAAGATATAAATAATGAATAATGAATAATGAATATGAAAATTGAGAATTTAAAAGTAGTGAGTGCCACGTACGAGCTGTATATAGCCGGCGAGGACGGAAAAGAAGAGTTAATGGAAAAAGCTACGGAGGAGACTCCGTTGGTGTGGTGCCAAGGCGAAGGAATGATGCTTCCAGCCTTTGAAGCACAGATGGAAGGCAAAGAGGAAGGGGCGCTTTTCTACTTCGTGCTCAAAGCCGCAGACGCTTACGGCGAGTATATCCCCGAAGGGCTAAGGGACCT
>JAEEGL014722190.1_pt1 | contig 10839 bp, 9 predicted proteins | sample 9134231 | NCBI WGS metagenome assembly JAEEGL01 (sample SAMN16246548, study PRJNA631951) | gut metagenome | biome: gut microbiome; feature: rumen; material: fiber-attached | host: Bos | place: Iran: Karaj | collected 2018-10
ACTGCCTGCAGAACGGCTTGCCGCTCGACACGGATGTGTACGATCTCGCCGCATGGAGCGCGATGGTGGAGCTTACGGAGACGTCCGTGGATTCCGGGTCGCGTCCGGTGGATTGCCCGGACTTCACGCGCGGCGCGTGGCGCACGGCGAAGCCTTTCACGGTGGAAGTGATCGACCTCACGAAGCTGCCCGGCGGTTTCGGCGGCGCGAAACAGGACGAACAGGCCGTCAAGAACGCCAAGCAGGAAGGCCTCGCCTAGTCCGATCGGTTCGCATATCGGTTCGCATACCGCTTGCGCGGGCGGGGGTGTTATGGTAGAATAGCGGCATGACGATTTCAGACGCTGTAAAGATTCTTGAAGGTTCGCTCGTCGCGGGCGATGCCATGTCGGACCGCGAGGTCGGGTTGCCTGTCGCATCCGATCTGATGAGCGACGTTCTGCTGGTTGACGCCGACGATATTCTATTGTTGACGTCGCTTGCGTCCGATCAGGCGATCCGCACGGCCCATATCGTCGGGGCGATGGGCGTGGTGGTCCACGACTCCAAGCCGCTGCCTTCGACGATGATCGAGGTGGCCCGCCAGCTGAATATACCGCTGGTGTCCGCGCCCCTGTCCAAGTACGAGAGCTGCGTGCGCCTGCATGCAGCCCTCGCGGCCGAGAAGAACGCCTGAGATGCCTGCCGTGCCCGAGCACAAGCCTGTCATACTGCCGCCGCCGCACGCGAGCGACGATGAGATAATCGCGCGCCATCCGCCCATCCCGTCGGTCGCGACGGATGTCGATTCCCCACTCGTCATAATGGAGCTGCTGCAGCGCATCAAGATCCGCGAGGTCATGCGCACCGAGATGATAATCCTCTCGCGCCGCGACACCATGCGCCGGGCGCAGGAATTGATGCGCAAGAACCACATCTCAGGCATACCGATCGCCGAGGGCGGGCGTCTTTACGGCATCGTGTCGGTGGACGACATCATCCGCGCGCTCACGGGCGGCTGGATAGACGACGTGATCGTCAAGCACATGTCCACGCATCTTATCGTGCTGGAGGCGGACATGCCCCTGGCGTTCGCGCTCAAGTATTTCGAGAATTACAACTATGGCCGTTTCCCGGTGCTCAACAAGGAGCACAGGCTCGTTGGAATCGTCAGCCAGCGCGACATTACGCGAACGCTCCTCTACGAACTGGCGATAGAGCTGAACAAGCTCGAAAAGAAGACGGCGAAGGCCGAGGGCGAATCGTCGGCCGATTCGCACTACCTGCTGCGCGAATGGTCCGTGGTGCACAACGACCTTGAGAACGCCGGCAAGGCGGCCAACGACATAAAGGCCATCTTGCGCGAGCGCAACGTGGACCGCCGTCTCACCCGCCGCATCGCGGTGGCGGCATACGAGCTTGAGATAAACATCTGCATACACTCCCACGGCGGCGCGCTGACTTTCATGATAGCCGATGACGAGGCGACCGTGGTGGCTAAGGATACGGGGCCTGGGATACCTGACGTCGTGTGGGCCTGCCAGGACGGTACGTCCACGGCGAACGACTGGATACGTTCGCTGGGTTTCGGCGCGGGCATGGGGCTCGCCAACTCCAAGCGCGTATCGGACAGGTTCGATATACAGTCGGTGATGGGCAAGGGTACGACGGTGACCTGCAAGTTCAAGTTGAAAGATTGAAGGTTGAAGGGATATGACAGCGGAAGAGATAGCGGAGAAGGTCTGCGGCAAGGTTGAAGTGGCCGTCGATGGCGCGACGGCGGCAAGCGCCTATTCGAGCGACCTCTTGAGCGACGTGATGGGACATGCCGGCGAAGGCGCCGCGCTTATCACGATACAGAACCATCTCAACACGATCGCCGTATGTACTCTGGCCGGCATAGAGATCATCGTGATCTGCCATGGTCGTCCGATACCCGACGACATGCGCGAGGCGGCGGCGCGTGAGGGGGTGGCGATCGTCACCACGCCCATGTGCCAGTTCGCCGCCTCCATCGCGCTCGTCGCGTTGCCGCCGGGCGTACGCTGAGCCAACGGGAGATATAGATGCCATGAAACTGAAAAGACGCGATTTCGTCGGTCTGGCCGCATCCGCATGCGGTTCGGCCTTTGCGTGGGGTGGGGTCAAGGGCGGCATGCCGCGCATATCGCCTGTCGCGGACGATCCAGAGATCGGCAAGGCATATCGTGGATGGCGTGCCGGCGAGATGGACCTGCATTTCGTCTACACGGGCCGCGGCGAGAACATGTTCTACATCTTCCCCGACGGCACCACGATGGTAAACGACACGGGCGACTACTACCGCACGCGGGAAATACCGGAAATACCCTGGCAGCCGGAACGCAATCTGCTTGGCGGCGAAGTGATGGCGCGGTACCTGTCACGTCTCGTAAAGTCGCGCCACATAGATTACATGGCGATTTCGCATTGGCATTCGGACCATATCGGCGAACCTTCCATCGGCTACCGGATCGCCAAGGACGGACGCAGGGTGTGCGGGTTGGCGCTTCTGGGCGAGACGTATTCATTCGGGAAGTATTTCGACCACCAGTACCCGCGGATGGGGCAATACGGGTCGGGAGATGAAAACAGCATCGCTATGATCCGCGAGTTCCTCAAGGTCAAGACCGCCAAGGGAATGGAATGTGAACACTTTCGTCCCGGCGCGCTTGATCAAATACGCTTGATGCATGACGATAAGAATATCTATCGCGGCGTGTTCTCGGTGCGCAACGTGTGCGCGAACGCGGTTTGCTGGACCGGTGAAGGAGAGCAGACCTTCGACCATGGGGCGGTCCATTCCCGTGTGACGGGCAGGGAATACATACCCAACCAGAACACGCTGTCGATGGGATTCGTGGTGACTTACGGGAAATTCCGCTATTGGACGGGCGGCGACGTTTCAGGTTCGTTGAAGGACAAAGACGGCAAGGCCTACAACTACGAGGCGGTGGTTGGCAGACAGGTCGGTCCCGTGACGGTGTGCAAGACGAACCACCATGCGTGGAAGGACGCGATGACGCGCGAATTCGTGGAGCAGGTGCGCGCGGCGGCGTATGTGACGGCGGTGTGGTGCCCGAGGCACATCCAGGACTGCAACATGCGCCACATCAGTTCGCGCGAACTCTATCCCGGCGAAAGATTTGTCTTCCCGACATTCGTTCCGGAATGGCCCAGGACCGAATGGCCCGACGCGCCGTGGTGGCGGGATATCGTACCGGGCGGCGGTCATGTGGTCGTTAAGGTCGCGCCCGGTGGAGATACCTATAGGATATACCAGCTGGAATCAGCCGACGAATCGATGCGGGTCAAATCCGTATTCGCCGGTATATCGTGATATCAAAGGTTATTCCGTTGTTATTTTGAGTTATGTTATGATTGTAGGGTAAAGGCAAGTTGAACGGAAGTCCCCCGGCAAAACTTTTCTGAACCTTTTTACAACTTGTTTCGTTTCATTTGGCAGAAAGGTCATCTTATGTACATTAAAACGACAAAAGGAACCGTCTTGGTGGCGTTGGCCGCGCTTCTGGCGGGTACCGCTTTTGCGGAGTATGAGGCGGATTGCAAGACAGCCGCCAAGCGCAAGCGCAATGTGATTTACTATGAACTAGGCTACAATCCCTGTTTCTGGCCGAAGGGCAAGCCTTTTTCAGTGGCGGCGTTCCGTTCCGTGAGTTGTGCGAACGATTCTCTTGACGCATATGCGCGCACGCCCGTGAACATCGATTCGTTCGTATATGTGCCGATCGGCGGCTTTGCGGTTCTGTCCGCGAAGATACCTGGCGTGGACAATCCCACGGCGCAGCCCAACAAGAACACGCGTTATCTGGCCGGGCAGGTCAACATGCTTGCCGAGTTCTTCAAGGCCGGCACCGACCCTCTTGCCGAGGTGTGCAAATGGGCGCGCGAAAACAAGAAGGAGATGATCTGCTGTCTTCCCGTCAACAACATTTCGCTGGACAACGGCGATGAAAAGGGCGGGCCGGGCATGTGGAACAACTACTTCGCCTCCCCGTGGAAGAAAAAGAACGCGACCAGCCTGATGGGCGACAAATCCGGCAGCACCAAGGCCGCTGCGGAATACGCGAAGCGCGAAACGCCTCCGTTCTGCCACAAATGGGCGGTTGACTACGGCAAGACCGAGGTACGCACGACGTTCATCAAGATGTGCACCGGGATAGTGGACAAGTACGATATCGATGGCCTCATGATCGACTTCACGTTCGAGCCCTACCTCTTCCGTTCCGTGGCCTGGGGCGAAGTGGCCAGTTCCAAGGATCTGACCGACTTGACCGACATGCTTACGCAGATCCGCGCCGCCTGCAAGGCCGCCAGCGTAAAGAAGAACCACACGATCATGCTCACCATTCGCGTGCCCGACTCCATCGGCTACTGCAAGGATATCGGCATCGACCTCAAGGCGTGGGCGGACGCGAAGCTGTTCGACTTCATCGTCTCTGGCGGCGATTTCGAGCTCAATCCGCCGTCCGTGATGGGCGACTTCGCGAAGGCCGCCGGCGTTCCCTACTACCAGAGCGTGGGCGTCAGCTACATCTTCACGGGCAACGACTCGGGGTATCCCGACGACGACGAGAGGCCGGGGCTGACCCGCCAGGGGCCGCACTGCTTCCGCGGCCGCGCCATGAATGCCTACAAGGGCGGCGCTTCCGGCATCATGTACTGGAATCCCACGAGGTGGCACCGGTTCTCGATGCGGGCGCTTGCGCCGGATCCGGCGACGATGAAATACGAGAACAAGCGCTATTGCGTTTCATACCAGAGCCAGGGAAACATGAAAAAGGCCGTGAAGGACGCCGCGAAGCACTGCACGCTGCCCAAGCTATATTCCGGTTCGCCCGTCGATCTCGGCAAGGGGGCGGCGAAGTTCCCGATAAACGTGTGGGACAATCTGCCGGAACTCAAGAAGGAAGGCAAGAAGGTTCCGATCGTGCGTCTGACGACCGAGGTTTCGCTGCCCAGCGGCACGGATCTCACGGTCCTGCTGAACAACAAGCCGCTGAAACTGCGCAAGAAGCGCGCGGGTTCGCAGGTGTTCGACGTTCCGTATGATGTGGCCAAGTACGGCGCAAACGAAGTGATCGTCAAGGCGATGGGCAAGAACAAGCGCGGTCAGACGGCCAAGCTCGGCAACATCGCCATTGACATCATCTTTGACGAGAATGACGGGGAGGTGGCGCAATGAAAGAGCCTGTTGTCGAAGACGAGAACCTCAAGAAGATCGAGGAGATGTTCGAGACGCGTTCCATATGGGAACGCATCGGTACGCTGTTGACCGGGCTGTCCAAGCCCCGCGGTTCGCGCGAGTACAAGGAGGCCATCATCGAACTCCAGCGTCTCATGGCGCCGGTGGCGGCCGTCCTCATCCCTACGCTGGCGATAGCGATATTGATCGTGTGCGCGACTCCGAACAGCGGAAAGAAGGAGTTGCTGAACGTACAGATCGCCCAGGCCGAGCAGGAGCAGGAACTGGAAGACACGCCGGAGGAGATCCCTCAGGACATGGATGTCACCACGACGGACGTGGAGGTGTCGATGGATTCCGTCGATGTGGCGGTGAACGTCGCGAACCCGGCAGACATGGCGACGCCCACCACGCAGACGACGCCGATCACGACCGTCGACGCGGTGATGGACATCCGCGCGCCTGTCGTGATGAAGAACGTGTTCAGTAACGGCCGCAGCGCAGCCGGCCGCAAGGCGTCGCTTGCGAAATATGGCGGTGACGCGTTCACGGAGGCGTGTGTAATGCGCGCTCTCAGGTGGCTTGTCACCCAGCAGCAGCCCGACGGCAGCTGGAAGGGCTATTCTCCTGCGGACGGTCTGGAGTCCACCGGCTTCGTGATACTGACGTTCCTTTCGCACGGCGAGAAACCCGGCAGCCAGAGCGAATTCGGCAAGACGGTCCAGCGCGGTCTCGAGTACCTCATGAAGAAGGCGCGTGCGGACAGGCTTGACGCGGCGGGCGTCCACGCCCTCGCCGAAGCATATGGCATGACGCGCAACCCGAACGTCCGTTCCGACGTGGAGCATGCGCTCAACACGATGGCCGACCGGTTGGCGGAGCGCGTGTGGGGGCCGGGCCGCGAAGGCACGAAGGAAGTGCGCCCGCGCCTGCTGCCGATGACGTTCGAGACGATGGCGCTCCGTTCGGCCAAGCTTTCCCACTTCAAGCTGAAGAACATGGATCGCGCGCTGATGAAGCTCAAGGAGGGATTCCTCATCCAGGGCAACGCCAAGCTCGGCGGATTCTCGAATGACAACTACGGCCCGCCGAACGTGAACTATCGCCGTACGGGCATATGGCATTCGATGGTCGGCGTCGTCGCCATGCAGTATCTCGGCGCGATCAACCACCCGATCATCGAGAAGACGTTGCGCATCCTAGACGACGACTGGGAGCCCCCGACCCTCGGCTGCACCGACATCGCCTGCTGCCCGGTGCGCGGCAACTACTGGGCGACGATGGTGTTCTTCAACAACGGCGGCAAGCGTTGGCTCGTCTGGAACGCGCAGATGAAGCGCGTGTACGTCAACGGGCAGCAGATCATCAAGAACTCCGGCTATGTCGACCAGAAGGGCAAGGAATGCGATCTCGGCTACTGGGTCTGCGAAGACATGCACATGTCGCCGCGCAGCTACACAGATCCGAAGTCCCACAAGCGCGTCTACGGTTCATGCGAGCCTGAAGGTCTCAAGGTCTTCTCGACCTGCTACATCACGCAGCAGTTGATGGTGTACTACCGCTACCTGCCCACGAGCTCGAAGGAAGCCTGGAACGCCCAGGTCGAGGAAGAGGGACCCAAGGCCGCGGCCGATGACGTCAAGATCACGATCGACGACCTGTAATCGTCCCGTAGTGCGTCTTGGCAGGTCGTTTCCGTCCATCCTTCTGGCGTTGCTTTGCACGGCGGCGCCGGGGGACGAGGATGGCCGGGATTGCCCGATAGCCGTGACAGGCGGCGCGCGGGTGTATTTCGAATCCGCGTACTTTTCGTCCTCGGGCACGCTCAGCTACACCAAGCCGGTCGCGGAACAGGTCGCGTGGCTGAATGCCGATCTCGCCGACTACGGGTATGTTATTGCGGACGGCTGGCTATGCAGCGCGATGAACGGTCAGACGGACCATATCCATAGGCGCTGGTTCTACTGCTATGAAGGCACGGCGCGTTACGGATACGTCCTGCGGTTCACGGAACAGATGTGCGTGGATACGAATGGCGGTCTGCTTTGGGACTGGCTTGGCGGCTACGAGAACCATCCCGGAACGCCGCTTGCCATCCTGGCCATGCAGCATTTCCGCAATCCCATCATCACGCCGTACTGGAACTTGCTGCACCGGTTCGACGACAACCCCTACGTACGCATACGGACAGGCGTGGAACATACGTTCACGCCGATCGACTCCGTGAAACTCACGCCTCATATCGAAGGCATATGGGGCGATGCCTCCCGTTACAAGCGCACCTACGGGGACAGTCCCTCGTACCGTTTCCTGAATGGCGCGTACATGGTCGGGACCGTAGGTCTCCTGACGGAATGGAGCATCACCGAGAACCTGTATCTCTGGGGACGTTTCCGCCAGTTTCTGACCATCAACCAAGCCGCCCGTTCGCTTGCGCACAATAAGGATACGATCGTGCATCATACCGACTATTCCATCTACGGCATCGGCGTGGGCTGCCGGTTCTGAAATACCGCCATGCCGCTTGCGGCATGCAGCTTGGATTTGATAGAATATGCGGCATGGCATAGCCTGACATCAAACAGAAGAGGTAACAAGATGATATTTACAAGAAGGTCGTTTCTAGCTTCGGCTTCGTCGCTCGCCGCATTCGGCGGATGCCGGTCATTGGGCATTTGCGGCGGCAGGCCGAATCTGAAGTTTGGAGTCATCTCGGATATCCATGTGATCACGCCGGATTCCGCCGACGAGTTCGAACGCGCGCTCGAGTACTTCCGCGACCGCAAGGCCGACGCGGTGGTCGTGTGCGGCGATCTCACGGACTGGGGGCTTGTCAGCAACCTCAAGAACGTGGCGGCCGCATGGAACCGCGTGTTCCCCGGCAACCGCGCACCTGACGGCCGCCGGGTGGAACGGCTCTTCTGCTCCGGCAACCACGACTACGAGGGCTGGTGGTACGGCGACATGACGATGGAGATGCATGCCCTCGGCTTCTCGGAGGATGAAGCGCTCGTCAAGCTGGGGTTCAAGAAATGCTGGGAGGAGATATTCCAGGAGGAATGGGCGCCGATCCGCCGCCGTACGGTCAACGGCTACGATTTCGTGGGCGGCGAATGGCGTGGCTACGACAAGCAGGATGGTTTCAACCTGCTGCCGGACTGGTTGAAGGCCAACGGCGGGAAGCTCGATCCCTCCAGGCCTTTCTTCTACTTCCAGCATCCGCCGATAGCGATGACGACCGGCGACAGCCGGCGGAAAGGCCATGCCGCCTCCAAGGCGGAAATGACGCTTCATGACGCGATCGCCGCCTTCCCCAACGCAGTCACCTTCACGGGGCACTGCCACTGGACGTTCAACGACCGCCGTTCGATCTGGCAGGACGAATTCACGGCGCTGGCCGTGCCGTCGATGTCATATACCACTGTCCCCTCAGGCTACGAAAACGGCTTTGACGTGCGTACCGGCAAGTCGATGCTGGCGATGCCGAAGATAGCGGCGCGCCCGAACCTCGAGGAGGCGCAGGGCTACTTCGTGTCGGTATACGACGATCGCATGGAGGTGGAGAAGCGCGACTTCGAACAGCAGGCCGATGCCGGCATGTGGATCGTCCCGCTGCCGGCGAAGAACGAAAAGCCGCACGATTTCGCCGTCAGCGAGTCCCGCGAGCCCATACCGCAGTTCCCCGCCGGCGCCACGCTCAAGACGTACACGCGCAACTACGAGACGCGGGCGGACATCTGGGGCATCATGATGTGCTTCAATTTCCCGACCGCGGCGGGATGCGGCTGGAGGGCGTTCGACTACGAGGTGCGCGCCGTCCTGGAGAACGGCATGGTCGCGCTCGTCAAGCGATTCCTTTCGCCGGCGTTCCACAAGCTGCCGCAGAACGAACCCGCCATGCAGCATTTCTATTTCAACGTGGATGAACTGCCGCAGGACGTCTCCTACAGGTTCGAGGTGTATCCACGCAACTGCTTCGGGGTGCGCGGAAAGCCGCTCGTCTCGGAATTCCGTCGCGGCAAACCCGGGCTCGGCCGTTCCAGGAGAGGTTGACTTTTCGTCTTTCGTCTTTAGCCCATTTTTGGTAAAATAGCGGCATGGAACTCGCGCTGCTCGTAAACAGATTCAACGTCAAGGGACGCCTCGTCACGCTGGTGCCTTTCGGCAACGGCAACATCAACGATACTTTCATAGCGGTTTTCCGCAACACGTTCACCGAGACGCAGCTCGTGCTCCAGCGCGTGAACCGCAACGTCTTCCCCCGTCCCGAGCAGATCATGGCGAACATGCATGCGATCACGCTGCATTGCCACGAGAAGCTCGAGCACGATGCCGATTCGGGCCGCGACGACCGTGTGTGGCAGATGCCTCGCATCATCAAGGCCAAGGACGGCGCCGATTTCGTCGTAGACGACAAGGGCGAGATCTGGCGCGTCATAACGCGCATACTCTCGGCGCACGCATTCGATACCGCCCAAAGTCCCGAACACGCGCTGGAGTGCGGCGCGGCCCTCGGGCACTTCCACTACCTCCTTTCCGACATGGATCCGTCGCAGATAGTCGATCCACTGCCCGGATTCCATGTGACCTCCGGCTATCTCGCGCAGTACGACGCGGTGTTGTCCGATCCGGCCGCGCGCAGCCTCATGGATGCGTCGATGGAGGCGCGGCGCCTCGCGAAGTTCATAGAGGAACGCCGCGAATTCGCCCTGTCGCTTGAACGCGCCGAGAAGGCCGGCGAGCTGAAGAAACGCATGTTCCACGGCGACCCGAAGGTGAACAACATCATGATCGACGATTTCACGGGAAAGGGTACGGCGATGATCGATCTGGATACCGTCTCGCCTGGACTCGTGCACGTGGACGTGGGCGATGCGGTGCGTTCGATCTGCAATCCCGCCGGCGAAGAGGAGCTGAACCTCGGCAAGGTCGCCTTCGACGAGACGCTTTTCCAGGCTTTCATGCGTGGATACATGAAGGAAGCGGGTTCATTCCTTACCGATGCAGACCGCGCCTATCTCTACGATGCCATACGTCTTCTTCCGTTCGAGCTTGGGCTAAGGTTCTTCCAGGACTACCTTGCGGGCGACCGCTACTTCAAGGTGCGCCAGCCCGGGCAGAACCTCAACCGCGCGCGCGTGCAGATGCGCCTGTGCGAGTCCATAGAGGCCCGCGAGCGCTCCATCCGAAGCATCGTTGAGAAATTGTGACCCTCTTGAAGAGCTGAAAGCTGTCTGCCGCTAACGATTTGGCGATTCCGCTCAAAGTACTCACTTAATTGTACCGTCCCGTCCAGAAGTAAACGCAAGTTCCAAAAGTAAACGCAAGCCTCCCTCCCGGGAGGGGAGGATAAGATTTTTCCTCATCGTCAATGATGACCAATCTTTATGGGGGTTAAACGCAAGAAGAACGTGCGTTTACTTCTGGACGGGGCAATTACTACATTTACTACATTTCCCGTTGCGTCTGCGGTGAGATTTTGTTATACTTATTGCCCTAAGCGCCTTGATTGTGTTTTTGCAGTTATGCGGCTTGTTTCAGGTCGGGAGGCTTGATCCGCAACTGCCACGAAAGAGGGTTTTTTGCAACTATGGCTATGACTAAAAAGTCTGTTTTTTCGTTTGTCGCCGTGCTGA
>JAEEGL014795354.1_pt1 | contig 10839 bp, 4 predicted proteins | sample 9134231 | NCBI WGS metagenome assembly JAEEGL01 (sample SAMN16246548, study PRJNA631951) | gut metagenome | biome: gut microbiome; feature: rumen; material: fiber-attached | host: Bos | place: Iran: Karaj | collected 2018-10
CATCTTCTTCGAAGACATCAACCAGAGCGTGGACGGCGGCATCTGCGCCCAGCTGATCCAGAACAATTCTTTCCAGGCCTACAACGTCCCGGATGCGCCGGGAGCCGATGAATTCTCCCAGTGCGACACCGTCTTCTTCGGCTGGACGGTCATCCGGAAGGAAGGCGCCGTGGGCAGCGCCCGCGCCGTGGCCGACAAGCCGCTGGTCAAGAATCCCAAACGCTGGTATGACTTCGACCCGAACGACAAGTACGACGACGAACGCCGTTACGCCCAGTACAGCGTTCGTTTCGACATCGACCAGCCCGGTGCCGGTTTCGGCATCGCTGCCAATGGCTACGGAATCTCCGAATACAAGCGCGGCCCCGGCCTGTTGTATTCCAACAACACGCAGACGGCCTCCATCCCGGTCAAGGAGGGCGTGAGCTACGACCTGGGCCTGTACCTTCTGGCTTCCAAATACAGGGGGACCATTTCCGTGTATCTGGAGGATGCGGAAGGGAACATCAATTCCAACGTTGTCGCCATTACCCGTCCGGGCAAGAACTGGAAGCAGTACACCGGCACGCTGAAGGCGGAGCGCTCCGTGGACTGCCGGCTGGCCATCGTCGCCGACGCGAAAGGCACCTTCTGGCTGGATTTCGTGACGCTGGTGCCGGAAGCCTCCGAGCTCTGGAAAGGCGGAAAGTACGGTCCATTCCGTAAGGACCTGCTGGAAGCGCTCGAGGACCTGCATCCCAAGTTCATGCGTTTCCCGGGCGGCTGCGCCTCCGAGGGGACCAACTACTTCGGCCAGGTGTTCTGGAAGAACTCCGTAGGACCGCGCGAGGAACGCGTCGGCTTCCGCAACCACTGGGCCTACTGGACTTCGCAGTATATCGGATTCTATGAGTATCTGCTGATGGCGGAAGGTCTCGGTGCCACGCCGCTGCCGGTGCTCACCAACGGCGTCACCTGCCAGTTTGCCGGCCATCAGTACATCGCCCCGCTGGAGACGCAGGCCGACCGCGACCGCTTCTACGATATCTTCGTCAAGGACGCCCTCGACTTCATCGAGTTCTGCAACGGGGGTGTCGACTCCGAGTGGGGCGCCAGGCGGGCGCAGATGGGTCGTCCCGCACCGTTCAACCTGAAATATCTGGGCATCGGCAACGAGAACCAGGGCCCGGAATTCTGGGAACGCTTCGACATCATGTACAAGGCCGTCAAGGCCCGGTATCCCGACATGGTCATCGTTTCCACGGCGGGCGCTGCGGATGCGGGCCGCGAATTCAACAACAACATGGCGGAAATCGACGCCAAGTACCCCGACACCATCGTGGACGAGCACTACTACAAGGGAGATGACTGGTTCTACGCCAACAGGGACCGCTATGCACCCGGCAAGGAGCGCGGCGCCGAGGGCCATACCTATGACCGGAGCAAGCCCACGCGCGTTTTCGTGGGCGAATTCGCCAATAACCGCACCAACAACGCTTATGCTTCCGCGATGGCGGAAGCCTCCTACTGGACGGGCCTGGAGCGCAATTCCGACATGGTCGTGATGGCGGCCTACGCTCCGCTCTTCTGCAAGAAAGGTTTCAACAAGTGGAATTCAAACCTTATCTGGTTCGACAACCGGGGAATGTGGCGTTCCTGCAACTACTACTACCAGAAACTGTTCTCCGTGGCTGGAGACCGCGCCTTCGAAATGTCTGACGTCATGAACGGGGAAAAGGTCGACGACAAGGTTTACACCTCGCCGACCATCGACACGCAGACGGGGGAGATATTCGTCAAGTTCGTCAATGCCGAGGCGGTGGACAAGCTGCTCTCCGTCCGGACCGGCAGCGCCGCCACGTATGAGGCCACGGTGGAATTCGTGTCCTCGCACGACACCTCCGTCAGGAACCAGGGCGACCAGAACTATTACTCCAGCCATCCGGATTATGCCACGGCTCCGGGCGCCGGCGGTCCCGGTGCCGGTGAACGTCCCGGCCTGGTGGGCATGGCCTTCCGCTTCGGCCGCCGGGTCAAATATACAGAGCCCGTGGTGCCGCACACCAAGGCCTTGGGCACGGTCAGGGATTCCTTCAAATTTACCCTGCCGGAAAATTCCATCGGCATCCTGCGGCTGAAACCCATCAAATAAAAGGACGTATGAAAACACGCTGTGCTTGTTCCTCCTGTCGCTTTGCATTGCGGTTTTTGACCCTTGCACTTGCCTGCGCGCTTGCCGCCCCCGGCGTATCGGCCAGGCCGGGTTGGCTGAGCGACGCCGTCTTCTACCAGATTTATCCTTCCTCCTTCCAGGACAGCGACGGGGACGGCTATGGGGACCTGCAGGGAATCATTTCCCGGCTGGACTACATCCGGTCCATCGGCGTGACGGCTATCTGGCTGAACCCGGTGTATGTATCGGGCTGGACGGACGGCGGTTACGACATCATCGACTTCTACCGGGTGGACAAACGCTTCGGAGACAACGACGACCTCATCGAGCTGGTCCGGGAGGCCCACGCCCGTGGAATCAAGGTCGTCATGGATCTGGTGGCCGGTCACTCTTCAGACCGGTGCGAGTGGTTCCTCCAGTCCAGGGAGGGAGCCAACCTGCGCTATTCGGACTATTACATCTGGCCCTCGTTCAAGCCGGAGGAGCAGTCGGCCGGTCCCGCCGCGTCGGACGATCCGGACTATGCCGCCCTGATGAGCGCCCATCTGTCGCTCACCCGCAAGTTCGTGGCGACGGACGCACCGCGCGGACCCTTCTATATCAAGAACTTCTACGATACCCAGCCCGCGCTCAACTTCGGCTTCGCCCATCCCGATCCCACGCATCCTTGGGAACAGGCGGTGGACGCTCCGGGGCCGATGGCGATGCGCCGGGAACTCAAGAACATCATGTCGTTCTGGATGGACAAGGGTGTGGACGGTTTCCGGGTGGACATGGCCGCCAGCCTTGTGAAGAACGACCCCGACAAGGCGGAAACCATCCGGCTCTGGAAGGAGGATTTCGTTCCCTGGTTCGATGCGGAATATCCTGAAGGCGTTCTGATTGCGGAATGGTTCAACCCCGCCCAGTCCATTGAGGCGGGCTTCGACCTGGATTTCTTCTGCCACGACGGGCAGTACAATTATTCCACCCTGTTCTTCTTTAACCGGGGTTTCGGGCCCAACCGCAACGCGCAGCCTTATTTCGACAAGGCCGGAAACGGAGAGCTGAAGACTTGGTTTGACCTGTATGATTATCAGTATCAGGCGGTTCAGGGCAAGGGCTATGTGTGCACCCCGTCCGGCAACCACGACTTCAACCGGGTGTGCACCGAAGGACGTACCACCCCCGATGAACTCAAGGTGGCGATGACCTTCTTCCTGACGATGCCGGGCGTCCCGTTCATCTACTATGGCGATGAAATCGGCCTCAAGCAGAACCCGGCCGCGCCCTCGACGGACGGTTCCGGTTTCCGCGCCGGCTGCCGCATCCCGATGCTCTGGGACGGATCGGCCAACGCAGGCTTCTCCACCGCTCCCGTCGACAAGATTTACATCCCGCAGGACCCTGACCCGGACCGCATGACCGTGGAAAAGGCGGAAGCAGACCCGAACTCCCTGCTCCAGTATGTGCGCGGCCTGCTCCGCCTTCGCAAAGAGGTTCCGGCCCTTGGCGCGGATGCCTCCTGGGAACTGGTCAGCAGCCTGGATCAGCCATATCCCATGGTATATGGGCGCAAGTGGCGCGGCGAGCGCTGCTGGGTGGTGCTGAATCCGTCCGGCAAGCAGGTGAGCGTAACGCTTCCGAAGCAGCTTTCCAAACCGGAGATTATCGGCGGTAACTACAGGAAGTGCACTTACAGGCAGACAAAGAAGGGCGATGTCATTCAGCTGTCTGCCGTTTCGGCGGCCGTTTTCCGGTTCGATGATGCCGAGTAAAAAGGTCATGGCGGGGATCGGCGGGGCCCCGCCAACTTCGCCTATCACGCCATGCGCCTGGGCGAGGAAGGATGGGCGGTGAGTGCCATCGGTGACGATGCCCTCGGCCGCATAGCTCCTGCAAGGGGGCCATGCCGGAATGAAGGAAACAGCCGTTGTCTACCAGAAGTTGATGTGGTCTCCTTCCGGAAGGAAGCCAGCGAAAGCAGGCAGCCCTCGAGGAGAATGAAATGCTTGAAACGAATTATGATGAATGTCTTGATTTACGAAATGAACAGCAGCTCACGGAATTTCGGAAGCGGCCAGAGTTTGTCGTCGACCACCTCTTCGAGGGCATCGAGGGGTTTGCGAAGGGCGGCGAGCATGCCTGCAATGTCTGCGTAGGCACGGGCGCGGGCGTGGGCGTCCGTGAGGTCATCGGCCGCAAGGCGGGCGTTCTCCACGGTACGGGCTCGCTGGCGGACCTCCTCGATGTAGCGGGTGATGTCGTCCAGGATGGCCAGTTCGGTGGCGCAGCCTTCGGTGTCCCCGTAAACTTCTTCGTACAAGGCGACTTCCTTCAGCAGGACCGACTTGTAGGTGACGGCGGCCGGGATGATGTGGTTGATGGACATCCGCACCATCACGCGGGATTCGATCTGCAGCTTCTTGGCGTAGGTTTCCCACTTGACCTCGTTCCGGGCCTGCAGTTCCTTTTCGGAATAGACGCCGGTGCGGGTGAACATCGCAACGGATTCGGGCGCGAGGAAGGTGTTGAACATTTCCGGGATCACGGTTTCCGTGTCCAGCCCGCGGCGGGCGGCTTCGGACTTCCACTCGTCGGTGTAACCGTTTCCGTCGAAGCAGATCGTGTCGATGACGGAGGCGATGATGGGTTTCAGGACGTCCATCACGGCCACCTGCAGCTCCTTGCCGGCGGCGAGTTCCTTGTCCACGTCGGCCTTGAAGTCCAGCAGCTGCTCGGCCACGGCCGCGTTCAGGGTGGTCATCGCCCCGGCGCAGTTCGCGCTGGAGCCCACCGCGCGGAACTCGAACCGGTTGCCGGTGAAGGCGAACGGGGACGTACGGTTGCGGTCGGTATTGTCGACGAAGATTTCCGGGATTTCCACCAGGTCCACGCGCTTGCCCTTCTTGCCGGCAATCTGGATGGGGGTGTCGGACGGGACTTCCAGCAGTTTGCGGAGGACCTGGGTCATCGTGCGGCCCAGGAAGGCGGAGACGATGGCGGGCGGCGCCTCGTTGGCCCCCAGGCGGTGCGCGTTGGTCGCGCTGGCGATGGTCGCCTTCAGCAGTCCGTTGTGCCGCTGCACGGCCTTGAGCACGTTCACGAAGAAGGTGATGAACTGGAGATTGCCGAGCGTATCCTTGCCCGGAGCCAGGAGCATCGTTCCGGTATCGGTGCCAAGCGACCAGTTGTTGTGCTTGCCCGATCCGTTCACCCCGTCGAAGGGTTTCTCGTGCAGGAGCACCACGAACCCGTGCTTGCGGGCGATGGCATGCATCAGGTTCATCAGAATCTGGTTCTGGTCGTTCGCGAGATTCGTCTCGCCGTAGATGGGAGCGAGTTCGAACTGATTGGGCGCCACTTCGTTATGGCGTGTCTTGATGGGGATGCCCAGCCGGTGGCCGGCGATTTCCAGGTCGCGCATGAACGCGGCGACACGGGAAGGAATGGCACCGAAATAATGGTCGTCCAGCTGCTGTTCCTTGGAGGAATTGTGACCGAAGAGCGTGCGGCCGGTGATCATCAGGTCCGTCCTGGCGGCGAACAGACCCTCGTCCACGAGGAAATACTCCTGTTCCCAGCCCAGGTAGGAATACACCTTCTTCACGTCCGGGTCAAAGAGCTGGCAGATGGGGACCGCTGCGTCGGAAACCGCCTTCAGGGCGCGCTTGAGCGGGGTTTTGTAATCCAGCGCCTCACCGGTATAGGAAAGGAAGACCGTGGGGATACAGAGGGTGTCGTCCTGGATGAAGACCGGGGAGGTCGGGTCCCAGGCGGTATAGCCGCGGGCCTCGAAGGTCGCGCGGAGCCCGCCGCTGGGGAAGGAGGACGCGTCCGGTTCCTGCTGCGCAAGAGCCTTCCCGTCAAAACTTTCGATGACGCCGCCTTTACCGTCGTACTCGATCAGGGAGTCATGCTTTTCCGCCGTCCCTTCGGTGAGGGGCTGGAACCAGTGGGTCACATGCGTCACGTGATGCTCCAAGGCCCATTCCTTCATGCCCCTGGCCACTCCGTCGGCCGTTTCGCCGTCCAGCGGCCGGCCGCCGTCGATGCAGGCCAGCAGGGCCTTCAGCGTCTTTGCGTCCAGGTATTTCTCCATCTGTTTCCGGTTGAAGACCAGTTCACCGAAATACTCCGAAGGCCGTCCTTCGGGCTTGTCCACGGGCCTGGCCTTCTTCATGAAGGATTCCCGCACCAGGTTGAATCTGTCCAGCATAGGCTCCGAAATTTTAAGCGCTCAAGGTACAAAGTATTTTTTTTAACGGCAAGGATTATTTTGGGAAATCAGCCGAAAGTTTGCTAATTTTGCAACGCAAATCAAGGCCGGCCCCATAGCTCAGTTGGTTAGAGCAGCGGACTCATAATCCGTGGGTCGCGGGTTCAAGTCCCTCTGGGGCCACATCAAAAATGACTGCCGTGCCTGGCAGTCATTTTTTCATGAAAATGCTTTATATTTGCGATATAGCCACAGTTTCCATGAAAAGAATCCTTTATTTAGTCCTCCTTTTTGCGGCCGGTCTCGCGATCGGCTGCCGTCCCGCGCAGGATGCGCGGCGCCAGAACTCCAAAGGCTGGTCTGCCCTGGTCGAATGGGACTTTTCCCTGGACGGAACCCATTGGGAACGTGTGACGGTCCCGCATTCGTACAACGCCGTCGACGGGCGGAGCGCGAAGTATTACCGGGGGCCGGCGACGTACCGGTGCGTCATCGACATCAAGGATCCCGGACGACCGGCGTACCTTCTGTTCGAGGGTGCGGCGCAAAAGGCGACCGTCAAAGTGAACCGGAAGGAGACCTGTGTCCATCGGGGCGGCTATACCGCCTTCGTGGCGGACCTCCACGGTTTGCTGGTGAAGGGAGACAACGTGGTGGAGGTCGTGTGTGACAATACGGAGGACCTGGAACTGATCCCCGTGAGTTCCGACTTCAACAAGAACGGCGGCCTGCACAATCCGGCGTGGCTGTACGTGCCCTCCGGGGACGTGTATTTCGACCCTGCGGAGTTCGGTCCGTCCCGGCTTCATGTCATGCAGGAGAAGGTCTCCGATGCTGCTGCGAGCGTGGTTGTCAAGGCGGCGGTCCATGGGATTGCCGACGTGGACCTGAAGGTGCGGGACGCCTCCGGGAAAATTGTGTACAAACACACGAAAAACGCAGTTTCAGGGGCCTACGAGCACGCTTTCACGCTGGAGGATCCCCATCTGTGGAATGGCCTGGAGGATCCCTATCTCTATACGGTGGAACTCTCCGCCGGAGGCGAAAAAGTGATGACCGAGGTGGGATTCCGGTACTATTCCATCGACCGGGAAAAAGGGTTTTTCCTGAACGGGAAGCCTTATCCGCTGCGGGGTGTGAGCATGCACCAGGATATGGACGGGAAGGCTTCGGCATTGACCTATGAGGACTATGACCGCGACTACGGGATCGTCCGCGAACTGGGTTGTAACTTCTTGCGGCTGGCTCATTATCCGCACAACGATTACGCGTTCCGGCTGTGCGACCGGATGGGCATCATCGTCCAGACGGAGATTCCGTGGGTGAACGTCTGCGGCGTGCGGGCGACGGAGGATTATTTTGACAACATCCACGCGCAGATGGCGGAGATGGTCAGGAACCTGTACAACCATCCCTCCATCGTGTTCTGGGGCATGTGGAACGAGCTGGACAGCTGGGGGAACACGGAGAGATTCCAAGGGACGCTGGATGCCAGGAGGGTTGTCGATGAAACCGCCCGGCTCTATGCTTATGCCAAGTCGCTGGATCCGACGCGCTATGTGGGAGTGACGGACGACAGCGAGTTCAAACGCGACTTCTACACGGAACTCCAGGCGGATTATTACTCGGAGAACCGCTATCACGGCTGGTACTATTCGCCCGGCGATTTTTCCGGCCTGACCGGGGTGATGACCTGGATCCGGGACAACATGGGCCCGGCCAACCTCTCCGAATACGGTGTGGGTATCAACCCGTACTGCCATACCTGGAACGAGGAAGACATCCGCCGCTACTGGGAAGACGACAAGCACATGGAGGAGTACGGAAACCTCTCGCATGAGTCTCACGCCCAGCAGATTGCGAGGATGCCGTGGTTGAATTTCACCTCCCTGTGGATTCTGTTCGATTTCCCGGTGGCGGACCGTCACGAGGGGTACCTGGACAGTGACGACGGCATCAACTACACGGAGAATCCCGCCCGGATGTATATGAATGACAAGGGCTTGATTACCCGCGACCGCGCGACGAAGAAGGATGTCTTCTACCTGTATAAAGCCTGGTGGAATCAAGAAGAAGAAACCGTTTATATCGCCGGCCGCCGCCTCGCCGCCCGTCCGGCCGACAAAACCTTTACATTGACGGTTTATTCCAACGCGCCGTCCCTCAGACTCCTGAAGGACGGCGAGGAAGTCGCATCGATGGATGCTTCCGGCGAAGACACGGGCGTCATCTGGAAATTCGCCGACCTTCTGGTCGCTCCGGAAGGCTCCACCTTCACGGTCGTCTCCCCTTCGGGAAAGACCGATTCCGTCTCCTTCCGCGCGCTATAAGGCGATCCGGCAGGATGGCCGCACGGATGTAGTCCAGGTCCTTGCGGAACAGGTGGCCGAACCCTGCAGCATCAGGGGAGGTATTATCTAGAACAGTCCTTTTACCAGGAACCAGAGGACCGGAATGAGCAGCGCCGGGATGTAGTTCAGCGTCTTGCAGTCCTTGATGTCCAGGATGGAGAGGCCGGAGGCGATGATGAGGACTCCGCCCACGATGGCGAGCTCGTTGACCAGCGTTCCCTGGAAAATGGGGCTGGAGGAGGCCAGGGTGGCGGCGAGCCAGATGGAACCCTGCCAGCAGAAGAGGATGGGGGCGGCGAGGATCATTCCGATGCCGTAGGTGGTGGCGAAGACGGTCGATGTCACCAGGTCCAGGGTGGAGTTCGTGTACAGGAAGGTGTTGTCCCCCTGCAGGGCGCTCAGGACCGGTCCCACGATCGAAAACGTACCCACGCAGTAAAGCAGGCAGGCCGTGATGAGGCCCTTGGCGAAACTGTCTCCGCCCTTCTTCGCGAGAAGGCGCTTTACCCGCCCGTCCAGGTCCAGGGCCGAGCCGATGAGGCCGCCGACGGCCAGCGACAGGATGAATAGTACCGGGAACTCGCTCTTAGGCATGTTCTGGCAGAAGGAATTGGCTCCCAGGGCGATAGAGGCGAGACCCATCGCGTTGAACAGCGTCTTGGTGTATTTCTCGCCGAGACCCTTCTTGAACAGGGTCCCCATGAGCGTTCCCGCGACGATACAGGCTGTATTGACGATGGTACCTAACATAACCGGATACAAAGATAGCAAACTTTTTTCGGAGAATTCGGGACAGAGTGCTATCTTTGTTATCGCAACCGACCGCACCATGCCTTTCGTCCATCTGCACGTACATACCCAGTATTCCATCCTGGACGGCCAGTCGTCCATCGAGAACCTTTTCAACCGTGCCGAGGAGCTCGGAATGCCCGGCCTGGCCATCACGGACCACGGCAACATGTTCGGCGTGAAGGAGTTCTTCAAGTATGCGAAGAAACACCCGGGGGTGAAGCCGATTATCGGGTGCGAGGTGTACGTGTCCAAGGGCGACCACCGGGTGAAGGAGAAGGGGTACTATCACCTGATCCTTCTGGCCAAGAACTACCAGGGTTACAAGAATCTGGTGAAAATCGTGTCCACGGCGCACATCGAGGGTATGTACTATCGTCCCCGCGTGAGCCATGAGGTGATTGAGAAGTATCACGAGGGCCTCATCTGCAGTTCCGCCTGCATGGCGGGTGAAGTGCCGCGCGCCATCCTCTCCGGGGACACGAAGCTGGCGGACGAGGTGATCGGATGGCACAAGAAGGTGTTCGGGGACGATTACTATCTGGAGGTGATGCTCCACAGGACGGAGGTCCCCGGCCTTTCCCAGGAGGTCTATGACAACCAGACGGTCTACAACAAGGTCATCTTTGAACTGGCGGAAAAGCACGGGGTGAAGGTGGTGGCGACGAATGACGTGCATTTCGTCCGGAAGGAGGACGGTCCGGTTCACGACCGGCTGATCTGCTTGACCACCAACGCTTTCATCGACGACGCCGACCGCCTGCGCTACACCCAGCAGGAGTTCCTCAAGAGCGAGGAGGAGATGCTCGCGCTGTTCCCGGACCACCCGGAAGCGATCTCCAACACGATGGAGGTCCTGGACAAGGTGGAGGCCTATTCCATCGACTGCGACCCCATCCTGCCGGTGTTCGAGATCGACCCGGCCTTCATGCAGGACATCGACGCCCAGATGGAGAAGTACAAGGACGTCATCGACGCCGGCCGGTGCGACAAGAAGGGCAACTACCGCGGCGACGGGTTCTGCCACTCGGTTGCGTTTCTGTGCCACCTGACCTACAAGGGCGCGCACGAGCGCTACGGCGAGACGCTCACCGACGAGCAGTCGGAGCGCATCGACTTCGAACTGAAGACCATCTCCCGCATGGGCTTCCCGGACTACTTCCTCATCGTCCAGGACTATATCGCCGCCTCCCGCGCGATGGGGTCGATGGTGGGCCCCGGCCGTGGAAGCGCCGCGGGTTCCGTGGTGGCCTACTGCCTGAGAATCACCAACTTGGACCCGCTCCGGTACCAACTCCTGTTCGAGCGTTTCCTGAATCCCGACCGCATTTCCATGCCGGATATCGACG
>JAEEGL014828885.1_pt1 | contig 10839 bp, 10 predicted proteins | sample 9134231 | NCBI WGS metagenome assembly JAEEGL01 (sample SAMN16246548, study PRJNA631951) | gut metagenome | biome: gut microbiome; feature: rumen; material: fiber-attached | host: Bos | place: Iran: Karaj | collected 2018-10
GAAGCCTATTATCCGGATGTGCCTGACGGTCTTGATTGCTATAAGGCAGTAAGTGTTATCGGAGAACCGAGTTATGTATGGGCGAAGGCCGGAGAGCGGCTAGAACCCGGTTTTCTGAATGTTGATGGCTGGCTTTATTATGTGGATGATGGTGGCTTCTTCGTTCGAAACAGTTCCGTAGGCTCCCTGAGTTTCGGAGAGGACGGGAGGTTTTCAAGCGGAAATGAGGAGCTGGATACCATTGTCGCGGGCAAACTGGATCAGCTGATAAAAACTCAGTCCATGTCCAGGGAGAGCATGCTCTATGAGGCATATAAATATATCAGGGACAATCATCTTTATCTGAAGGGCAGCTATTACAGAGTCGAGGAGACCGGCTGGGAGATAGACGAAGCGCTGAAGCTCTTAAGCAAGGGAAGAGGAAACTGCTATTCATTTGCAGCGGGAATGTGGGCTCTGGCAAGAGGTCTGGGATATGATGCCAAAGCTGTAAGCGGATTTATTTCCCATACCTATCAGCCGCACGGCTGGGTCGAGATAGAGATCGACGGAGTCATGTATGTCTTCGACGCGGAGCAGGAAGGCCTCTATTACAGGGCAAGAGGGGAGTACAATGTCAATATGTTCAAGATGACTTATGAGACAGCTTCCTTCTGGACTTATATACGGACTGTGGAACAGGCGGCTGCCGCCGGTATCGAGGGTTATACCGCTGAGACGAAGCCGGAGGGGACCGTGCCGGAAGATACAGCTAAACCGGAGGATGAGAATAACGGATAAAAAGATCGGGAAGGGGTTAAACCCTTCCCGATTTTGTTTTTAAAAGTGATCAAAGGCTGTGGATGAAATCGCAGTCCTTCTGGGCACAGATCTCTTCATTGCCGTCTGCACCGTAGCAGTGGTAGTACTCGCGCTCGCTTACGTAATATACCGGGAAGCCTTGGCTGTTTGCGGCGGCTGTAAGTGCGGCCCAGTTGATAATGCCGTTGCCGAGCTCAACGTTGAAGTTTCTTGCCTCATACATAAGGTGTTCCTGCTCCGGCGAGAATTTCGGCGCGCCGTTTATGAACTTCGGGGGACCCATATCCAGCACCTTCTTCGGGAAGTGCTCGCGTTCCTCCGCATCCTTTGCCACGCGGTTGCATTCCTTGACGTGAACTATCCGGAAGCGGCCGGGATACTTTTTGATGATCTCCGCGGGATCGGCACCTGCGAATGCCACCCAGCCCACGTCTATTTCCATGCCTACAAGGTCAGGATCGGTGTTCTGGAGAATGAGATCATATGGAGTGACTCCCTCAGGCTCGCCTTCCACCTGACCGAATTCGTGCGCATGATTGTGGATCAGATTGAACATGCCTGCGGCTTTTACCTTTTTGGAGAATTCATTTACCTCATCGCAGGCACGGAGTATATCGTCGCGGCTGAGACTCTTTGGCCTGAAGCCGGCAACGTCATATCTTGCGCCCATGAAGGCACCGTATTCCAGTTCCTCGTCGGTGCTCAGATTCATTACGCTGCACATATCAAGGTTGAGGTCGGCCAGATATTTCTTAAAATCGGGCATCGAGAGACCGGCGGTGTTTGGGCCTATGCCTTCTATGCCGTCATAACCCATTTTTGAGAACTTGGCCAGTGCATTGTAGAGCAGTTCCGGAGTTCTGTCCTGACGGATGAGAGAATAAACCTGTGCATATGCTTTTGCCATATTTTTTTCCTCCGTTTATGTTATTTATAATTGATGAAGACGGGATGATGCCCGCTGATCTTCATTTATTACGGAATGATCTTTCTGCTTCCTCGTAGACCGGGTCTGCGGTCTCCCAGCCGTGATCAAGAAGCTGATATACCACCGGATCGGGTACTGTATCCGAGTCATCTTCAATGTCTCGGCTGTTCATGACCTTAAGGCGTGTCTCATATTTCCGAAGTTCCTCTATGGTGAAGCCCAGGCCGAGCTCTTCAGCGAGCGGGAGCATGGTATCCCTTATGAAAGGTTCCCTTATCTCCCAGCTGCCGGGATAGGCGTTCTGGGCGTCCTCAAGCCTTTTTGCCACGGAACTGTCTTCAGAAATAAGCTTATAGAATTTCTCAATATTTTCTATCATTAAATGCCTCCGGTAAGGATGCTTAATTATTATACTAACACAAGCTGTCCGATCAGGCAAGAAAAGATGCAGTTGTATGAAATGCATAAAATGATTGACTCTTAGATTGATTATTTGTATGATATATTAAGAGGTAAACAAAAACCAAAGGAGGATGACATGGAATATAACAGCATGACACACAGCAGGATCGGCAGATACTCAAGAAGTGTCTCGATATTCGGTGTCGGAGCCACTCCGTTCATGGATATAAATGATGATCCGGAACTGGAAGGACTTACCGAAGGCGAGGTTTTCGGCTGTGCTGCAATCTCTGCGATGGAGGACGCCGGCATAGAGCCGCGTGATGTTCAGTATTTCTATCACTGCTCTGCAAACCCGGCATTTTTCAATAACTGCGTCACTCCAAATATGCAGGTGGCAGAATGGATGGGCATGAGGGGCAGAGGCTCCGTTCACCATTCCGAAGCGTGCTGCTCCGGATATGTCGGACTGGAGCAGGCTGTTATGGCTGTCGCCAGTGGCACATACGACATAGTGCTCTCCGGCGGCGCCGAAATGGCAACAGGTCTTCCCGATGGAACAAAACCTGCCTGTTTCCGGCGTAGGATCACCACGGACGATATTTATCCAGACCTTGTCAAGATAGGCGACCGGGCATATGCCAGATCCATAATCGGGGGAATGAACGTCGGATCGGACAACTGGCTTGACCTTTATGTCCGCACCTATGGTCTGACGGACAAAGAGATAGACGACACGCTGAATCAGATGTCCTATAATGGACGCCGCGCCGCAGCTCTGAACCCGCTGGCACTTATGAGGACTCCGTTTGAAGATCTCGCAAAGGAAGTCGGCATAGACGATCCCATGGAGTACCTGCGCTCACCGTACAACCCGAAAGTCTCCCAATATTTGCGCGTAACTGGCAATGCCCCTGCTGCTGACGGAGCGGCGGCAGTTATAGTTGCTCCTACCGAGATGGCTCATCTGTTTAAGACAAAACCGATAGAGATCCTGGGCATCGGCGCTTCATGCCTGGAGTTTGCAGTTCCACAGCTCGAGATGCAGGCGACAAGAGAAGCAACGCGTCAGGTTTACGAGATGACCGGGGTAAAACCTGAGGAAATAGATCTCCTGCTTATAAATGACTTCATGCTTGGTTCACAGCTCCTTGCTGCTGAGGAAGTCGGATATCTGCCGAGGGGCGAGGGCTGGAAATACGTTCTTGAAGGACGTACCGCTTTCGATGGTGACAAGCCAATCAACTCCAGCGGCGGCCGTACATCTTATGGCCATGCGTTCGGCGCCTCCGGCATGGCGGATGTATACGAAGCGGTCATCCAGATGCGCGGCGAAGCGGGAGCTCATCAGGTGAAAAAGACGCCGAAGACAACATTCCTTCGTGGTTTCGGCGGAGGACAGAATGTTCGCGCGATTATTCTGCGCACTGCGGAGTAAGGGAGGAAAGCGAAATGAAACTGGAAAGACTGGTAAAGCCATATTATGATGCACTGGAAGAGGGAAAAGTCCTTGCGCGCCGTTGCCTTGAGTGCGGAGCGATAGAGTTTCCGCCTCACTATGCCTGCAACAAATGCGGATATCATGCTACCGAGTGGGTGGAGCTGAGCGGACACGGCTGGCTCAAGACCATCATTCTCCCTGCGCCTACAACTGATGATGCACGCCTCAAACCGTATGGACGCTATGGGTTCGGTGAGGTTGAATTTGACGAGGGTGTTACTACCAACGTCGTTATCTACGGCATTACACCGAAAAAACGCAAAGTGCTCAGAGAGAGGATCGCCAACGGTGAGAAAGTGGGCGTTCACAAGAAAATCGTTGATCTCGGAGGATACAAAGGCCTCCACTTTGAACTTGATGAAGGAGAATAATAAAAATGTCTAAAGAAGAATTAGTCTCAAAACTCATAGAGATCGCAGGCCAGGTCTTCCGTGCCGATACCACCGGCTTCAATGCCGACACCAACATCCATGAGGCACTTGGAACGAAATCACTGATGCGCATAGGTTATCTCGCCCAGATCGAGGATGAGTTCGATGCCATGATACCCATAGCGGAATTCGGCGGCATTCCGACCTTCGGAGATCTTGCCGACCGTGTTCTGGAAGAGATGGAGTAAAAGAGCGGAAACTTATATCAAAAAATATACAGCCCTGTGTTTCACTTGTGTGTAACACAGGGCTTTTGTGTTGTGAGTATATTAATAAACTATTAAAAGTGCAAAAAACTGTGGCATAAAAGCAACTCTGGATATTATACTTATAGCATGGAAAGCATGGAAAATATCAGCCGTCGTTTATCGGCTGTTCAAAGGTAAGGAGAACGATATGGATAACGGGAACAATGAAAGAGTCGAAGAACTTGTAAACGAAGAGGAAACAGAGATCAATGAGCAGTTTGCCGCGAATAATACAGATGAGCTTTTAGCTGCAGGGCACGAGACTGTAGAAATGAAAGGATCTGCAACCTCTGCAACGGAACAGGATGAACCTGCGTACCAGGCTCCTGCGGTCCCGCAGTCTGATCCTCTAGCAAAAGAGGGCAGAAGGGAAAGAAAAGCACGGGAAAAAGAGCAGGCAAGGTTCGAGAAGGAAATGGCTAAGCAGAAAGCCAGAGAGGAAAAGGTAGCAGCCCGTGAGGCAAAAAAGGCCGAGAGAAGATACAGAAACATCCCGGCAGTAATAATCATGTCTTTGATAATTGCTCTTCTTGTCGCGTCGCTCGGATACCTCGGATGGGAATATGTGGGCAGGCTTTCGATAATAGACGGACTAAATGACGAAAAGACCAGATTGACTGCCGAATTAGAGGAACTGGGCGAGACATTGAAGGATAAGGAAGAACAGATTAGCGACCAGCTGTCCCAGATCGAAAACAAGAACGCTCTTATTTCCGACAGCGATGCGGCAGCCAAAGAGTTTTCTGAGAAAGTCACAGAGCTTGAAGATAAACTCAAGGCGGTGAGGGATGAGGCCGGCGAGATCCTTGACGTCGTATCGAGCAAGGGACCCCTTGGTGTGGCTTATTCTGGCGATTTTTATGCGGACAGGTCGGTGGTCCTCATTGAAAACGGCGAGTCCTTCCCTCTGAATTTGTCTGTGATGTATGGGGAGAAAAAGACTGCCATCAGTTACTCTTTTGACGAGGCGACGAAAAATATCGATACACTCTCGCTCTCACAAGAGATCATCACAGGGCGCTCGGGACTCATATCAGTTAAAGCCAGAAAGAAAACAGCAGAAGAAAGCGGTATTGCAGTTTTGAAATTTGAAAACGAGCACAGTGAAGATTTCTTTTACGTAATAGTTATAGTCAAATAACGCGAAATAATACTGGAAAAGAAGGCTCCCGTCTCAATGACGGGAGCCTGTTGTATTTGTGGAACAATATCAGAAGGATGTTTGCTTTGCCCACTCCTGCCACGTAACGTCTTTGTAGTAAGGCCATGCATTGAGCCTCTTCCAGCCTGCAAGATCAGGGTAAGGGATGGTAATTTCGCCTGTAGCGCACCACTCACAGCCTCTTGCCAGAATGCCAACATAGTTGGGACGGCGGAGCGTGTCTGGCCCGTGACCCATGGATATTCCCATCACTCGGCCTTTGCCGTAGTTATGCACCCATATTACTGGCACGTCCTTGCCCATACCGGGCAGCGAGGCAATGTCCAAATTTTTAAACTCCGCCACCCGATGCTTCTGCGTAAGCTCCGGATCATAGTCATCCACTTCGTCTTTTATGGTGGCAAGAACTGTAACGTTCGGATCAACGGGCTTCATATTCACGAAGAAGTCCTCCTGCACCGTTGCCCATTTCTTGGCGCAGCCGTCCACGATTGGATGTGCTCCAATACGCATGTTCACTACGACATCCAGTTTTGGACTTTTGCGCAGTCCGTCCTCAAAATCATAGTCAAAACCGACGAGTTTCCGGAATTCATCTGGAAATTCCCAGTTCTGCGGATTGAACATGGAGGAATGATATACCACCGCGCCGCCGCCATTGGCGACAAAGTCATATACGGCCTTTTCTGCTGTCTTTCCCCAGCTTATGAAGGGGGTTTCAACATTTTCCTTGCCGTCATAGTTTATAAAGAGCAGATCATATCCTTCAAGAGTCTCATTGGTGCAACCCTTGAATTCCTCAGTAATCTTTACGGAGAAACGGTCGGTCGACTCTAAGAGAAAACGGATCATTGGATTCATTTTCGGGTCGTGCTCACTGGTCACAATTCCTGTTATGAGAAGAACTTTGATTTTTTCGCTCATATTCTAAGACTCCTTTTCTGCTTGAATTGATAGCGTTTATAGATATCACAATATATATTAAAAATATCACGGGATATATGCTTATTCAAACCTAAACTAACATACTTTAAAAATTTGTTTATTTGCCACAAAATAGAAAACTAAACTTGTTTATTATAACGAATTAGAAAGCGCGGAACCCAAAAAGATTGACTTTAAACCGCCAAATTGAGATAATTAATCGGAATATAATCATAGGAGATTTGTGCCTCTTTTTGCGCTTTTTCCTGTCTGATTTCAGACAGCTAAAAGATATAATTCAATTAGATCGCAAAACGATCGAAGAAAGGAAAACACAGAATGAAAAAGTACCTTGCACTCCTCATCGCGCTGACGATGGTGTTTGCGCTCTGCGCCTGCGGCCAGCAGCAGGCTGCACCGGCAGCCACTACCGGCACAGAATCTGCAGAGCCTGCAGGCCAGACCACAATAGAATTTGGTCAGGACGCACAGGCAGCAAATGCCAACGCCACTGTCACTGAGAAGCCGGACCATATCCAGCCGGGCACTGAGTTCTCCTACTGGACGAACTACGACGTTCCCCTCTACTGCCCCTGGATCGACAACCGTGCTTCTGCTTTCCTCTGGCAGGTCTATGATAACCTTGTTCTCCGCTACCACAGCGACATCACAGACCTTCGTCCCTGTCTTGCAGAGTCTTGGGATGTATCTGACGACTACACGCTCTATACCTTCCATATCCGTCAGGATGCATACTTCTCCGACGGTGAGCAGGTCACAGCCCATGCATTTGTCAATACTTGGGACAAAGCCACAAGCGAGTATCAGGCCCGTTACTTCAACGTAGTTGATTACTACAAAGCCCTTGATGACTTTACCCTCGAGATCCAGCTGAAGGCTCCTAATGCTGCCTTCATGAACGACCTTGTCTGCCAGCCCCACTGCGGCCCTGTCTCTCCGAAGGCTCTTGATGAGTTTGGCGCAGAGGACAACCGCTCCGCAGTCGGCTGCGGCCCCTATGTAGTTGAGAGCTACACCCCGGGCGAAGGCTTTGTCCTCAAGGCCAACACCAACTACTACAATGAGCTCAAGCAGCCCTCCATCGAGACAGTAAACATGGTACTCATCCCCGAAGAGAACACCGCTCTTCTCGCACTCCAGAACAACGAGCTCGACTGCATGAACTTCGTCAGCATCCAGACCTACGAAGTTCTTGATGCAGCAGGCTGGAACATCCTCCGCATCAAAGACCGCTGCAACCCGTTCTGGGTCAACCCGTCTGTCAACCCGATATTCGAGAATGACGCAGTCCGCGCTGCTCTCTGCCACATGATCGACTGGAATGAAGTCAACGAGCTGGCATACAACGGACTCTACGGAGTTCCAGACAGCCTTTATGACGGTCAGGGCGGATACCCCTATGGCGATGACTACAGCTACGATCCCGAGCTCGGTCTCCAGATCCTTGCTGATGCCGGAATCAAGCCAGAGGATGTCAAGTTCACCATGCTTGCAGACCCAGACTTCACCACCATTGAGACCGTTCTCGTTCAGATGTTCAATGACCTCGGACTTGTTAACGTCGGCTTCGAAACTCTCGATGGTGCTACCTGCTACGGCATGCTCAAGGGCGGCACCTATGAAGTCTTCCCCTGCCACAACGGTTATTCCGAAGAGTCCTGCCTCACTCCTTACACCATGGGCCTTGCCGGATCTGATATCCCGGGCACCGGCGCACAGCCTGTCCTCTTCATCAAATGGATGGATGAAGAAGCCTTCAAACAGGTTGAGGAATACTACCAGGCAGCTGTTGTTGCTCCCACCTACGAGGAGTATGTTGAGAACGTTTCCAACATCACCCGTCTTGCCCAGGAGCAGCATGCTGCGTTCGGCGGCCTCTGCGTCACCCGTTTCTATGCTGTCAACAATGAGATCAGCGGCGTATATCCCAGCCAGATCGGCGGTTATGTAGAGTTCTGCTATATGTACTCCAACGTCGGCTGATAATAAAGCTTAAGTTACTTACAGAATAAACAGACAATAGCATATACCTTATAGAGCACATACTATTTGCGGAGCGGCGCTTTACCGCCGCTCCGCTTCTCTCTTAAGAAAAAAGACCGGAAAAACCGGGAATCAACCCGGCGGAGGTAAGAAATGCTAAGATATACGATCAAGCGCATATTACTTATGCCTGTCCTGCTGCTGATAGTGGCACTTCTAATATATCTTCTGCTGAACCTGAACGGTGCCGATCCGCTCCAGAATATGCTCCCTCAGGAATATACTCAGGAGCAGTATGATGCGCTGGCGGCCAAATACGGCCTCGACAAACCGATTCTGGTTCAGTATTTTAACTGGATCAAAGGGATATTGCACGGAGATCTGGGTATCTCATATAAAACGAGAGGCCCGGTGGGCGATGACGTGTTTTACCGCATCCCGATAAGCCTTAAAGTCGCCCTTATAACAACGGCAATAATGCTTTTGATTGGCTTACCAGTCGGAGTCATGTGTGCTGTGAAACAGTACACCGCTTTCGACGATATAACGAACGTAGTTTCTAAGTTCCTCGGAGCAGTGCCCAGCTTCTGGCTAGGCCTTATGCTCATGATCTGGTTCTCAGTCGGCCTTGGCTGGTTCCCGACCTATGGCATCAAGGAAGGTGCGAGAAGCTATGTACTCCCGATATTTACTCTTCTCCTGCCATTCCTTGCGCAGTTTATCCGTCAGGTACGCTCGGCAATGCTCGACTGCATCCGTCAGGATTACGTTCGCACTGCTCGAAGCAAGGGTGCCAGCGAGAGAAGGGTTATCTTCCATGAAGCGCTTAAGAACGCTATGCTTCCTATCATCACATTCGCAGGCGGCTGCTTTGCATCAATGATAGGCGGCGCTGTCACTGTTGAGAAGCTGTTTGCTATCCCGGGCATAGGTTACAAAGTTGTTGAAGCAATCAACACACGCGACATACCTACGATGCTTGCCTGCGTCATGTTCCTTTCAATCCTGACGATAGTTGTACAGCTTTTGATCGACCTTTCATATGCATTTATCGATCCGCGTGTACGCAGCACGTTCGTCAGTGTAAAGAAAAAGAAAAAGGCTCCCGCTAAAGCTGAGGAGGTGAAGGCTGCATGAGTAAAACAAAAGCACCGCGTCTGAAGAAGAATTCTCAGGCTGCTGAAGTTTGGCAGAGCCTGATCCACAGACCTGCAGCTGTTATCGCCATGATAGGCTGCGCGATTATACTGTTTTTGGCCATCTTTGCCGATGTCATCGTTCCATATGACGTGGCTATAAGACAGTCCGGAAAGATCAAGCTTCTTGCTCCTTTGACCACTGATATCTATGGTAAACTCCATCTTCTCGGTACAGACAACCTCGGTCGTGATATAACAGCCCGTGTTATCCACGGTGCACGTACCGCAATGGAGATCGGCTTGCTCTCGTCGATAATCTCACTGGTTATATCCACGATCCTTGCCTGCCTCTGTGCAATGCTTGGCGGCTGGGTAGATAACATAATAATGAGAATAGTTGACGTTATCAGCTGCGTTCCCGGCATGGTCGTAGCTCTGGCTATTTGTGCAGCACTTGGTAACGGTATCCCGCAGTTGCTGGTCGCACTGACGATATCATCCCTGCCGATGCACATCACGATGATACGTTCAGTTGCGCTTACGGTAGCAAAGAAGGACTTCGTTGAGTCTGCAGTTGCCCTTGGTGCCAATCCATGGTACATAATGGTCAAGCATCTTGTGCCGAACCTTGCGTCAGTTATCCTTATTAATGGAACTGCACAGGTCTCTATTAACATAATGCAGGGTGCAACGCTCGGCTTCATCGGACTCGGTGTCAAGGCACCTACTCCTGAATGGGGCACGATGCTAGCCAACGGCCTTTCATACACCATGAAAAACCAGTACATGGTCTATATCCCCGGCATAGTGCTCTGTCTTGCGGCATTGAGCATCAACACACTGGGCGACTGCCTGCGTGACGCACTTGATCCGCAGCTCAAGGGCAAGGCATAAGGAGGTACTGACATGAGTGAAAAGCTTTTAGAGATAAAAGACCTGTCGGTCCGCTATACTACTGACGGTGTCATTTCCAGAGCCGTCAACCACCTAAACCTTGATCTTGACAAGGGCGAAGTTCTTGGACTCGTTGGAGAAACCGGTGCCGGTAAGACCACCACTGCGCTTACTATCCTGAGACTCCTCCCGAAATATACCTCCGAAGTCGATGGTGAAGTTTTCTTTGAGGGAAAGGATATCCTCAAACTCTCTGAAAAAGAGGTCCGTGATATCCGCGGACAGAAGATCTCTATGATCTTTCAGGACCCTATGACTTCTCTGAATCCGGTCTATACAGTTGGCGAGCAGATTGCCGATGTTATCCGCTTCCATAACGACAACATGAGCAAGGCGGCTGTTGAA
>JAEEGL015159379.1_pt1 | contig 10839 bp, 6 predicted proteins | sample 9134231 | NCBI WGS metagenome assembly JAEEGL01 (sample SAMN16246548, study PRJNA631951) | gut metagenome | biome: gut microbiome; feature: rumen; material: fiber-attached | host: Bos | place: Iran: Karaj | collected 2018-10
AAAACTCGGAATCTTTATATTCGGCTTATCCCCTGTCAGATTATATAAAGCAGGATCCATATCTGCTATAAATCTTGAACCTTTATTCCCCCAGAAGGTTATAACAAGCTTAAACCTTGCCCTTGTCATAGAAACATAGACAAGATTACGCATTTTAATCATATACTGCTCATAGGCTTCTTCATCATCAGGCTGAAATCCATACGGAAAATTCCCTTCTGCAAACATGGGAATGATAACCACATCAAATTCAAGTCCCTTTGCACCATAGGCCGAAGCTATCTTCACGCCAGGTTTAGCAATTGAGAAGGTAGAATCTTTCTTAACCTGCTCATGATTGATATTTTCAGAAGCTAACCAATCAGCATAAATCGCTATCTGCTTATTCTTTGCAGCAATAATACCTATTGTTATTTTATCATTAGAAGCGAGATAAGTCTTTATAAGGTTTACAACATATTTCCTCTCAGCTGCAGCATCTTCCAAATGCACAAGATCAGGTATATCCCCAGTTCTTTCAGGAATTGCCCTTAAACTCTTATCGTCTTCAGTAAGTACTGCATCATTTTTTGACCTAATTGATTCCGCAAGTGCATCTATCTGCTTTGTGGTTCTCATGGACTTTGTAAGCTTTTTAGTTGTAGTTTCTATTCCAAGTTGCTTAGCTGTCCACTGCTTACTGAAAATACGCTGATTCATGTCCATGGCTACAACCATGTCCTTTTTATAAAGCATCATGATTGCTGTCATCTGAGCCAAGGATAAGTCCTGAGCCTCATCTATAAGCACATGCTCAAACTTCATTGCTTCCGGAATTAAATCCGGGTGTCTTACAATAAAAAGAGTTTGATCAGCCCAATCACCCTGCTTTGTTCTTTCAAGGTGCTCACAATAGCAGGTAAAAAGCTGATAAGCAGTCACTCTATCTGCTGCGCTCATACGCACTTTGCCGCCTCGACCTTTTCTAGGAATTGTCAGGTACAAATCCATGTCGTCGGTCCAGACATTCATATCCTTCATCCAGTCAAATTCTTCAACCCAGAATTCAGGCTCGATATTATGAAATCTATGTTTACCATACTTGGTCTGATGCGCTCTTATAGCAGCCTTGACATTGTTTATCCTTTGTATTTCACCCTGTTTTCCTGAATAGGGATACTTCTTAAACGGCGCAGCACCACACTTAGCAAGAAGCTCGTAGATTCCCTTTATAAAGGAATTTATTGTAGTAACTACTACTCCCTCCTCAGAGGTTCCATTAACTTCCAAATACTCTTTGGTTGTAGCAACAAGCGTATTCTGAAAGGTAAAAATAGCAACCTTATTCTTTGAATCAGTTCCATATTTCGCAAGCAACTTACGTGCAAACTCCATAAGAACCAGACTCTTTCCAGCTCCTGCAAGCCCCTTAACCATAAGAGTACGCTCGCCACTGTATTTCAGGCACGCCTGCTGTTCATCTGTTAGTTCAATCTCCTGATGATAGGCATCATAAATCTTATCTGCCATATCGTCCTCCTGTCAGTAGTTTCTTTAAAAGTCGTCCAATCCAAGGTCTGCTAAGATATCATCAACTTCTTCATCCACTTTGGCATCCATAGTAGCAACCGAAGGATCAATAAGCTCAATTCCACCTTTTTGAATTTCCGGAATAGCTATTCCATCATCCTCTTTGCTCCAATTATCTGCAATTGTCTGCCAGAATTTTTTATCAATCATAATAACTCTCCTGATCAACTGCGTAGATTGCATTTTTACAATAACCAATATGTGGGCAGAAGCTACAAGCGCGCTGTACCGGATCGATACTTCCCACCATTTCATCGGGTCTGGCTTTCATCTCTTCATTTAGGTCGAGACCAGTTCTTCCATCAGGAGTCGCCAATTCACCGAATCTCTTCTTAGTGACCTCGCGAACGTCCTGGTTAGGATAGTGGATTTTTAATCTTTCGTCTGTATAGAATCTGCTTCCACACTCCGAGCGATTACCATAATCAAAATCATTCTCTCCTCGATCATAAGAGATGTAATCGTATACCTGGCGTTTTTCGCTCTTTCTAAGAGACGGAAATAGCTCTATAACATTCTTGTAGACCTGATTCACAGTCATTCCCTGATCCTTCATCAGGTTATAAATTGCAGAAATAAGCGCATTCAAAGCGTAGCTCTGTTGGAAATCTGACTCGAAAGTAGGATGTTTCTCCAGGACATAGCCTAAGGTATACTTCATCGGACACAACGCATAAGCCATTCTCGCTTCTTTTATGATGTCCCTTGGCTGCTTTTCCCTTTCATAAGGAGCTATCTTTCCTGCACCATAAGGCGTGTCTGCAACCCTGTTAAAAGTAATTTCTTTTTTCTTTGCCGGGTTAAGCTTTATTCCAGCAGCATTAGCAATCAGCTTTATATAAGGTGAAGGAGAAAGAAGCTTCTCATTCATCTCACTAATCCAAGAAATACATACTTCCTTATTCTTAAGAGCAGCATACATAAAGTATCTGTTACACAGAACAGTAGAATCCATTATCTGTATCAGATTCTTAATCAGAGCATTTCCTGTAGTTTCATAGCACTTAAGAATCTTTTCCTTTGTCAGTGGCCAGATATACTCCTTGTTTCCCCCAGGCATATTGTTAACATCACACATGCAAACATGGGCCTTGCTCATGTTTTTTACAGCTTCAGCCTCGACAAAGAAAATGGGGCGTACAAAGCCAACTCTGTTCGTCTCTATTTCACTATCATCCAGTCTTCCTGACATAAACAGATCAAGCGCTCTGGCTATGTCTGAAGGAGTACATTCAGCAATATAACTGTTTGACTGATTCAGTTTTTCAAAGATATTATCAATGATTCCTCGCTCTTCCTCATAGAGCTCATCAGAAATCTCGTTTCTTCTTAAAATACTGTTCAGCTTACCAAGATGCTCATTCACCTTTACAACCCTGTTATTACCGAACAGCTCTCTTGCCATATCCAAAAGCTGCTTTACAAGCTCTAGGATAATATCAAGCTTCTCACCTTCAACAGAGAACATACTGAAATTGTCAAAAGGATTCTCTATTGCTTCCTGCCATCTGGAAATAGCCGGATCCACATCATGTTCACTGGTAAAAGGCTTTATAACCTCTTCCCTTATCTTCTTAAGCTGCTCTATTTGTTTCTCCCACTGCTCAATTGTCTTGCAGGAAGAAAAGAAAGGAAGCGCATGCATTAAGTCCTGCATATACTGCTTTCCGGCAACACCATTAACAGAAAGCCACCCTGAAGAAAAGCAGTCTATCAGACTATCCGCATCCAGGGTAATAGTCTGTAAATCCTCATTCCACATCTTGTTCAAGGAACTTACAAACTGCCCAATGGGATATGCCAGTATTTTACGTTCTCCATACTCTTCAGGGAAATAATCCTTAAGCATTTCATTAGCTTCTCTCTGACAAGAGGCATAGAGCGTAAACTTATCATCCTTAATACGCTTCACATCATCTACAAATTCCATGATTGAACCGTATTCCTTAATTTCCAGTTTATTGTTTAGGGTTACACTTTCTTCACCCTCAAAAATCAAGCCATAAGGATCATAGGCACTAGTTTTTTCTATATTCCAGTTTGCCTTGTCCTCATAACCATTCTCAACTGTATAGGTCTTATCCCAAATCTCATAGACAAATGGAAATCTCTCATCGTAAGGAATAAGGTAAATCAGCTGGAAGCCTGCCTCTTCAAGCAGTCTCATCAAGTGTTCCTGGATAGGTGTAATATAGTAAAAGCCCATGAATACAACAGCATCACTGTTGCCAAGACCACTCTCATTGAAAGTTTTAGCAAACACTTCCTCCCACGCTGCTCTTGATGCCATGCTCTCCATGCGATTCTTATAATCGCTTATGGAAGAATCTCTCTCCTGAAGGTAATCCCAAGCATCAACCAATAGTTTCAGATTCCTGTCATCTTTTGTGTCTAGCTGCTCCGGCTTGATTTCTGCTTCCACAAGCAGGTTTATAGCTGACATCATGGAATCTAGATTTCTAATACAGCCTGTAAGCCAGGTCTGCTCCTTCTTGTCCTGCGAAGCAGTTATCTTCTTTCTTATAAACTCAGACAGAATAATGGATTCTCCAAACTTCGCCTGATCACTGCTCCAAAGCGTATTGATATTATTTGTAAGGTTCCTAAGCTCTGTAATATGTAGCTTTCCCTCAAAAGAAAGAACTTCTTCTTTTCTCTCTAGACCAACAGTACCTATAAACCCCTTCCTAAGGTCAGCAGACACCGTAATAATTGGATATTGCGCTAACTCCTTAAAGTACTTATTCTCAGGAAGCTTGGTTAAATCAGTGTATGTATATACTTTTCTACTCATAATCCACACCTACTTCCTGTATAAAGTTAGCCCAGGTATCCTGGTTCTTTGGATTCGGAACAAGGCAAATAAAGTGATTTATTGCACGAGTCATCGCTACATAAAGGATTCGCGCTTCTTCCTGAACAACTGCAAAACTATCCTTTGCCTTCATTTCGTCATAATAGCTACTCTGCATTTCTGCATACTTATAGCGCTTATTCTTCTTTTCCTTATCTCCGGTATATTTCCAGGCAACCTTTCTTTCCAAAGGATCTACAATAACCTCTGTGGTCTCAAAGGTTATGAACACACGATTTGTATAAGGAACAAAAATCGTATCATATTCCAATCCCTTAGCTTTATGCACAGTCATACAAAGCACAGATCTGTAATCGTCCTCAGACTCAACCTCTGCTTCACCTTCACTTCTATTTGTTGCTATATTAAGCTTAAGGAAATTATAAACGTCATAAATGCTGACCTTCTCCCCACCAAGAGTACGCTGAATAATATCCATCAACTTTTCAAGATTTGCTTGGTACTGTTTGGCATCTGTATAGGTCTGCGCATTACATCTATTCTCTTGCCAGCCCTGATCTTGCAATACTTTCTTGCGATTAGTTATATAATTATCTACTACCGATACATCATCGAGGATGCTCTTAAGTACCGAAAGTACTGGCTTTAAGCGCAAATCCTTATGATATTTCTTCCAGTTTGTCTGATTAAGGAAATGGTCAAGATAATCTACAAGGTTATCATAATCACCATGAAGCATCTCCATATCATTGATACTCATAGGATCCACATCCCCTGCATAGGGTGTTAGCAGGAAATCAAAAATATACTTTGGCTCATCCGGGAACATAAAGGAAGAAACCATTATGTAAAAGTCCCTAACCGCCTCACTTGCATAAAAGCTTCCGTCTTCTTTAACAGATACCGGAATCTTGTTTTTTCTCATAATTGCAGCACACATATTTACTTCTTTATGTGTCCTTGCAAGAAGAACAACTCGTGTCTTTTCCGTAGCCTCTAATTTGCCACTTTCAATACGTGAAATCAGATCCTCTCGTCTACTATTGGCAATTTCTGCTATCTTCCTGTCATAATCCTCAGACTTATCGTCTGCATGTATCATTTTGCAAATACCATCTTCATGGTTGAAAGGAATTACAGACTTTTCATACTGTAAATAATCAAGCTTTCCCCACACTCTGAAATAGCGATCCATCTTCTGTAGTACAGAGGCAGATGTACGGTAGTTATTTACCAGTTCAAAGTTCACTGGTTTCTTTATACTCATTTCCTTCCTGTACTGTTCCAGGATGTCAAAGGACTGATCATTCGCACCACGGAATCGATAAATACTCTGCTTAACATCACCAACCACAAATAAGGTTGCTCCTAGTAGCTTCACTAAAAAGCAGGCAACCATAATCTGTGATAAGTCAGAATCCTGAAACTCATCGATAAACAGGTATTTCATAGTAATGTCGGGTCTTGGAATATAATCTGACTTAAAAACTTCCTGCAAATCACGCATGATATCATTCAGACCAACACCATCATTTTCCCTTTTTATCTCAAGATATGCCTCATCCAGTTTAGGGATAGTCTCTGTTATAACTTTATGAAAAGACCTTGAGGCAGCATCTTTTGGCTCACCCCAGTCCATCTTTAACATGTCTGAATGCGATACTCCAAGCTGTAAAAAGCGTCCCCAGTACTGATTCAAGATAGCATTTGCTCTATAAAAAGGTATTCCAAGCTGATCCTTAATAGGTTTAGTATCATCTACCTTTCCATCTACAGCATCTTTGATAATTTCTTTCTTCTCGTACTCAAAGCCTCTGATAGAAAGGTTCTTGGTGAAGCTTTCTCCAATGCCATATTCGCGGAGCATCTGATAAGCAAAACTATGAATAGTAGAAATATTCATCTGGGACTGTTCTTCCAGCCATCTGAGATACCTCTGATCACGAGTCAGCTCATAACGCGCAACCAAAGCATCCTGTAGTCTCTTATTCATCTGATTAGTAGCATCATTTGTAAAGGTAATCATATAGATTTCCTGCAAATGAAGCCCAGGTATTGTGTGCATCAGAAAAAGAATACGATCAATCATAACCGTAGTCTTTCCTGTCCCGGCAGAAGCCTGGACCACGATATGCTCATCAGCTTTACAATGCTCAACCAGATACTGAGCAGAGTTAAACAAAGGGCAGCCTTCTTCCAATACATTACTAACAAAGCCTGACTCATCGTTTCCATCGATGATGCAAGCTGTATCTGTAAAAGTCACAGAGTATGCTTGTAGCATAAATATCTTAGCGAACGGCTTATTCTCAGCCTTAAGCTCGGCTACTTCATCTGCATTCTGAGTAAACCAGATGACTTTTATGCCTTTTGATATCCACTGTTTAATTTTCCCTCTGTACTCTGCGTAGTCTTGATTGCTAAGCAGTATGGAATATTGCGGCTCCATTGTAACAACCCCATTTCTATGAATTATTTTATAATGCGTCAATCAGTCCATATAAAGCCTTCAGTTCATCTTCAGTAAGTGTTACACCCTTGCCCATCTTCTCATGTCCCGGTGCCCAGTCACGGATGTCATATTTTGGAGCTCTGTCATTCCAAGATATCTTGTTAAGCTCCTTCCTCCAGCCATTACTTCCTTCTGACAAAACTCCGATTTCTTCTACTATTTCATACTTAATGTCCGACATAACTGAATCCCTTCTTTATTTCATTATCTTTTCCATCAAGGACTTATAACTATCAACAACGTCGTATACAACATTTTCGTTCGATATAGCCTTAAAATGCTCCTTCGCGCAATGAATCTTTGCATCCTCAATCATCCTAAGTTGCATGGAGTTCATTGAACCCTTTGTCTCTGCTATAAAATAGATATGTTTAACAGTGCCTTCATAAAAGGCAATCGCCCAATCCGGATTATAATGCCCTACTGGTGTCGATATATAAAATCCATCTGGCAATTTAACGTATACTGCTACATCGTTATTAGTATCCAACTCTGTTGCAAAGTCTCTCTCATTGGATGAATCATAAACAATATGATCATAAAGATGCTTCTTTGCTTTCATAGCATTGACGCCAAGTTTGCCCTTTATTGTCGGATCTGTAAATATATCTGTATCATATTTTTCGTCAAGTACATCATAGGTAACATGCTGCACTATAGCTGTAGCCTTCTCATCGTTGATAAGTTGGGCGGCCTTAGAGATAAATTCCTCCGGGTTATTCTTAAATTGATCAAATACTGCTGGTTTGATTCCCTGTAATATTGCAATGATTGCTTTACGAGTCAGTCCCGTTTCATCTACGAGTTTCCCAACCAAATCATATTTAACATTAGAGTTGGCAGACGTTGAAATATCGTAGCTTCCAGACTCTTCCTTTACAAAAGAACTGCCAGCTGATAATTCCTCTTTGGATTTAATCTCATCCATCGCACCAGTTTCAACCTTGAAGAATATTCTAGAAACTCTAAGCTTTGAATCTAACGATGCAACTGCTTTTCTAATAAGTTCATCCGTATCAAAATCGACAACATAAACTGATTTCGTATTGATTTTTGACCATAGTGCCTTAAACTCTTTACTATTAAGCTTATCGTTATCAACCTGTAGCTCAACATTATTACTTCTTGCATTTTCAGGCATCATAGCCTTGCTATCGTAGATTGAATCGATAATATCAACTACACCTGATTTGAAGTCCTTTGCCTCCTCTGCAATCTTCAGATCTCCATTTTTCTTATCTTCATAATATTTATCAGTGAGCTCACCAAGTTTATTAATATAGCCATTTGTAATAAGGTCAAAATGGATTGCTGATGCAACATCATGTGTGATAAGGAACTCATTTCCTTGATCATCTTTAACCAGATGATCGACGAACAGCTCTTTTGTAACAGCCTTAGGTCTATCAGCTACAGCTTCAGCCATTTCTGTCTGGAGGCCTTTAGCAAATGAGTCATAACTTTCACTTGCTATGACTGTAAGAACGTTGATATTATGAACATCATTGCCCAATGCATTGACATCCATACGTTCCCCATCCTGATTAACACATAACCTAAGTCCACGTCCCACTTCCTGTCGTTTTCTTACATCACTGCTACTCTGCTTCAGAGTACAAATTTGGAACACATTAGGATTGTCCCATCCTTCACGAAGCGCAGAATGTGAGAATATAAATCTTACTGGTGATTTTTTAGGGTTTCGATCAAGGAGTAGCTCTTTATTCTTCATAATCAACTCATAGGCGCTTACATCATCTGACGTAGTTTCTTTCTTGCCAACCTTTGAGTTAATCATCTTTCCTTTATTATCAACAGAGAAATAGCCAGCATGTGTCTTATTTGCTGGTATTGCCTGCAAATACTTAACATATTCCTCATCGCCTATGGTATGCTGCATATTATCAAGAATATCCTGATATTCTTCCTCAAACATATCAGCATATTTGCCGTTAACAGGCTGATTTGCAGCATCATATTCGCGATAGTTTGCAACTTCATCAATAAAGAATAATGACAGAACTTTTATGCCCTTATAGAAAAGCTGACGCTCTCTCTGTAAATGTGTAAGTATAGTTTCTCTAATCTGAATTCTTCTTAGCTGGTCTTCATCTACAGCTCCTACTACATCACCAGCATATATTTTTATTCCATTTATAAACTCTATAGAGTCATCTCTACCATCAATATGGCTAACTACAAAACCATTCTTATATTCTTCAAGATTGTTGGAGTAGGCATACAAATTATCTCCTTCTGAAACCATTTTACTTTTTTTCTTTGTAGATCCATTCGCAAGTTTTACCTCAAATTGGAGCGTTGCAGTAGGATCACCCTTTGAAAGGTTAATACTTTCCAGATATAAATAGCTATCTGTCGCTGTACTTCCAGTCTCAGTAATACCTTTTACAGCTATTTTTTTTACAAGCCTTTTATTGTAAGCTTCCATCGCATCCAAACGATATACCATGTTATATATGCTATCGCTCTTGTGGGTTGCTGAATAACGCAATGTAAGCATCGGATTAAACTGCTTCAGATTCTCCTTGGTTTGCTTACCTTCTACTGATTGAGGCTCATCAATAATAACTATTGGATTTGTTTTAGCAATAATATCAATAGGCCTACGAGAGCGGAACTCATCTAACTTCATGTATATTCTTCTCGCATCTTTGCCCTTTGCATTAAAAGCCTGAGAATTTATTATCATTACATTTATTGAACTGTCAGATGCGAATCTGTCTATCTCTGTAAGCTGCGCAGAATTATATATAAAGAAGCGAATTTTCTTCCCATACTCTTCTGCAAAATGCTCCTGTGTCATTTCAAAAGACTTGTAAACGCCTTCCCTTATTGCAATGCTCGGAACAACAATAATAAACTTGCTCCATCCATAGGCACGGTTAAGTTCATACATTGTTTTGATGTATGTATAAGTCTTTCCAACACCTGTTTCCATTTCAACAGTTAAGTTGAATCCTGATCCTCTTCCCTCAAGTTTATTTGAAGGCGCAATCTGGTTGCTTCTCTGAATTTTTTGAAGGTGTTCCAAAATCACCTGATCATTTAACTCTGGAACTATTTTCTGATTGCTCCATCCTGTAAAATCCACATCATCAGTAAGACTCTGCTGTATATACCCTGAGCCTCTATCCATCATATATGTAGGTGTCAAATACGGTTGTCCCGCAAACACATCAACAACCGCTTTGGCTGCATCTGCTTGGAATTTTTGATGTTTATAGTGTAATTTCATTTATATAACTCCTTCTCTTGAACAGTTTTGTCGCATTCAATCAAAAAAATTGAATTCATCGAACCATGCAGAGAGTTTGGCAAACTATTACGACTACTACTTACAATAAAATTTGATAAAACGGATTTATTTATTTCAATACAACTTGATATCTTGAAATATGCAGAAGGCTCATTGCCTTTATCAAAAAGGACACTCTTATAGTATTTAGGAAAGCATCCGTCTTGTGGCGTATCAAAAATTATTTCTTCAACATCACATATATATGCCTTTTTGGCAGAGTGTAAAATAATCATTGGATATTCTTCACTCAGTACAACATCGCAAAACTTTTTCGATGGTTTTTGCTTTCCCACTTTCCCAAACCAGCAAAATCCATTTTGATTAATCACTTCTATATGATCATCTATACAATCCTTATATAAAAAATCACTATATCTAACCAGTAACATCTTTTTGTTTTTCTCAATTTTCATCACATTCTTCCCCCTTCTTAAATAACCTTCACGCTTGTGTAAGGTGCAATATGTTTAATACGTTCCTCAAGGTTTATTTTCTGTGGGCTGTTTGTAAACCCAGAATCCCTAAACACAGCTCTTAATGGTTGCATTTTGGAAATCTCGTCAATTACCGAATCTGGAATATTATTATCAAAGCACGCAACTAAATCACCATCATCACAAACAT
>JAEEGL016897954.1_pt1 | contig 10839 bp, 7 predicted proteins | sample 9134231 | NCBI WGS metagenome assembly JAEEGL01 (sample SAMN16246548, study PRJNA631951) | gut metagenome | biome: gut microbiome; feature: rumen; material: fiber-attached | host: Bos | place: Iran: Karaj | collected 2018-10
GGTGTAGGCTTAGGGGGAACTGGGGGTTTTGGTTTTGGTTTATAATACGGTTTATAGTATGGTCTGTAATAATACGGAATATATCTTGGATTATCATAGTATCCATAGTGATATTCAGTTTTATAAGTTACTCTACCATAGTAAGGTTCGTCATCCAAAATAGCACAGGACTGAAATAAACAAATCAGAACTCCTATTATTAAAATAGTTATATATTTTTTCATATTCTTATTAAATGTTTTTTTATTCTGATGATTCAAAATCAAAAACATCAGTATACCACCAGTCAAAATAACTATTTTCAAACTTGTATACTCGAATGTCTTTATAACCAGGAATAATATATTTTTGTAAACTGCTTATTGTCTGTATAGTATCAGCATATCTTTCAACAATAAATCTAGGCATTAGTATATCAAATTCACCTTTATCCCCTTTATGAACTCGAATTAGAAAATTGCCTGTTTCGTCTTGTTTACAGTTAGACTCAAACCATTTTAGTGGTTTAACCTTAACCTTATCGCCGATATAATACGTAGGTTGATCTAATCGTAGATGTTTAACCTCGACTAACATGTTTAAAATCCTATTTTCTTTTTCGGAGCAACGTTAAATTTGCTTGACTCTTCATCAAAGTCTTCTCTAAATTTATTAGACATGGCTACTAAAAGCTGTGCTATAGGTATAAACAGTTTTAATTCTCCTGTCAGTTTCATTTTAGTACGGCTTATAAACGAATCGTATCTATCGACACCTATTTTATAATGCATCATTTCAAGCCATAGTTCGCAGAAATTCAACGCTTGCTCTTTTCTATTTTCAACTACATCTAAACTGTTTTTTACATAGACTTTTAAATTACCATGACGGTCTCCGATAACAACATCGCAGACACAGGAATCTATAATTTTACAGCACTTTTCATAACCACTATATAATTCCTTATATAATAAATTGTATTTTTGTTTATATTTCTTGCTTGTCATATTTAATCTGATATTGATATATGGCGTTCACATCTGTACTTAATTTCTTCTCTTATATAATTTGAAAAATCGGAGTCATCGAGTCCTCTTTCAAAATTATAAGTCAGAATATTCTTCAGATGGTCGTCAGTGAGTTTGCTTATCGGTTTCCATATGCGGTTTCCTTCTTCGTCGAATGTTCCTCTGCATAGATTTTCTCTGATAACCTCAAAAGGATCATCTGAATATATAGATACATTCTCACCGGGGATACTGTTCATAGATTCTCTTCTATAGTCCTTACCTCCATCAAGAATATACACTTCACCAGTTTTGGTGTCTTTGTGTGTTACAAAATCATGTACATGTTTTGAAACTAATATAGTTCCATCAGGAGTTCTCATTCTTGATACTACTACTTTTCTTTCCATTATTTTAAATTTATTTGATTTTCTAAATCCAATATAATCCAAACCTTCGAAAATTTTCACATTCTGGATAAAAAAAGGCTTCTACAGCCTTTTTGAACTATTCCGTCGTTGGATTTAAAGTTCCTCTTTTATATTTATTTGTATTTATATATAATAAAAAAGGAGCTTTTATTAAGAAAGCTCCTTAAAATATATTCGGTCATCAAAAAATTTTAAAGGTTATTAAGATCATGAGCTATCTTTGAAAGTATAGCCAACTTTTCTGGATCATTTTTAAATTTTTCTGTCAACATAGCTACTTTTTGCTTACGTTCGTCTATAGCCTTTGATTCTAATGATTCTTGGATTTTAACTGCCTCTTGTTTTTCTGTTTCTGATATATTGTTAGTTATCTTTTCTTGGTATCTTTCTGTTAAATCTACGTTATAGTTTTCTTTAATAGTCTTAACTATATTAGTAATAGTATCAAACATATACCATGAGTTTGTACCAGCATTGATTGAGTTAGCGTAGCATTTGTCTCCTTCTTTATTTTCAATGATCATGAACTGGCCTCTTGATGTTTTGTAAAGTTGTACGTTGTTAAGTAATACGATATTGTTAAAGTTTTCAGATATTTTGCATAGGATCTCCAATCTTTCTGCTATATAGTTACGTTTTGTAGGTAATATATTGTTAAGATATAACTGATTAAGTTCCCTCATCTGTTCAGTTGTGTATGTATATACCTTACCATCTTTTGTTGTTCTGTCTAATTTTCCAGCTTCGTGGATAGATATAGTCATCTGCGGAAGTTCATAAGATAATGTTTCGTTGGCGAACTTGATTTCGTTAGATTCTAATAACTGTGATATTTGCTTAAATTCTAAAGAAACTTGTGTAGTATTTGCTTCTGATATTATACCTTCGTTAGTTATTTCAAATATATTACCTTTAACTTCAAAGTAAACCTTATCGTCTTTCTTTTCAACTAATGAAATAGGGTGAATAGCGTCATAAACTTCATTATGTTCTACTACAGGCTGGTCCATTAAGATTGCATTCTTGATATTCCTGAAAGATTCAACAAACATAACATTCTTCAAGGCACCTGCCTTTACATATGTTACAAGATCTGCCTCAGACATTTCCAAAAGAGGACGTACTTGCTTGCATGCGTTCTTTGCAAGATAATTATATGAACTCGGGTTGTTTTCTAACTTTTCACATGCTGATTCTAAAAGCCAGCTGTATTTGTTAGCGTTGATAACAAATGATAATTTTTCAACAATATCATTTATACCCTTGTCATACAGTCTTGTCTTTGCTTCTTGGATAAAGCCATTAACCAATGAACATGACATATCATTGGCTATGATGTATGATTGATACTTATTAACTAACTGCTTTCCAGTGTCCGTTTGTGTCTTGGCTTCGTGTAAAGCGGCTGAAAAGCACTCCGCAATAGCTGCCAATGTCTTACTCACGTTCTTCATGTTTTTGTTATGAGATTTTTTTAAATGTATTTATATAATATATAATAAATTTAATTATAAAAAATTATCAAGATGCCCGATTATACGGGTACGTTGCCTATCGGCTGCCACATTATTTGTAATGTTGCATAATCAGATCCATCGCCACGTGTGAATAATTGACCCACATACCACTGGTTCGAATCATTTACGTAAATATTAATTCCTAAGTTAGTATCAGAATGGTTAGTTCTAGGATCGTTAGATATTATGAGGTGAGAAACTATATTTAATCCATTAGCTACCGCTTGCTGATCCTCTTGTATGTTTATATAAGTACCATTACTAGGTCCTATATGTACATGATACCCATCCCCCGCACTGATATTTATATTACCATTACTACCGATATCCATATTGTCTGGTGATGATGGATTTACATAATAACCCATCTTAATCCAGTTCGATGAATTATTAATAGTAACTCCAGTTACATCACCAATTGATGAGGTTACTACAAAACGTCCCACAGTAACTCTGTTATTAGTATCGCGGTCTAATATTACACTTGCGTTCGAATCAGGAATACCTGCAATCAGTCTATTTGCGTTATTTGATATTGATCTATTATCAGTATGACTAAAAATATTAACACCAAGAGTGTTTGAATTTAATCCCCATTCGGATTCATTAAAGGTACTGTCTTTTATTCGTATATTATCAGATACCACTCTGATACTCATAGTATTATTAGTATTACTACCATACTTTCCTATATAGATATACTCACCTTCGACATATGTATTAGTACCACCACTAAGAGTTGCGTAACTCTGGATGGGGTTTGTTCCGTACCCTAAATGCAGACGTGGTGAAAGGGTAACTGATGACGTTTGTTCCGATCCTATAAGTATCTCTTTGCCATATAATTTTATATTATCTGCCGGATTCGAAAGTGAACTTCCTACATAAAAGTCGTTATTAAATCTTACAGCCCCATTTTTAACATGCAGTATCGTATAATTCTTATAATTGGAATCACCTAATAATAATACACTAGTATTTGTACACTGGAATCCTAACTTATAATGTGAATATGTACCCAGATGTGTGTTGTATGAATCAGATGCGTAAGGTGAATCTGGATCTAAAGAATTAGAATTAGCTGTTGAGAGATTATTAAACATAGGAAGTGCGATAGCAGAATTGGTAGCTGTATATACGTAATTACTATTACTATCTCTCATAATTTCAACGACACGTTCGTAATTAGCGTCCTCACTCATATTTGAAACGTCGAATTTGCATTTCATCTGATTTATATGAATATAGTTGGATATATCCGTAGATGATAGATTTGCATCTCCGCTAACTGTTATACGAGGTTGTATTTTATGAGTGTAAAATGGCCAAGAATATGATTGTTGCCCTGTATTATGTGCGGCTATGACTATAGATGGCATATTAGTAAGTTTCATATTATAACCACATATATCAATATTCTGCCAAGTATCCGTCGTTTGTTTATCATTGTATCCCTGATAATAACGTTCGGTTTCTGCTAGTATTTTTATATATGGATTTTTAATAGAAACATTTTGTCCATACCCTGATGGAGGATATGGATCTGAATTTATTGCAAAATTACCATGTGTCAACTGAAAATCCGATATATTTGCAGTACCCCAGTAATTGGGTTTCATATGAGTTTCACCGGTTGATGTCACTTCTCTATTTTGAGCGTACATTTTAATAGCAGCTTGACTTCCTCCATGAGCTGTGCTATCGTAATCACCCAAAGACAGTACTGTCTGGAACGGATGTCCAGGAGCATCTGTATTTGTTAGAACTGATGGTGTCGAGTTCCTTATATCAAGCATAAAGTCATGCATTACAAACGTTCTATATAGAGATTTTAAAATACCTAGCTGATTTATATTGTAATTAAACGTTGGATTTTCTGAAAATCTGTATACATCCCAGTAGTTGTTATCCATACTACCATTACTAGTTGTAAGAATATCATTTATATTTGCAACTCCTATATATGCATATGGAACTCGGCTGGACCAGAAAGTAGCGGTAGGATTTTCAGGTAGTTCGTTATGGGTATTTCTAAAAGAACCAAATAAATGATAAGGTTGCTGTCCTCTTAAAGATTGTGTTGTATAATAAGTATCTTCATATCTTACATCGTTGTCCGGGACAAATAATCCCTTTGCTACATATGGATATTTATTGATCCTTAGCATCTCGTTGTATAATATGCATGACTGGAATATATTAGCAAGACTTAAATAAGGGGCAGCTGCGTAGTTCACATTATAGTCTATACGTGGCTGGTTATTAGCATCTCTCCATACAACACCCACAGTAAGGTCTAGGGCAACATATCTTTGAGTACCGTATTGAATTACATCACTTGGCGTATCATTATCAACTACTGATGCTAGTGATTGTATATCAATAGGTTGCTCCGGCGGTACGGTAGGAGATGGAATCCCATCGTTATGCAAGAACCATACAAAAGCTAGAGAACCCGTAGGAACATCATCAACACTTATATCCTGGGGAGATAACACAGAGTCGATAGTAATAAATGTATCATTTAATATTCCCGAGCATATATAAGCCCTTACACTATCACCCCGATCCCCTTTAATACCCTGCGCTGTAATACCAGTACGGCGGCCGTTTATCATCCAACAGAACGTATTAGACCATCTATCTGATACTTCATTAGTACCATCAAAATACAATGTAGGTATTATTGAACATCTCATAACTAATATATCTGCATTATCTGAAAGTACCTCTTCGTTATTTGAATCTAATACTATTTCGCCATCAACTCTCTGTACCATCAAGGCACATGATGTATCTATGAAGTTAACAGCTAACTCATTCTCATATTCTGCTATATCTGATAGTCTGCCGTCAAAATGAAAAACATATCCTACAGACACGCCTGTATAATCAGTTGTTGTTTCTTGTTGAGTGACTTCCTCGCTGTGTCTCTGATAGTATATTTTGACTTCTTGGGGAAAGTTGTCAATATTTATTGACGTTGCTTGAAAATCATGTACATTAGGTTCAAAATCAGAGTCTGTACCATTAATTTCTATATCTCTAAGGACATCAACTAAATCATCCAATGTACCGTCATTTTCTAACGAATAATCTATCGCAGCTCTCTGGGTTTCTGAATAAGGAACATATATTTGTTGGATAATCTTCTTGCCCAGTTCTGTTAGTACAGCTTGGCCACCCACTTCGTTGTAAGTTCTTAGTATACCCACACCTACACCATCTCCCTTATCACCTTTAACGAGAGGTAGTGATAATAATTTTTTAAAATTTGAATCTATATTTGCTAACTGCTGATTTAAATTAGTAACAAAACTGTTATCTAAGTTTACTTCAGTTATATCTGTAAATAATGGTGTTTGTGCCATATTTCCTATTAGGTTTTTATTTTTTTATCTCAATATAAATTTGACTTTATATCTTATATAATCAACATTATCAGTCGATGCATATTCAAAATCTAACTGATATCTGTATAACTTATATATATAATAAATTAATGTATATGGTTCGACAGGTAATTGACAACTTAAAAAGTCCATCAAATATCCGTCATCTACTGTAGTATATCTGTTTTCTATAAATTCGTATTCGAGTATTTCTGGCAAGAAATATAACAACGAAGCCTTCTGCCATTCAATATCACCTAAATAGTCTTCGTAGTATTCGGGAAATGAAAAATATGTAGATTTAGAAGATTCCATCGGAAAATATCCAATTGACGGGTATAATGGTGCAGACTTTAACTTATTAGCTGATGCAGCGTACTTTTTCAGTGATTGTGTTTCTATCTCGTCCCCTACAAATATTTTCATTCTCCAGTCCTCGTTAAAGTAATTATTATCTTTAGTAACATCTATAAATGTAGGTATTAACTTTCCTTCGTATCTATACATCTCCTGATATGAAGTATTATTCTTGATATATGTAATTTCATCATTCATACAAAATGGGATTGATTTTTGAACTGGTATGATGGATTTGTTAAAGATAACCTTATTATACGGTTCATAACCTCGGAATAACGTTTCTACTAACGATAATATAGGTTCACACCCTGGTTTGTGTGCGTAGCCTGGTTCGGTAGTATTTAAATTAAACAATTCCGACCATGATTTACTTATGATTCCATAAAACGTCATTCTATCCAAGTATTCCTGCCTGTTCTGTATAACGAAGACTATTTTATTATCATCTTTCATGCCTATATAGAAATTGCATGGCGACGGTGGCTGGCCATCGAATTGAAGGTTTGTACAACTCTCAGGTACTATTATGCACATAATATACACAGGCATAAACGCATTAACATTGCTTAGATTAAATTTATTATTATTGATCCATATAGTATTATCTAAGGAATTACTCAGGTCTATATAGGTAAACCTACTATCATCCTGAATAAATTCATTTATTACATTCAATGAATTTTCATTAACAACGTCTAGGTGATATATATTACACCACGAAATATTATTGACGTTCTTTGAGTATGTCTTATTATAAGGATTACATTGGTTAAAAAAATACCCTGACGCTTCGGTTTCTACTATATTATTATTTATATCTGTATATTGTAGTGTCGGTGAAAATCCATTGTAAAGGTTATAAATATAATCTGAATTTTCAAAAATAGACCAATGGCATATGGGTTGTGATACTTTATTGGTAGTAATATTGGAAATGTCCTTATTATCATGTAGATAATCCAGTACGTTTCTAGATTCGTCAAACCACACTTCACCTTCATTTATAATACACTTGGGAATTTTATTAAAATTGCTATAAATATCAACATAATCTACCTTTTGGCCATTATATAACACATCAATATAAATATTCCAGCGTTTCCATTCGAGATCATGTATTATAGTTTTAGCAAATAAGTCCTGGGGAGAAAAATAAAAATCAAGGTTGAGTATTTGTCTAGCGATTAACTTATTTTGTTCGAATGTCTTAATGATATGATTGTCAAATTCGATTAAAGTCTTTTCCCTATCTAATAATTCAGGAAATATATAAGAAATATCAACTACCTTATTGACGCCGGATTCTACATTCATACCTGAGATATTGCCGTAATTTTGAGATATAAACAAGTTCAGCATATTACTATCAATATCCTTAAGATATGTTTTCAAAAACTCATTTAATACATCCGAAAATCTTATTTCCTTAATCATATTTTCCTGGCTTGGCTGTACATGGTTATGCGTGTCTGCATCTACCGCCTCGCCTCTTACGGCTATTCTGAATGATAACAGATCAAGATCTGAAGAATCTGTTATAAAAATAGGACAGAAAAAATGATACTGTTTGTTATAAATACTATATTCTGCTCTTTTTAAACCGCATTGATATGTATGGTCATATGCATCAACCTTATGATCATAGTATAAAGCATAATTGCTTTTAAAGTTACTCATATCCTTGTAAAAGTAATCTTTAGTCTGCTGATAAAACTGCCTTATGTTTTCTGCATAAGTATAATTATATATCTCTTTATTTATTTCAGTAGGATACGGTATATTCTTCGTAGTAGATGATATATTAATATACTTATCTGTAAGATACTCAATACCATCATTACCTCTTTCAAGAATAATATCTAACTTTTGATTTCCTGTTAGATACGGTGTAGTTTTAGCAAGTTGCTTAATCATAATTAATTGATATTTAATAATTTTAAGAAAAAAATTTATAATATATATAAATAATAATGTATTTTAACATAGTTGAGTACTAAAAAATATCATTTTAATTATGGAAAATAACAAAACCGAACATACAAAAAGAACATCTAATTTCAATCCTGTCAAACAGGATGTTGATGGCAAACGAGCTATGCGTGTAGTATGGTCGACGGATTCTCTCAACGCAGCCATCAAAGGCCTTGAACAAGGTAAGAAATTAGTAGCTAACCCGTTCTATGAGAATAATGTTAGAATTCTAAAAGGAGATCTCGTCTTTGAGAGGACAGAAGAAGAAAAGCAAGAATGGCTGAAATGCAGGGATGATATAATATACTTCGCTAACACCTACTGCAAGCTAATGACCCCAGAGGGTGTCAAAAAAGTTGAAATGAGAGATTATCAGGAGGATTATCTGAGACATTTAGAGAAGAACCGCCTAAGCATCTTCTTATCTTGCCGCCAGTCCGGAAAGACGACAACATCATCTATATTTATGCTGCATTACATACTGTTCAATTACGATAAGAACTCGTTAGTACTGGGCAATAAAAGAGATACTGCTATAGATATCCTGTCAAAGCTGAAAAGAATATTTTACGAAATACCTTTCTTCTTAAAGCCTGGAGTATATAAATGGAATGAATCTGAAATCGTCCTTGACAATGGATGCATGTGCAAGGCTGAATCTACAACAGAAAAATCTGGTATTGGTATGACTTTGCATTGTGTTCTCGCCGATGAGTTTGCACACATAGCACCTAATATCCAGACTAAGTTCTATAATAACCTATTTCCTGTTATTACAGCAGGCCGTGCAAGATTCATCATATCCTCCACACAGAACGGGCGTGAATTATTTTATCGCATATACCAAAATGCAATGACTAGCATTGATTCTGAATATTCGCCGTTTAAAGTTGACTGGTGGCAGGTTCCTGAATGGGATCCAGACCGGCATATATGGTATAAGAGGGACGAACAATGGAAAAGAATCCAAGTGGCGAACTTGGGCGGTGAGGATGCCTTTAATTCACAATTTGGTACTAATTTTGAAATTTCAGATAAAGCGTTAATTTGTAAGGATAAATTATTAAAGATGTATGATGAGCAAAAAGAGTTTATCAGTAAGCCTATGCCAGGGTGCCAAGGTTCTGAGCATTGGTTCTGGCATCCAGATTTTGATCCTTCATGTGATTTACGCAGGGAACATATAGTGTTTACTATTGACATATCAGAAGGCAAAAGAGGCGACTATACTATTTTTGTAGTCAACCGGCTTGTAAAGAACGGTGATGAGGTAACATACGAAACTGTTGGTTATTTCCGATCTAACTCATTACAGCTGAAGACCTGCTGCAGTTTTATGGAACAGATGATCACAACCTTATGTAACAGATACATAATATCATTAGAAACTAACTTATACGGAGAACTATTTATAGAATATATTACAGCATCTGATAGAATATCTAAGGAAAACTTCGTTAAATTCTACAATCCACGTGGGTTTAATATAGGTATTAGATTAAATTCTAAAAATAAACGTGAATATTGTTCCTTATTCAAGAGTTATATAGAAACTGATTTAATTAAGAATGAGTCTTCTGTTTTCTACCAGGAACTGCTAAACTTCGAAGATTCATCAGGCAACGGAACATACAAGGCATCTTTTGGACATGATGACCTTGTTATGGCCCAGATGCAGATATGCATGGTACAGCCGTCTTTGAATTTCAAGTACTTTGCTGAAGAATATGGTTCCCAAGATGAAAACATTTCCAAAGAAGCCTATAATCCGTACGAGGAAATGAACCCATTTGGTCCTCCTCCTGGATATTGGTCAGAGTTTACAAGAGATCTGGAGATTATGACCAGCAACGAACTCGACGCAATCAAAAGACTACATTAAACACATTTTAAATAGGTTTTTAGAGACTTTTTAAATATTATAGATACTTTCTATTATTAAAAAAGAAACTCTCTAAAAACCTATTTAAAATCATTTGTTTAAAAGTAGGTTTATATTATATATATTTATATAAAAAAAATTAATCATTAATGATAGAACTAAAGTATTCTCCTAAAGATCCTAGATATATATTTATTTAAAAGTAGGTTTATATTATATATAAAATTAATCGTTAATGATACTCTCTAAAAACCTATTTAAATCCATTTATTTAAAAGTAGGTTTATATTATATATAAAA
>JAEEGL017026115.1_pt1 | contig 10839 bp, 7 predicted proteins | sample 9134231 | NCBI WGS metagenome assembly JAEEGL01 (sample SAMN16246548, study PRJNA631951) | gut metagenome | biome: gut microbiome; feature: rumen; material: fiber-attached | host: Bos | place: Iran: Karaj | collected 2018-10
AAAACATTTAATAGCCACTTTAGTATTTGCAGTAATTGTGGCTTTTTTGTTGTTTATATACGAACCAATCATAATGTATGCCGGGAATATTAACGAATTTTGGTTTGATATTGAGGTGTTAAAAGATGTAATGGTTTTGCCATTTTTGTTAACTTTGGTGATTCTTGGAGTTATATATACGTTACTGTTTTTTGCGACACGTAAAAAACCGAAGATTTTTTATTTTGTAGAGATTGTTTCGTTCTGTGCTTTTGTATATTTTTATATACATGGGAATTTTTTGACCAGTATGTTGCCAACGCTTTATGGCGACATTATTAATTGGTGGGGTGGTGAGATGTTGGCTGGGCACATTGTTTCTGCAGTGCTTTTGATTGTAATTATTGTGGCAATAATTATAGGAATTAAAAAGTTTACAGCTGAAAAGACGGCAAGATATGCATTTTTTACTGTAATGGCGTTTTCTGTGATGATGCTTTTATCGTTTGTGACATCACTTTCAACTCCAGATATTTTTATCGGTAAAGAAATGCAGCCGGTGGCAACGATTAAAAATTTGAATGCAATATCTTCTAATAAAAATTTTTATATTCTTTTAGTGGACTGTACGGATTCAAAAGAATTTAATGACTTTGTTTCAAAAAATTACCAGGATACTTTTAAAGATTTTACTTATTTTAAAGATGCGGCATCTGGGTATTCTTCAACAAGAGATTCGATACCGCTAATTTTTTCTGGTCAGTTTTATAAAAATGAGATAGGATTTAATGAATTTTCAACACAAGCTTTAGACAGTTCGAAAACGTTTGCTCAACTTGAGAGCGAAAATTATAATATGAATTTTTATAATGATGATTTTGTATGGAATAGCAAAAAGTCATTAGCTTTTTCTAATCTTAGTAGTGATGTGGCGAATTATAGTCAGAAGAGATTTATTAAACAGGAAATAAAATATATATTATATAAATATTTGCCGTTTGCGTTAAAATCTTTTTCAAAAATTGATTCATTAGATTTTGCATCAGTAATAGGAAATGACGATATCGAGGGTCTATATAAATGGTATAACAGGGACTACTATGAAAATGTTTTAAGTGAAGAGCCGGAAATTATTAGTGATAAATTGTTCCAGTATGTGCATCTTGAGGGTTCGCATTCGCCGTATGATATGGACGAGGATTTGAATGAAATCTCTGGTGGTACGGGGACATATATTCAGAAAATTGGAGCTTCGGCTAAAATAGCGGATTTGGCAATTGAACGTTATAAAAAGTCTGGTTATTATGACAACTCAGTGATTGTAATTATGGCTGATCATGGTTGGCATGAACACGTTCCGGTTTTATATATTAAAGGAATTGGCGAAAAACATAGCAAGATGCATGTGTCGGAAAAGCAAGTTTCTTGGGTTGATCTTGATGAGGCTTTTGTTGAGCTAATAAAAGGAGCAAATTCAGAGCAGATATTTAGTGAGGTCCCGACGGAAGGTAGGACGAGGTATTTTTATGTGGATTGGTATACCGATAAGGGTCCAATTATAGAATCGATTAATTATGGTGGGAAATCATATGATTCCAGTGCTTGGGAATTGACTGGGATTGATTATCCGATGCAATAGAAAAATTATCTTTTAAAAAGATTTTCGTAGGCAGTAGCGACTTCTTTTGGATTTCCGTCTAACGTGATTTTGCCTTTCTCGATTAATATAGCGCGATCGCAAAATCTGCGGATGTTCTCCATGGAATGGGTCACTAGAACGACGGTTTGGTTGCCATGTAAAGAAGCGAAATAGTCAGTACATTTTTGTTGGAAGGCAGCGTCACCAACGGCAAGTACCTCGTCTAGAAGCAAGATGTCTCCTTTGGCGCGGATGGCGATAGAAAAAGCTAAACGAACTTGCATGCCGGAAGAATAGTTTTTAAGTTTTTGATTTTGAAATTCTTCAAGTTCGGCAAATTTCCAGATATCATTATACATGTCTTCTATTTCGGCATTGGAAAATCCGAGTAGGGCACCATTTAAATAAACGTTTTCACGTCCGGTGAGTTCTGGGTTAAAACCGACGCCGAGTTCGATGAAAGGGATGAGAGCTCCGTCGATGACAATGTCACCTTTTTCGGGGTAATAAATGCCGGCCAGAGTTTTGAGTAAAGTGGATTTACCAGACCCGTTTCTACCAACAATACCGACGAACTCGCCTTTTTTGATTTCAAAGGAAATATTTTCTAACACGGGTTGTTTTTTGGAACCTTTGATGCCGCGAAGACGATTAAAGATGGCCTGTTTTAAGCCAAAGGCTTTTTCGGTTGGCAAAAGGAAACTTTTACTAAGATTTTTAACGCTGATAGCAATATTACTGTCAGTTGAAATTTCGACTCTATTACCAATATTGTGTTTACTCATTAGATTTCCTCCGCGAAGAATTTAGATTTCTTCCTAAAATAGAGTGCTGCTAGAATTAGGAGGATGACGATGAAAATAATTGGTAGAATTTGAAGCCAAAGATTATTAATGGTGTTCCAGGTGGTGGCAGCTTCGGTGGTAATTAAGTTATAACGGATGTCTTGGATGGCTTGAGTGATAGGGTTTAATAGGATGACTTTTGCGGCTAATGGACTAACACTCATCACCATGGAGATTGGATAGATAATAGGAATGGCATAGAAGAGAGCTTGGGCAAAAACATCCCAAATAGAAGTAATGTCGCGGTATTTAACGTTGATTGCTCCGAGAAGAAAGGCGATTCCGAGGGATAGGGCATAAAGTTCAAGTAATGATAAAGGCACGAGTAGCCAAGTTAAACTTGGAGTGACGCCGTTAATGAGGGCGAAGATGATAATAACAACTAAATTAATTAGCATATTAATAACGGCAGTGAGAGTGGAAGAAACTACTACGATGTATTTTGGGAAGCTGATTTTGCGAATTAGATCCCCGCGTGAAACCATGGCTTGGATGCCTTGAGAAGTACATTCAGTGAAGAAACTCCACATAGTAGTGCCACAGAGTAGATAAACTGGATAGTGTGGGATATCACCACCGAATCGAAGTAATTTTGCAAAAACAATGTATAAAATTGCAAACATCATTAAAGGTCTGAGTAAAGCCCATAAATAACCAAGTACGGAACCTTGGTAACGTAGTTTGAAATCAGTTTTAGTTAATTCTTTTAGGAGAATTCGATTACGTTTGTTTAGTATATGGGGTATACTCATATCTTATAATTTTACCATAAAATGGTAATTTGTGGTATTATTATAGGTAGATAAATAAGTGGGAGTTAGTTGTGTTTTTTGTAGATTTTCTGGGGTGGATTATGAAAATTTGCTACCAGATGGTGGGGAACTTTGGTTGGGCAATAATTATATTTACTTTAGTTAGCAAGATTATTTTGTTGCCAATTTCAATTTGGGTGCAGAAAAATTCTATTAAAATGGTGAAAATGCAGCCGGAAATTAACCAATTAAAGGTAAAGTATTTTGGCGATAAAGATGCGATTGCAGAAGAGGAATCAAAAATTTATAAAAAATATAAATATAATCCATTTGCTTCATTGGTGCCTTTGATTGTGCAAATTGTTTTGCTTTTGGGCGTGGTTGAAATTGTAAAAAATCCGGAACTTTACATTGGTCTTGAAAACATAAACTATGGTTTTCTAGGATTTGATATGAAGTGGATTGCTATTGAAAATGGTGGTATGGCGATTTGGATTCCAATTATTGCAGGTTTATCGGCTTTAGCACTTTGTATTGGTCAAAATATTATGAACGTACTTCAGGCTGAGCAGTCTAAATGGAACCAGTGGGGGATGCTAATTCTTTCGGTGGGACTTTCTTTATATCTTGGAACTTTTGTAACTGCTGGTGTAGCGCTTTATTGGACGGCGAGTAATTTGATGGCGATTTTACAACAATGGCTACTTAATATATTTATTAATCCGAAAAAACATGTTGATTATGAAGCGCTTGAAAAATCGCGCGCCGAGTTGAAGGAATTGCAAGATCTTAATAAATTACAAAAAAGGACTAAAGAACAAATTAAGAAGGAAAAAACTGATTATAAAAAATTCTTTTCAGTGGCAAATAAAAAATTAGTTTTTTATTCTGAAAGTAACGGATTTTATAAATATTATAAGGGAATAATTGAGTATATTTTAGAGAATACTAATTTGACAATCCATTATGTTACAAGTGATTATAACGATAATATTTTCGAGCTGGCAAAAACCGAGAAACATATCAAACCTTATTATATTGAAGAAAAAAAATTAATTACATTGATGATGAAAATGGACGCAGATGTGGTGGTAATGACGATGCCGGATATTAATAATTATCATATAAAGCGTAGTTATGTGCGGAAGGATATTGAATATATTTATATGCCGCACGGTATTGATAGCTTGAATCTTACGATGCGTAAGGGTTCGATGGATCATTATGATTCGGTTTTTGTGACTGGGAAATATCAACGTGAAGAATGTGAAAAAACTAATCAAGTTTATAACATAAAAGGACGTAAGATTGTTGATTTGGGTTATCCATTAATAGATGATATGATTGCTGATTATAAAAAAGCTAAAAAGAAGACTAATAAAACTAAAACTATCATGATTGCTCCATCTTGGCAGAAAGACAATATTATTGACCTATGTTTAGACGAGATTTTAAAAGCTCTTGAGGGTGAAAATTATCAGGTAATTGTGCGCCCACATCCTCAACAAGTCCGCCATATGAAAGATGCTTTTGAAAAGATGAAGGAAAAATACGAAGGTACTAATATTATAATCCAAACCGATTTTTCTTCTACTGATTCAGTTTTCAATGCTGATTTGTTAATTACTGACTGGTCCGGGATTGGCTATGAATATGCCTTTACTACTGAAAAACCAGTCATATCGATTGATACGCCGATGAAGATTATGAACCCAGAATATAAAAAGATTAAGGTTGAGCCATTTAATATTTGGGCTCGCAAAGAGATTGGTGAGGTGGTCAAAGTAAAAGATGTAAAGAAAATAGATGATGTTGTAAAGAGAATTTTGAAAGATCCTAAAAAATATCAAAAGAAAATTTCTACTCTCAAGAAAGATTCAATGTATAATTTAGGTAGTAGCGCGGAGGTGGGTGCTGAGTATATTATTAAATGCGTTCAAGAAAAAATTAAAGAAAGGAAGAAAAAATGAACGGAATTATCATATTTGGCTATATTGACCCGTCGGTCATGACTTATGCCATTCAGGCTGGGGCGGGGATTGTGATTGCAATTGGGGCTTTCGTTGGCTTATATTTCAGAAAGGCCAAGAGAAAAGTTAATAAAAAACTTGGTATTGATGAAAATAAGAATAAAGAAGTCGAATCTGACGAGATTGAAGTTAAAAAGAAAAAATAGGAGTTAAGATGCAAGCATTAATTCTCGCCGCTGGGATGGGCAAGCGTTTAGGTAAGTATACAAAAAATAACACCAAGTGTATGTTGAAAATCAATGGGAAGACTCTTATTGAGTATGCCATTGAAGCTTTACTTAGTGCTGGTGTCACTAAGTTGATTTTGGTGGTTGGTTATAAGGGTGAAAACGTAAAAAAATATTTACTTCATGAATGCACTAATCCTAAAATTAAAAAGATGAAGCTGGTTTTTATCGAAAACCCAGTTTATGACAAAACTAATAATATTTATTCTTTATTTCTCGCTATTGATGAGTTTAAAAAAGACGACACATTACTTTTAGAATCAGATTTAATTTATGATCCCGCACTGATTAAGAGGCTTGTCCAAAGTCCGGAAGAAAATCTTGTGTCAGTTGCTAAATACCAGCAATGGATGGATGGGACAGTCGCAAAAATTAGCCCGGAGAACAATAGCATCACGGAATTTATTGAGAAAAAGAATTTTGTTTATGGTGAGATTGATCAGTATTATAAAACAGTTAATATTTATAAATTCAGTAAAAAGTTTATCAACCAAGAATTTATTCCTTTTTTGAAGGCCTATATTGAGGCTTATGGCGAAAATGAATATTATGAGTTAACTCTTAAGATTATTGCTCATATTTCCCGTAGTAATTTAAAAGCTCTTGATGTTTCTGATTTGAACTGGTATGAAATTGACGACGCGCAAGATTTGGATATTGTTAATTGTCTATTTTCTAGCGGCCAGGAAAAATTAATTAATTTTCAAAAACGTTATGGTGGTTATTGGCGTTTTGATAATCTTTTAGATTATTGTTATTTAGTCAATCCTTATTATCCTACTCAGAATTTGCTAGATAAAATTAATTATTTTTCTCGCCAACTGATTACTCAATATCCTTCTGGACAAAATGTGAATTGTATTTGCGCGAGCCGGATTTTTAACGATATCAATACTGAATATCTTGTAATTGGCAATGGCGCCGCAGAATTAATCTCGGTTTTGGGTCAAATTCTCTCTGGCCAGATGTTCCTTTCGGAATCTGTGTTTAACGAATATGCCCGTTGCTTTAATAATTGTAAATTAAATAAATTCAGCATGGCTAAAAATAATTACCATTATGATTTAAAGAGTCTGGAAGCCGCTCTTAAAGAGAATGATATCCTTTGTATCGTTAATCCGGATAATCCTACAGGCGCTTTTATTGAAAAAGATGACATGCTCGCATTGTTGGATTTAGCAAAAAAACAAAATAAAATTATAATTTTTGACGAGTCATTTATTGACTTTTCACAACAAGATAAACATTATACTTTTATTGATGATAAGACTCTTGAAAATTACCCTAATTTGATTGTAGTGAAGAGTATTAGTAAATCTTATGGTGTTCCTGGCATTCGTCTTGGTGTGTTGGCATCCAGTAATAAAGAGCTGATCCAAGAAATGAAACAGAAATTGCCGGTTTGGAATATTAATTCTTATGGTGAATATTTCTTACAAATTGCTAATCTTTTCAAATCAGATTATACTGCCTCATGTGACAAAATTATTGAAGAACGAGAGCATATGGCGAAGGCACTGAAAAAGGTTTTGCCGAAGGGTTGTCATGTATTTTCTTCAGAAGCCAATTTCTTGATGGTAGATTTAGGCGATATTAATTCTACTAAATTGGCCCTTAAATTGTTAAATAAAAATATCTTTATTAAAGATTTAAGAACTAAGTCGGCTTTTGCTGGTAAGAACTTTATTCGTCTAGCTATTCGGACTAGAGAAGAGAACGATAGGTTAGTCCAGGCAATAGAAGCTTCAATTTAATTTTAGATTTTAAAGCGGCGTTTGGAACGATGGTAAGATACGCGCCAGCGGAGGTGGACGAGATGGAGCCAAAATTTTTCGCGCAAAGTGGGATTTTTACCAAGCCAGGAATTTAAATTTTTATAAGAAGTTTGCCAGTTTTGCCAGTTAGTGGCGGTTTTCCCCATGGTACTAGTAGAAGTACCGAAATTATAGTAATAGAGAACTTTTAGGATAAAGGAAAATTCAGATTCTTCTGGAACGTTTTTAAGGTAATTAAGGACAAATTTAGTATCTTCGGCGAAGTTGATGCTTTCGTCGAAGAGAAGATTTTTCAAATAGGCTTTTTTGAAAAGTTTATTAACCGATGAATAGAGACGGCCATCGGTGGCGAGCAGATATAATATATAGGCTTTTTTTGATTCAGATTTTTTGCGAGAACGAAGAGGTTTAATAAAAACATCTTTATGGGTTTTAGTTTTTAGCCAATTGTAGCGAAGGCCACAGATGGAGAGAGATATTTTTGGGTTGTCTAAATATGGTTGGAGGAGTTTTATGACAAAATCATTTGTGATAAAGTCATCAGAATCGATAAAGTTGACATATTCACCGGTGACTTTTTTCAGTCCAGTATTGCGAGCAGCAGATTGGCCAGAGTTTTTTTGATGAATAACTTTAATACGCTGGTCTTTTTTAGCATATTCATCGGCGATTTTGCCGGAATTGTCGGTAGAACCATCGTCAACGAGGATAATTTCGAGATTTTGATAAGTTTGATTTAAAATGGAGTCAAGACAGGTTGGTAAATATTTTTCGGTATTATAAATTGGAACGATAATCGATACTTTTGAACTCATGTATCTATTATACCATGGACAAAAGTTGATTTTTTTGGTATAATGTACGCGCTTATGGAAGATAATTATATTAGAGTTCGGGGAGCAAGACAGAATAATCTACATGATTTAGATGTCGATATTCCAAGAGATAAATTAGTAATTATCACGGGACTTTCGGGTTCAGGGAAGTCTAGTTTGGCTTTTGATACGATTTATGCGGAGGGGCAGAGGCGATATGTCGAATCTTTAAGCTCTTATGCACGAATGTTTCTCGGGATTATGGATAAACCAGATGTTGATTCGATTACTGGTTTATCGCCGGCGATTTCGATTGATCAGAAATCAACCTCGAGAAACCCACGTTCGACGGTTGCGACGGTAACAGAGGTATATGATTATCTTAGGCTTTTATTTGCGAGAGTAGGGGTACCACATTGTCCGATTTGCCATAAAGAGGTGAGCCGTAGGACAGTTGATGATATCGTGGATGAGGTGATGAAATTGCCGCTTGGTTCGAAATTAATGTTGCTAGCGCCGATTGTAACTTCGAAAAAAGGTGAGTTTCTACATATTTCGGAACAATATTTGGCGAAGGGATTTTCGAGAGTAAGAGTGGATGGGATTATTTATGCGTTAGATGAGTTTCCGGAGTTGAATAAAAATGAGAGGCACAATATTGAAATTATTGTGGATAGGTTTGTATTAAATCCGGAGATGAGGACAAGAATTGCAGGTTCGATTGAACAAGCTTTGGAACTTGGGCAAGGGATAATCCAGCTTCTGAAAATTAAAGACACTTCGACGGCAGTGGGAGAAAATCGAATTTCGGTGGAGAATACGGAAGTTTTAACTTATTCACAAAGGTATGCATGTCCGGATCATCCGGATGAGTTGATCCCAGAATTAACGCCGAGACTCTTTTCGTTTAATGCGCCGGAAGGAGCTTGTCCGGTTTGTATGGGTTTGGGTGCAAGAATGGAGATTGATCCAGGGTTGGTGTTTAATAATAATTTGACAATTGCGGAAGGTGGCATCCGGCCGTTTAATCGGGTGGGGCAAGATTCATGGTGGTTGAAAAGATTGATACAGGTGGGGATAAAACATGGTTTTGATGTAAAGACACCAATTTGACAATTGTCGGAAGAAGTGAGGCACTTGATTTTGTATGGGACTGGGGATGAAAAATATGAAATGAAAATTACTGGTTCGGGAAGATTCGCGGATGGAACGGTTTATGAAACGAAATATGAGGGAGTAATACCGACTTTAGAGCGGCGCTATAATGATCCGAAGATTTCGGAGTTTATGAAGAATGATATTGAGCGATTTATGCGGGTAAGAAAGTGTCAGGAATGTAACGGAGCGAGATTGAAGCCGGTAGTGTTAGCGGTGACAGTCCATGATTTAAATATCGTAGATATGTGTAATTTGGATGTTGATGCAGCGCTTGAAATGTTAAATCAGGATTTAGAATTTACGGAGTCGGAAGAATTGATTGCAAAACCGATTTTGAAGGAAATTCGAGAGCGGGTGAAGTTTATGCAGGATGTGGGGCTAGGATATCTAGAACTTGGACGCGCTGCGAATACGCTTTCTGGGGGTGAAGCGCAGAGAATTCGGTTGGCAACACAGATTGGCTCGGGGCTTCAGGGGGTCTTATATGTTTTAGATGAGCCGTCGATTGGTTTGCACCAACGGGATAACAATAAATTAATTGCGACTTTAAAACATTTACGAGATTTAAAGAATACAGTTTTAGTAGTTGAGCACGATGAAGATACAATGAGGTTGTCGGACTATATTATTGATATTGGTCCGGGAGCAGGGAAAGCTGGTGGACGATTAGTTGCAGCTGGGACGCCGGAAGAAATTATGAAAAATCCGGATTCAATTACGGGGAAATATTTGTCTGGAGAGTTGACCATTCCGGTACCGAAAAAACGCAGGAAAATTCGTAAAGGATATGAGCTGATAGTAAGAGGAGCACGAGAAAATAATTTAAAGAACATTGATGTGACTTTTCCTCTCGGAGTAATGACGGTTGTTTCAGGGGTTTCGGGATCAGGAAAATCAACACTGGTAAATTCGATTTTGGCGAATGAACTTTTGGCGCAGCTAAATCGGGCGCAAACAGTTTCGGGGACACATGAAAAAATTGAGGGAATTGAAAACCTTAATAAAATTATTGTGATTGATCAGTCGCCAATTGGGCGAACACCACGTTCAAACGTTGCGACTTATACTGGAGTGTTTACGCAAATTCGGGAATTATTCGCGGCACAGCCGGAAGCAGAAATACGGGGATATAAAGCAGGTAGATTTTCGTTTAATGTAAAAGGCGGAAGATGTGAACATTGTCAGGGTGATGGGGTGAATAAAATTGAGATGCATTTCTTACCAGACGTTTATGTTACTTGCCCACAATGTAAAGGACGACGATATAATCAGGAAGCTTTGGAAATTAAATATAAAGGTAAAGATATTTCGCAGGTTTTAGATATGACAATTGATGAGGCGGTAGAATTCTTTGCAAACATACCTTCAATTGCGCCAAAATTGAAGACGATACAAGAAGTTGGGTTGGGCTATATTCGTTTAGGACAGCCGGCGACGACGTTTAGTGGGGGCGAAGCACAGAGAATTAAGCTTGCGACGGAACTTGCCCGGCGTTCGACGGGACGGACCCTTTATATTCTAGATGAGCCGACGACGGGTCTACATACGGATGATGTGAAAAGATTATTAAATATATTAGGACGATTGGTAGATGGTGGAAATTCGATGATTATTATTGA
>JAEEGL011328253.1_pt1 | contig 10838 bp, 11 predicted proteins | sample 9134231 | NCBI WGS metagenome assembly JAEEGL01 (sample SAMN16246548, study PRJNA631951) | gut metagenome | biome: gut microbiome; feature: rumen; material: fiber-attached | host: Bos | place: Iran: Karaj | collected 2018-10
CCGTTTCACGGAACAATTCTTCCAGAACTTCACCGGAATCAAAGCCGCTGCCCCACATGGAATCCACATCAATATATACGACGCATTCCTCATCCGCTTTCCCTTCAAGGTATGCGGCAAGACCATCGGATGCGGGGTCTTTCGTGACATAGACGTCTTCAAAGGCCATCAGCTGGAGCATGTCCTGCGTAGGGGCGGCGTAATAGCCGGTAACATAGACGCAGGGACTGTCGGCATGTGCCTGTACCAGAGCATTATACTCCCGGTGTTCCTCGTAAATATAGTCCGGTACGGAACGCAGAGACCAGACAACGGCCAGAACTGCACAAACGGCGCACCAGCGACGGATGTCCGCATATCTGCCGTAAAGCGCCAGAAAGAAACCCGGAGCAAGGACGCAGATCGGCATGACGTTGTAGATATACCGGCCTTCCAGAACCGGAGAAATCAGGGCGGGTACGAACACCGTCGGGATCACAGGAAGCAGCAGAACCAGGAACCGCCAATCGCTGCGGGAAACGCGCAGATCATGCCGGAACAGCGCGGATACGGCAAACAGCACCGCTGTCGCGAGAGCTGCACCTACTGCGACCGGCAGCCCGGCGCGGATCTGACCGAAATAATAGCGCAGGCGACCGGGCCAGGCGGAAAGGTTCCGCAGGTTTTCCAGGGAATCGCTTTGAGGGCCGAGGCGGTTGCCCGTCATCTGGGTGAAAACGGCAGGGAAGCTGAGCAGCATCAGTCCGACTGCTGCAAAGGCAAAGAGAACAAAGAACCCGGCGGCCTTCCATTCCCTGCGGCTCAGCAGCACAAGCACTGTCGCAGCGCAGAGGAAAAACGCGTAGAACACAAAGTAATACTGCGTCATGAGCCCAAGAAAAATACTGAACGCGATGCCGAGCTCCGTTTTCCTGCTGGGCTTGTGAAGTTCTTTTGCCGCCAGCAGCGCCATAAGCACCGTGAAGAAACACATCAGCACATACATGCGGATCATCAGCATGGTGCTGAGACCGACCTGACTGAGCCCGTAAAGCAAAACCATGCAGGCTGCGACCCATTCGGACCCGAAGAGCTCCAGTCCAAGCGCATAGAGCAGGATGAGGGTACCGAGGTAGATGATCAGGTCCGGAATCAGGCCGATCCACTTGGAAAAGTGTCCTTCCGCCAGGGAGGAACAGAAGTTCAAAAGCCAGTAATACAGCGGCGGATGGACATCCCGCACCTGGTTGTAATATACGGACCCTGCGTCAAAACGCACTTCTCCGTCGGTTATCGCAAGGTAGTCAAAGAAATCTTCGCGCGTGAGGGTCTGTTCCTGAATGCGGTCGGAAGCACCGTTGCCGATAAACGGCATATAACTGCTGTTGGAGAGACCATAGGTGTAAATTTCGTCAATGAACATCCCGCTCTTCCAAAGGCAGAAGTGCAGGCTGATGGCCAGGATAACAAGCAGGCAACCCAGAAGCGGCAGATGCCGCAGAGGCTTTTTGTTCTGATCAGGTTGAAGTGCCATCGGTCTCCGTCCGGTTTACGATTGCTTCAAAGTCGGCAATACTGTCATCCAGCTTTTCGTCGGTGCGGGCGTCGTCGCCGGACTTTTCAAAAGATGCCTTATAGGCTTCCACTTCAGCTTCCTTGGCGGCAATGGCGTCACGCAGGCTTTCAGCCTGTTGAAACAGCGGCACAAAGAAGCCGTCCGGCGCATCTTTTGCCTGCTCATAATACAGCTTTCCAATCTCGGCAAAAACCCGCTCCAGTTCCTTGTGATCGCGGTTGAGATCCAGGGTAATCTTCGTGGCATTGCCGAAAGACTTTGCGCGCTGCGCTCCCTTTTCATAGACTTCCAAAACACCGGTGCTTGCGGCGGCGTCCTTGACACGCTCGACCGCACCGGTTACGGCGTCGCTCGCGGCGATCTCTTTTGCTTTCGTAAACAGGGTACCGACGGTGTTGGAAAGAATTTTGCTGTAATTGTTCTGCTCTGCCATGTTCAGTCCTCCTTGCGGTTTACAGGCATGCTTTGATCTCCCGGAACGGAACTGTCCGGGACAGGAGCTGACGAAAGGTCTTCCGTGTCCGAGAATGCCTCAGCGGCTGTTTTCAGGCTCCGGTTGTTGCGGTTGAGGAAGAGAATGATTCCGGATACGGCGACCAGCACAAGACTCAAAAGCTGTGAAACACGGATACCGGTGGAGCCGAGATACAGACTGTCGGTACGCAGGCCTTCGATCCAGCTGCGGCCGAGACCGTACCAGAAGAAGTAAATGAGGATGCATTGCCCGTCATAGCGGCGTTTGTCTTTTTTGGTAAAGAGAATCAAAAACACAAGCCCGCACAGATTCCAGAGACTCTCATACAGGAAAGTCGGATGAACAAAGATCTGTGCGCCGGAAGGGTCAGTCAGTCCCATGCGGCAGAAGATGTCGGTCTCTGCTCCGAAGGCTTCACGGTTAAAGAAATTGCCCCAGCGCCCGATGGCCTGACCGATCAGCACACCGAAGGAAATGACGTCGAGCATCGCAGGAATGCGGATTTTTTTGACCTTGCAGAAGATGCAGACAATCAGTACACCGGCCAGTATTCCGCCATAGATCGCGAGCCCGCCTTCCCAGATGGCCAGGATTTCCCCGGGATGCTGCAGGTAGTAGTCCGCCTTGAATGCCACATAATATAGGCGGGCACCGAGAATGGACAGGGGAATCAGCCAGATCATCAGATCGTAGAAATTGTCGGCACTGATGCCGAACTCCGGTGCTCGCCTGGCACAGTACAGGATTGCAAGCACAAAGCCGAGAGCAATCAGAATTCCGTACAGGTAGATGTTCCGCCCGAAAACAGTAAGGTATGCGGGTGGATTGATGCTCCAGCTGCCGAGGAATGGAAAGCTGATGGCGGATTCACGCTGGATTGTGGAAAACAGAAATGAGAACAGAGAGTCCGGCATGGCTTACCCTTTCTTAGCTTCCACGATGGAAAGCGCAAGCCGTTCAGGCTTCAGAGCGTCTGCCAGAAATGCTTCGCATTCCGTTTTTTCGATGGATGCCATTACAGACGGATAATCCAGATAACAGAACCCGTCAAACTCATCCAGCACAAGCGACACACAGACATCGTCAAAGTCTTCCATCACGCGCAGCGCGCCGCCGAGCGCAGCGCGGCGGGAACGCTCAAAGAGGATCGGATCCAGCCCCGCTTTTCCAATGCGGCCGACTTCGTCCAGCAACGCCTGCAGCACGGCATCGGGATCTCGGCTTTCTCCGCCGATGATCACTGTGCCGACACCGGTCGAAAAGTCCGCATCTGCGTCGAACGACCGATTCAGCAGACCGCTTTCATACAGCCTGTTATAGAAGGGGCTTGAAGGACCGGTCAGAAGCCGAAGCGCCAGTGAGGCGGTCAGCTGCTGACGGAAAAGAAGAAGGCCTTTCTCAGCCGGGCGGAGCTTCGCTCCGATGAGAAACTGCGTCGTCGCAACAGGCATATTCAGCACCGCACGCTGCGCAGCGGGCAGCAGGTCTTCAGCCTCTCCGAACAGCACTTCGGGAATCGGCTTCTGTTCCGGCGGGAGTTCCTCTTCGGCGATGGACAGAATGCGGTCCGGATCCACGTCGCCGGCAACACAGAGAACCATGTTTCCCGGGGTATAGAAAGCGGCGTGGCATTCGTAGAGAGTATCCGCCGTGATTTCGGCAATGCTCTCCACAGTGCCGATCACTTTCTCACGGATGGGGTGGTTCCGGTACAGCAGGTTCAGCAGTTGGTAATAGTTCGCAGTGCCGGGGTTGTCCTCACCCATGTGGATTTCCTGCCCGATGATGCCCTGCTCCTTCTGAACGGTTTCGGCAGTGAAGTACGGCGTCGAAACGAAATGAAGCAGCATCCGCAGGTTCTCTTCAAACCTGTGAGTGCAGTGAAAGTAATAACAGGTTACATCGGATGAAGTGAAGGCGTTGGGATCGGCCCCGTTCTGGGAAAGCAGATTCAGCGCACTGTCACCGTCAGGCAGATCGAACATTTTGTGTTCCAGATAGTGAGCGACACCTGCCGGCGTGTCATATTCTTTTCCGTTCAAGCGGAATCGGCGATAGGTTCCGCCGTAGTCGGTGCCGAACACGGCATAAAAGCCGGAAAAGCCTTTTTTCGGCACTACTCGGACGCGAAGACCGTTCGCAGCGGTACCGCTGTACAGAGTATCACCTGTGGCGGGATAATCTGTTTTTGTCATTCTCATGCAGTTTCACCTGCCTCTGCGACTTCCGCATTCACTTCTCCGGAATCTCCCGAAACAGCTGCTTCGCCTTCCGCTTCCTGCGGAAAAGCTTTTAATAAATAGATTTGGTCACATTCCACACTTTGGGCGACTGCCTGCACTCTGTCGGCACTAACTTCGGTTACCAGTTCCGCCAGCTCCAGTGGGCCGAAATCGGCGCCGGTAACGGCCTGCGCCAGGAAAAAGCTCTCCAATGCACTCTGAGTATCCGGAATGGATCGGAGATCTGACGCAACGCCGGAGCGGGCTGTTTCCAGCGCTTCTTCCGTGATTTCTCCACGCTGCAGCGCTTCCAGCTGGGAAAAGATTTCTTCTTTTGCTGCATCGTAATTCTTTTCCTGAATGCCGGAAGAGACCAGCAGCAAGCCTTTGCGCACGTCAATGATGGAACTGGCATAGTAGCAGAGAGACAGCTTTTCACGTACGTTCAGGAACAGACGCGAGCTGGGACTTCCCCCGAAAAGATCGTTAAATACATATAGTGCTGGGAAGTCCGGATCTTCCATGCATTCGCCCAGACGCCAGCCGATGACCAGGTTTGCCTGGGCGACGTCCATCTGCTCTTCGGTGTAACGCGGCTGATCTTCCAAAGCGTTCATGCGGATTTCCGTACCGATTTCGGTATTGACTTCACCGCGGGGAAGGGGTGCCAGCAAACCACGGAGCAGCCGGCGCACGCGGTCAAGCGATGCACGCCCACAGTAAAACAGTTCCAGCGGCGCTTCCTGCAGCATGGCCTTGTAATGGCGGCTCAGTTTTTTATAGTTGATGGAGCGGCAGGTCTCTTCGTCTCCATAGCGGCTGACGGCAAAGTCTTCACAGCAGCACATCTCTTCCAGGCACCGGGTCAGCGCATAGGCGCGTTTGTTGTTGAGGCGGGAAGCGATCAGATCCAGCAGGTTGTCGCGTTCACTCTCTACATATGCAGGCAGAAAAAGCCCGCCCCTTGTGACCGGGGAAAGGAGCATCTCAAAGGTCAGTTCCAGAGCTTCCTTCAAAACCGACTCGCCCTTCGGCAGAAAATCATCCTCGGGGAAACTCGCATAAAAACCGGAACACTGGATTTCGCCGATGCGGCGGACAGAGGGTTCAATGGCCGTGCCGTACAATTCCTCGAAGCGGGCGTTCAAAGCCTCCATGTCAGGGTAAAGCCTTGTTCCCCGGCGCAGAACAAAAGGAATCAGCGCATTCATTGCGGCGGTATCACGGCTGAGCTGCGAAAGCAGGCTGACGCTGAAGCAGGCCGTTTTGAACTTGTCCTCCCGCAGATGGGTCAGCCATACGCCGGGACGAACTTCAACCCTCGACACTTCCATATGCAGTACTCCTTCCGGCAATTGTAAACACATGTTAAGCAATACTTTACTATAACATAGAACGGTCAAAAATGGTAGTGAAAGATGCAGTTGAAGGCACAACTTTTACAAAAAAGTCAATGAATAATTCAGGGTGACAAGAAAAAACACTTGACAGAAGAAAACGGCTGAAGTATAATCTCGAAAGCTCAGAAAGAAGAGGGGGAGATCGCATGCCCGAAGACCATCTGCACCGGAGCATGCTGTTGGATTATTACGGCGACCTGCTGACCGCGCGTCAGCGGGAATGCTATGAACTCCATTTCAATGAAGATCTTTCCCTGTCCGAAATAGCCGAGCAGTGCGGGATCAGCAGGCAGGGTGCCTGGGACAACATCCGCCGTGCATCCGATACCATGGAAGAACTGGAAGAAAAGACCGGCTTGATTCAGCGTACCCTGGAGACTGACCGGCACCTGCGCACCCTGGAGAAACTGCTGGACAGGCTTGAAGCACAGTTCAGAAAAGCTGTACCGGAGAAAGCCGCTCCGAACGCCGGGAGCCGGCAGGAAGATGAAGCGAATCCGGATATTGTCCGCCTGCTGCAGGAAGCCAGAAATGAAGTTCACACCCTTCTGAAGACGGAAAACTGAGGGAAGCATATGGCATTTGAAAGCTTATCCGACAAATTAACCGCTGCCTTTAAAAGACTGCGCGGAAAGGGTCGCCTGACGCCGGCGGATATCAAGGAAGCCATGCGTGAGGTGCGCCTTGCACTTCTGGATGCCGACGTCAGCTATAAGGTTGTCAAAGACTTTACCAAGGCTGTCACGGAGCGCGCCAGCGGATCCGATGTTCTGGAAGCGCTTTCACCATCGCAGATGGTGATCAAGATCGTCAATGAAGAACTCTGCAGCCTGATGGGCGGCGAGAATCAGAAGCTGAACATCAGCTCCCGTACCCCCAGCGTTGTGATGCTGGTAGGCCTTCAGGGCGCAGGCAAGACGACCAACGGTGCGAAACTGGCAGGATACATCCGCAAGCAGGGGAAACGTCCTTTGCTGGTTGCCTGCGACATTTACCGGCCCGCGGCCATCAAGCAGCTGGAAACCGTAGGTGCCCAGCTGGATCTTCCGGTGTTCCAGATGGGGCAGACAAATCCGGTCGACATCGCAAAGGCGGCTGTGGAACATGCCCGCAAGCATGGGAACGACATCGTTTTTCTGGATACGGCAGGCCGTCTGCACATCGATGAAGAACTGATGGATGAATTGCGGAATATCCGGGACGCGGTAGAGCCGGCTGAAATTCTGCTGGTTGTGGACGCCATGACCGGTCAGGACGCCGTCAACGCGGCGGTTGCCTTTGATGAAGCGCTCGGCGTTACGGGTGTGATGCTGACCAAACTGGACGGTGACGCCAGGGGCGGCGCGGCGCTTTCCATCCGCGCAGCCACCGGGAAGCCCATCAAGTTCATCGGTACCGGTGAAAAGCTGGATATGATCGAGCCCTTCCACCCCGACCGTATGGCGTCGCGAATCCTGGGCATGGGAGACGTCCTGACGCTGATCGAAAAAGCGGAGCAGAGCTTTGACGAGCAGAAGGCGAAGGAAGCCGCGGAACGCCTGCTGCAGAATAGGTTCACGCTTTCGGATTATCTGGATCAGATGAACCAGCTGCGCGGCATGGGGGATTTGGGTGATATCGCCGGGATGATTCCCGGTGTGGACGCAAAAGCGCTGCGCGGTGCAAAGATGGATGAAAAACAGCTTGCACGGCAGGAAGCCATTATCCTGTCCATGACGAAAGCCGAGCGAAACAACCCCTCTATTCTGAACTCCAGCCGCAAAAAGCGTATTGCGGCGGGTTCCGGAACGTCAGTGGTTGACATCAACCGCCTGCTGAAGCAGTATGATGCCATGCAGCAGATGGTCAAACAGTTCTCCGGCAAGAACATGAAGAAGATGCAGCGCAAGATGGGCCGGATGGGCGGCTTTGGCGGAGGCTTCCCCGGAATGTTTTAATGTCTGCTTCCATCGGTCAAAGCGACGGTATGCAGGGACTGGCAGAGCGGAACGCTCCGCGCCGAGTGCTTACAACGCCGGTTCCAGACGGAACAGGTTTTGTAATAAAACATGATTAATTATAATATGGAGGTGAAACAGGATGGTTAAAATCAGACTTCGCAGAATGGGTGCAAAAAAGGCGCCTTATTACCGCATTGTTGTGGCGGATTCCCGCGCTCCCCGTGACGGCCGCTTTATCGAAGAAGTCGGCACTTATAATCCTGATGCCGAGGGCGAAAAGCTGAAGGTCAACATGGATCGTGTGCAGTACTGGATCGCAAACGGTGCCCAGCCGACCGATACCGTACGCGGCCTGATGAAAAAGGTCGAAGCATAATTAAGGAGTCTCATATCCATGAAAGAACTATTGACCTACATTGTACAGAGCCTTGTTGATCATCCGGATGAGGTTTCGGTGACTGAGCGCAAGGCCGATGGCGAAACGATCTTTGAAGTTCGGGTTGCGGACGGCGATATGGGCAAGGTCATTGGCCGGCAGGGCCGGATCGTCAAACAGATCCGAGTGCTGATGCGGGCCGTTGCCCAGCGAAAGGGCAAAAAAGTTTCAGTCGAAGTTCTGGACTGATGACGGAGTGTGAAGTGTGGAGAGTGGAGTGTGAAGGTGCATTTCACGCTTCACATTTCGCATTTTTTCCCAGAGCGCAGAAGGAATGAAAAAGCGTGTGGGGACAATGGGACAAAACCCTGACAGGGAGGCTGCTCTTGAAAGAACCCTTTATTCCGGCGGGAAGAATCGTAAACACCCATGGCGTACGCGGAGAAGTCCGTATTGAAGTCTGGCTGGACAGCCCGGCCTACCTTAAGACATTTCCGCGAATCTTCGTGGATGGCGAAGAGAAGAAAATTCTTTCCGCTTTTGTTCATAAACAGTTTCTGGTGGCCCAGCTCGAGGGCATATCGGACGTGAATGCGGCGATGCCGCTGAAAGGGAAAACGGTGATGGTCGCCCGTGTGGATGCGGGGCTTCCGGAAGGAGGCTACTTTTTACAGGATCTGATCGGCGCAAAAGTGCAGTCGGAAGACGGCAAGAACATCGGGATCCTGACGGAAATCCTGGAAAAACCGGCATCGGAAATCTACGTAGTGACCGATACCGAAGGGTACGAGCATCTGATCCCGGCGGTTCCGGCCTTTGTGCTGTCGTCGGACGCCGATGCGGGCGTTGTTACCGTACGAGTGATTGAGGGGATGTAAGCATGAAAATAGACATCCTGACGCTGTTCCCGGAGCATGTGAACGCCATGCTGCATGAGAGCATTCTGGGGCGTGCCTGTAAAAAAGGCATCCTGGATATCAACTGTGTTCAGATCCGTGATTATACCGAGAACCGCCAGAATCAGGTGGATGACTACCCTTACGGCGGCGGTTTCGGCTGCGTGATGATGGCGCAGCCCCTGAAAGCCTGTCTGGATGCAGCAGTACAGGCAGCAGGAAAACGCCGCAGGAGGGTGATCTATCTTTCCCCTCAGGGGAAACCCTTCAACCAGGAAACCGCACGGCGCCTTCAGCGGGAGTATGATCATCTGGTTTTGGTCTGCGGACACTACGAGGGCGTGGATGAACGCTTCCTGGAAGCCTGTGTGGATGAAGAGATTTCACTCGGCGATTTTGTGCTTACGGGCGGCGAACTGGCCGCCATGGCAGTGACCGATGCGGTGTGCCGCCTGGTGCCGGGCGTCCTTTCGGATCCGCAGTGCTATATCGGAGAAAGCCACTGGGACGGATTGCTGGAGTACCCGCAGTACACCAGACCCGAAGTCTGGGAAGGCCGCGCGGTACCGGAAGTGCTGTTGAACGGAGACCATCAGAAGGTGGAGCACTGGCGCCGGTTTCAGCAGCTTGAACGTACCAGGGAAAGACGTCCGGATCTGTACCGGGCGTTCCAACCGAAAACGAAGGAAGACTCTGCACTGATCATGGAACTGGAGCGCCGTTCCGGCCGCGTCCGGCTGACGGAGCCTCTGAGCTACCGCCCCGCGACCGAAGCCGACCTCCCACGGATTCTGGAAATCCGCGAGACGGCGCGGGAGAGCCTTGCCCGTTACGGCGTGGATCAGTGGCAGGGGCCGTATCCGGCGGAAGAGGACTTCAGAAAAGACCTGAAACGCGGAGAGAGCTTCGTGGTGCTGCACGGCAGTGAAACGGCAGCATTCTTTACGCTCAGTACGCGTCCGGAACCGGAATACGACGCGATTCGGGACGGCAAATGGAGCGACATTCCGGAAGCATGCATCCTGCACCGGGCGGCGGCCGCCAGGGAATACCGGGGCAGCGGGATTGCCGGGGCAATCATACGCTTTGCAGGCCAGCAGACCCTTTTATGGGGACGCCGCTGCATCCGTGCCGATACTCACCGGAAAAACAAACCGACGCAGAACATGCTCCGGGAAAACGGATTCCGGTACCGGGGGAATATCACCATCAGCTCCGAACCCGGGCATGACCCCGAAAGGCTGTGCTTTGAGAAAATACTGAAGAAGCCCGGGCAGGAAACAGGCAGCATTCTGGGAATCGTACCCAAGAGAAAAGAAGAACCGGAAAAGGAGAGGGAATCATGAAACGAACCAGACGCTTTGCACTGATTATGGCCATTTTCTGGACAATTGTCGCCGTGGCGGCAATTGTGCTGGTCACCCGTATGAGCCTGAGCACCCCAGAAACAATTGTCATGGCCTTTCTGGCCTTCGTAGCGGTTGCCGGAAACTGGCTGCGCTACTATAAAACGAAATGAATTTCACGGACCCGGGCGAACTGCGCGTTCTGCTCAACCGCCACGGATTCCGGTTTTCCAAGTCCATGGGGCAAAACTTCCTGATTGATGCTTCCGTTCCCGCACGGATCGCCGAGAGCGTTCATGCGGACGCAGACTGCGGTGTGCTCGAAATCGGCCCCGGAATCGGCTGCCTGACGGCAGAACTGGCGAAGCGGGCAGGAAAGGTCCTCTCGGTGGAGCTGGACCACAGTCTGGAGCCGCTTCTGGCGGAAACTCTGGCTGGTGCCGCCAACATTGAACTCCTGTTTTCCGATATCATGAAGCAGGACATCCGGCGCCTGGCAGAGGAACACTTGCCTCAGCAGACGAAACTGGTATGCGCGAATCTTCCGTATAACATTACGACCCCCGTATTGACGGCGCTGGTTCAGGCGGACTGCTTTGAGCGGATCTGTGTCATGATTCAGAAGGAA
>JAEEGL012207361.1_pt1 | contig 10838 bp, 11 predicted proteins | sample 9134231 | NCBI WGS metagenome assembly JAEEGL01 (sample SAMN16246548, study PRJNA631951) | gut metagenome | biome: gut microbiome; feature: rumen; material: fiber-attached | host: Bos | place: Iran: Karaj | collected 2018-10
CGGAAATTACGATAAGTGATGAGGATTTAAAAGATATCATCATTGATGTAGTGTCAAATTATTATGCAGGAAAAAAAGCATCGGTAAAAAAGCGTTTTGAAATAAGTAAAAGGCTTTTTGATTCCATAAGAGGTCTTGATGTTCTGCAAAAACTGATAGACGATGAGAGCATTACGGAAATAATGATTAACTGCCCGGAACATATATATGTGGAAAAAGCCGGAAAATTAACTAAAAGTCATGAGCATTTTTCATCAAAAGAGAAGCTTAATGATATTATTCAGGTAATCGTGGCAAAAGCAAACCGACGTGTCAATGATGTAACGCCTATTGTAGACACCAGGCTTCCCGACGGGTCCCGTGTAAATGTTGTTTTAAATCCCATTGCTATAAACGGACCGGTGGTGACCATCAGAAAGTTTTCGAACCGCGCAATAGATATGAATTACTTATTAAAGATTGGTTCGATAACAAAGGAAGCCGCGGATTTTCTAAAGAAACTTGTTGTCAGCGGATATAACATTTTTGTCAGTGGCTCAACGGGATCAGGCAAAACTACATTTCTTAATATTCTTTCAAATTATATACCTTGCGATGAAAGAATAATCACTATAGAAGATTCGGCAGAATTAAAAATCTTAAATAACGAAAATCTTGTAAGCTTGGAAGTTCGCCAGGCAAACACAGAAGGAAAAAATGAAATAACCATCAGGGATTTAATCAAAGCCTCACTTCGAATGCGTCCGGACAGAATAATCGTAGGAGAAATCAGAGGGGCAGAAGCACTGGATATGTTGCAGGCTATGAATACGGGACATGACGGAAGTCTTTCCACAGGGCATGCAAACAGTCCGAGAGATATGCTGACAAGAATAGAAACCATGGTGTTAATGGGTGCGGATATACCTTTATCGGCGGTGAAAGCACAAATAGCATCGGCAGTGGATATTATTGTTCATTTGGGGAGAATGAAGGATAAAAGCAGGAAGGTATTGGACATTATGGAAGTTGTGGGAATGTCGGAAGGAGAGATTGTCTTAAATCCGTTATTCCACTATGACGAGGGTTTGAAAGCTTGTGGGAATGAAATAATTAACGATAAAAAATTGAAGATGTTTGGAGAAGGATAATGGAAATAGATTATGAAAACTATGAATTAAGCAAGAAAGAAAAGTTAAAGTATTATCTTATAGCATTTTTAATCATGTCAGTATTTGCCTTTTTGTTTTACAGAAGTGTATTTGCTTTGGCTTTCATGATTCCCATTGGGATATTTTACATAAAAAGCACCAAACAAAAACTGCTTGAAAAAAGAAGAAGGGATTTTGAAATGCAGTTTAAAGATGCGATTTTAGCATCAAGTGCAGCGCTTCAGGCAGGTTATTCCATCGAAAACAGCTTTGTACATGCATATAACGAAATGATAAACCTTTATGGTGAAAAATCTTATATTTGCAGAGAATTAAAGTTAATAATCAACAGTATTAACCTGAATATTCCCTTGGAACAGTGTTTGGCAGACCTTGCGAAAAGAACAAAATTAGAAGAGGTAAATACTTTCAGCGAAGTCTTTTCGATTGCAAAAAGATGCGGAGGAGACCTTGTAAATATAATTACGACTACCGCAAGCGAAATAAGCGATAAAGCAGATATCAAAAGTGAAATTAACACCATAATAAGCGCAAAACGCTTCGAGCAAAAAATTATGAATTATATGCCGCTTCTCATTATTATGTATGTCAACATTTCAACCGGCGGAATGATAGAAGTATTGTACGGAAATTTTGCGGGTGTGATTATTATGACGCTTTGCCTGGGAATATATATATTTGCGTTTTTTCTGGGAAAAAAGATTGTAAGAATAGAGGTTTAAAATGATTATTTTATATTTGCTTATTGTAGGGGCAGCCGCAATTTTATTGTTGAAAACAAAGAATTATAAAAAGGCCCGACTTGAGCAGTTGGATTTAAAAGAACACAAACTGCATAAAATCTACGGAAGCGCTATGTTTTTGAGTGACAAAATTTTAAATAGCAAACTATACGCCGGACATAAATACAAGCGTCTATCCGGCGGCTTGACGGATAAAAAGTTAAAGGCTCTTTACGTGGTGGAAAATGCTGAAGAAATTAAATACTGGTTTTTTGTTAAAAAAACAGCAATGGCTTTACTGCTGTTTATGCTGTTTGCAAGCTTGGGATTGTTTGTTTCTTTAAATGAGTCAATGAACTCAAACACAGCTATATCAACTATAGAGAGGGCTTCGCCGGGAGCCGGTGAAAGCACTGTAAATATTTCGGTTGAAGCTGACGGGATAAAGGATGAAAACATAGAACTTAATTTGTCTGAAAGAGAGCTTACGGAGGAAGAAATAGAAGCCTTATTTGAAGAAACATACGAAAAACTCTTGGAAATGATGCCAAATGAAGATGAAAGCTTGGACAGTGTAAGAACAAAGGTTAATCTTCCCGACAGTATAGATCTTGTAAAGATATCATGGGAGTTTGATGATGATGTTCCGGTAATTGATTATGATGGCAGCGTTATAGCGGATTTTGATAACGCAAGCGAGTATTTGATCGGACTTACAGCAGTTTTGGAATATGGAGAAAACCATAAAGCATATCAAATTCCTATTAGGGTGATTCCTCAAGATTTAAGTCTTTTGGAACGGATTCAAAAATCGGTTCAAAAGTTTATTGAGGGAGAAGATAAAAGTAAAGAAGAAGTAGAACTTCCGACAGAGGCGGAAGGAAAACCGGTTCGTTTTACAAATGTGGCAAGTCATGACGGGAGATATTACATAGTTCTATGTATCTTGGCAGTAGTTTTGGTTCATTTCCTATATAAGAAAAATTTGGATAAAAGGCTAAAAGAACGAGAGGAAGAGATGTTAGATGATTATCCGGAAATAGTAAGTAAGCTTGCCTTGCTAAATGAAGCGGGCTTAACTCTTTTATCTGCATGGTTTCGAGTAGTTGCCGACAGCGAAAAAGCGGGATGTTCAGAGCGTTTTGCCTACAAGGAAATGAAGCTTACCTATAACAAAATAAAAAACGGGGAATCGGAAGGTCAGGCATATATAGATTTTGGAAAAAGATGTAACATTCACCCCTTTGTAAAGTTGGGAAATCTTTTGGAGCAAAATCTTTTAAAGGGAAATGCGGGACTTTCAAGAAGTCTGCGCCTTGAAGCTGAACAAGCCGTTCGTGATAAAAAAAGGAGAATTAGGGAAAAAGGAGAAAAAGCAGGAACTAAACTGCTCTTTCCTATGATTCTTATGATGATGGTAGTTGTGATAATTGTTATTGTTCCCGCGCTGATGTCAATGGATTTGTAAATGAAAGAATAACAGAAAAAACAAAGAAAGAAGGAAAGAAAAATGAAAAAAAGCAGAATAAAAAACATAAAAAATAAAATAGAAAGCAAATTGTTTAAAGCAAAAGTGTTAATTATGGACGAGCTGAAAAACGACGACGGTATCGGTGTGGTTGAAGTAATATTGATTTTGCTGGTAATTGTAGGACTAATAGTTATATTTAAAAGCCAGTTAACAAGTATTGCAAAAAGCGTTTTCGGAAATATCACAAAACAGGTCAAAACATTGTAATGAAAAACGGTGTAAAGGGAAGTATAACGCTGGCTTTGAGCTTATCGTTAACAATAATATTGGCGGTGTTGGGCGTCATTATAGAATCGGCACGAGAAACAAGCTTAAATGCAAGGCTTCAAGAAGTCTCTTATATGGCTGAAGATGCGATTTTTTCAGAGTATATAGCAAGTATGTATAAGGACTACGGGATAATGGCATTTTACAAAACCACGGATGAAATAACAAATAAATTCACGTCTCTTTGTAATTACAACCTAAATCCCGTATCGCCCCTCTCTCAAAACTACAACATGTTAAAAGCAAAGCTAAAGTCTGCAAATATTTCTGAGGCGGCATATATGACGGATAACGGAGCAAAGGCCTTTGTTGAGCAGGTTTGCGAATATATGAAATACGACATTCCTAAGGAAATGCTTTCCGAAATTATTGATAAAGCTTCTGTTATAGGAAATGAGTCGCAGCCGACAAACACGGTGTGGGCGGATGAAGGTGAATATGAAGATGAGGATTATAACAGGCTGACAAGCCTTTTGGATTGGGTAATGGATTTGGTTGATTCCGGGAGTTTGTTGTTTGTTACTGATGAGGAAAATGTTTCGACAAAGTATATTTCAACGAGCAATCTGCCTTCTGTAATAGCCTATAACGAAGGAAATAATGGCATAGGTATCTATGAAAAGGCGATGCTTGCTCAATATTATTCACAAAAATTCAGCTGCTTTACCGATGAAAAGGAAGATGGAAAGAAACTTGATTATGAGTTGGAATATATTATTGCCGGAAATGATTCGGATAAAGCAAATCTCGCTTCAATTGTAAGAGAACTTTCCTTGATTAGGCAAGGCCTCGATTTTGCATATCTTCTTACTGATGAAGAAAAGCTTTCCGAGGCACACTCTCTTGCACTTACCATATCTGTAGTTATACTAAATCCGGAACTGGAGGAGCCCATTAAATACCTATTGTTGGCACTTTGGTCTTATGCAGAGTCTCAGGCTGATGTAAAGGCTCTTCTTTCAGGACAAAAGGTGAGTCTTATTAAGACAGCGGATGAATGGCAAACAGGTATAAGTTCCATATTCAGTTTTGCGGGTACTGTAGACGCTGCGGGTGGAATAGAAGGAGACAGAGGCCTTTCATACAAGGACTATTTAAAGATTATTCTGTACATGAAGAATGCCACCAAAACAGTTTTTAATGCCCTGGATATTATTCAGATCAATATAGAAGCAAAGGAAGAAACGCCTTTCTTAATATCAGGAGCCATAACGTCTTTAAGCATAAATGCAAGGTTTGAAAGCAATATGCCATTTGCATCCTTTGGATTTGTAAAAAGAATATTAGGAAAAACTAATGGAAATAAATATGAAAAAACGATTACACAGTCCTACAGCTATTAGTCGGGTGCGTGAATCTGCCCTTTTTAGATACATCAGCTACAAATGCACTCGCGCTCTCCAAGCACAAGATATGAACAAAATCAAACAAAAAACCTCAAATAAAAAAAGGGTAGAATTACGCACCCGAAGGGCAAGCTTAACGATAGAAGCATCGATAGTTATTCCTTTGTTTTTATTCTTTGCAATAACATTTATGAGCTTTATAAACCTGACTCATAAAGAACTTACAAGTCAAACGGAGCTTGATAATAAAGTCAGAAACATGAGCAGATATGCTTCGGTAACAAACTTAAGCAAGGATGTGTTTTTATCCAACAGCTATGAATGGAAATTTCCTTATTTTCCCGGTGATGTCTTTAATATAAAAGTTTATCAACATTGTAAAAGCAGAGCCTGGATAGGAGCAAGAATAAAAGATTCAACCAATGAACAGATTGTATATGTGACTGAAACAGGTAGTGTTTACCATAAAATTCCGACTTGTTCACATATTAAACTTTCTATCGAGACCACAAGTTATAGCGGCGTTAAGGAAAAAAGGAATGCATATGGAGGGAAATATTCTCCTTGCGAAATGTGCGGAAAAAACGCGAAATATTCGTCTGTTTTGTATATTACGAGAACAGGAGACAGATATCACACGAGTATAAGCTGTTCAGGACTAAAAAGGTCCGTGAAGGGTGTGAAGATTTCGCAGGTGTCTTCATTGGGAAAATGCAGCAGATGTTGGGCTGATTAAAAAGAGGATTACAGTATGGAAAAGATTTCAAATGTTTGTTTGTTGATATTTTTATTTATTGTGGCATTTAAGGACTTAAAAACAAAAGAAGTATCGATAAAACTGTGTGGGGTATTTTCAGGAATCGGCTTGTTGCTAACAATACTAAAGATTACGTCGGGGTATGAGATAAGCTTGTTACCACTGTTGGGAGGTATGGCTTTAGGCGCAGCTTTCTTACTTATCTCCGCTTTTTCAAGAGGGGCCTTAGGCATGGGAGATGGATTGGTAATGACGATTTGCGGATTATATATGGGATTTGAAATAAATTTGGAGATAATATTTCTGGCCTTTTTGGCATCTGCAATTATAGGAAGTATTTTATGGATAATGAAAAAGAAAAGAAAAAAAGAGACAATAGCATTTTTGCCTTTTGTCATGGCAGGCTACGTTCTAAGCATAATATAAGTTATTTAAAGGGAAGCTATACCATAGAGGCTGCAATTATAGTCCCTTGCGTCTTTGTTCTTATGGTTGGCATTATTTTTGTTAGTTTGTATTTAAGAGACGTTAGTTTTATGAAAGCAGCAGCGGTCAAATGCGCTTTTGAATGCGAATCGCAAGAAACAGGCAGGGAAATTCTAAAGGATAAACTTTCAAACGGCCTTATGACAATGAATTTAGCGAAAGTAGTTTTTAATCGATCGACGGATGAGGCATACGTTAAAGTAAGTTGCAAGTATAGCATCCCTTTTAAATATTTAAGAACAATAATGGAAAAAGTACTGGGAAAACCGGAAATTGAAATAAAGCAAAGTTCTTTGGATGGAAGAAAGGATATTTTAAAACTGTCGATATGGAAATAACATATGTAAGCGAAATTAATAACAATTATATGATAATAAAAGAAGAAGGGATGCTCCCGTCTTTTGCGGAAAACATGCTAATAAGAAATAATATTGACGGAGCTCTGAAATTGGAAATAGAGGATATAAACGGAGAATATGAATACAAATACATGATAAATGCAAAGCAAACTTTGGAAAAATACTTTAAATATCAATCATTTAATGTGGAGACTTTAAAAAGATTTGTGCTTGATTTAAATAAGACCATGGTCGGAATGAGAAATTATTTAATAAAAGAAAAAAATTTGCTGCTGACAAAAGAAAGCATTTTTTACAATCCTCTTTCCAAAGAGTTTAGCTTTTGCGTTTTTCCCGGTGCTGACCGTGATATAACAAATGACTTGAGAGAGATTTTTCGCTTCGTGCTTTCAAGAGTAGATCACGATGATCAGGAAAGCATATATCTGGGATACGATCTTCAGGAATTGACTATGAAAGATAATTTTTGTATGGAGATTTTATTGGATAGGTTAACAAATGAAACAGCGAGTCCAAAAGAAAATCAGAAGGAAACAGCAAACAGAGAACCAAACCATACTGAGGAAGAGGACAAGAAGGATTTTTTAAGCGAATTTAAGCTTGATACGGAGCTGTTTGATGAAATAAGGAAAACGGAATATGAAAGTGATAAAAGGTTCGAGACAGGAAAATTACCGAATTTAAAAATATTTAAAAAATTATCAAGAATAGGAGATGATAAGGAAAAGTACGAAATAAAAAAATTTCCCTTTATTATAGGAAAAAACGGAGCGGATGTTGACTTGAAGCTGGATAATGCTGTGGTAAGTCGATTTCACGCCGTAATTACTTATGATGGTAAAAAATACTACATAGAAGACATGAATTCCAAAAACGGAACCTTCGTTAACGGCAAAAGAATTGAACCTTATAAAAAGGCAAAAATATCCGACGGAGACGATGTTTCTTTCGCCAATTTGGCCTATGAATTTTTTTAATTAAAAATTGTTATTTATCCCCAAAAATGATAGAATTGTCTTAAGGTTGGTTCCTTAAGGGAATTTGGAGGTATATTATGAAGGCGGTTAGGAATTTTATTTTCTTCGTTTGTGGTTTTTTTATGGTATGGATGTTTCTTCTTTATCCGGGTCGCGGAAAAAAGAAGAAAATGGAGTTTTTTACAAAACATCGCTATGCCCATAGGGGATATCACGATAAATCCTGCGGGGCTCCCGAAAATTCATTAAAAGCATTTAAACGTGCCGTGGAAAACGGATTCGGAATAGAGCTTGACGTTCATATTACAAAAGATAAGCGTCTTGTGGTTATCCATGATGACAATTTGCTTAGAACAACGGGAAGAAACATGCTTGTTGAAAACGCAACAACCGCTGATATAGATAATTTGCATTTGGAAGGAACGGAAGAAAGAGTTCCTTATTTGGAAGATGTTTTAAAGTTGGTGGATGGTCAGGTTCCGCTTCTTATTGAGCTTAAGCCTTCTTTTAACATGTATAAGAAGCTTTGCATTCAGACTTTTAAACTTCTTGATAAATATAAAGGTCCTTATATGATAGAATCTTTCGATCCGAGAATTTTAATGTGGATTAACTCCAACCGACCAAAGGTAATTAAAGGTCAGCTTGCGGGAAGGCTTATAAAGCATGGCGAGAATATTTCTCCTATTATTGACACTACGGTGAAACAATTATTGCTTAATTTTCTTGCAAGACCGGACTTTATTGCATATGCTTTTGCGGACAGAAATGCGTTAAGCTTAAGACTTTGTAAAGGCTTGTATCAAATAGTTGAATTTAATTGGACGATTAAAAGTAAGAAAGAACAGGAAATTGCCGAAAGAGACGATGCCGTAATTATTTTTGAGCAGTTTGACCCGAGATAATATGGAATTTTTAACAAGTTTGACTCTTTCCTTCTTTGCTCAGGGCTTTTTAAAGTTCAGAGAAGAGCCGCCTAAGTATTGCCTTTCTTTGGTAAGAGAAAGCGGAGCTAAAGCACAAATCATTGTTTTTGTGGAAAACTTCTTGGGTAATGAGGTGCCCGGTTCTGAGCTGGAAGAGTACAAAGAAAAAGTCATAAATCATTATTTAATTAAAAATATATTGGATGTTGAAGTTTTCTTTCTTGTCTTGTCGGATAATATGGACAGAGACAGGAAAATAGCAAGCTTTGACATCAGTTTTTGGATTATAGATATGTTGGTAAAACGAATTATTGTATTCGAAAACCAGCCGGATGATTATTTAAATCTGAAAACCATGATAAATACCATATTTATGGAGCAGGAGCGGTTAAAGCAAGAGGCGAAAACGGAAGCAAAAAGAAATTTTCCTTTTGCAACCATTTCCCTTATGATAGCAAATGCCTTGGTATTTATTATTTTCAGCCTTTTGGGGTCGACAAACGATGTGGCCTTTATGCTTGATCACGGAGCGGCATATGCGGATTACATAATTAACAGAGGCGAGGTTTACAGACTTGTAACCTGTATGTTTTTGCATTTCGGATCGCTTCATTTGATTAATAATCTCATAAGTCTGGTGATAGTCGGATCCCAGCTCGAAAAACTTATAGGCACAAAGTGGCTGTTTATAACATATTTTCTTACGGGAATAGGGGCAAGTATTGTTTCTTGTTTTTACTATTATTACAACAACGAACCGGCTATAAGTGCAGGTGCCAGCGGTGCCATATTCGGGCTTATTGGCGCATTTTGTGTTGTTTTGTTTAAGACAAAAGTCAGAGGAAAATTTGATTTTAGATTTATATTAATTATTGCTCTGATTTTCTATGATAATTATGCCACACCGGGCATTGATGTCGTAGCACACGTTATGGGATTTATTTTGGGCGTTGTGCTTGCGATTATACTTATTCCGATAAAAGGGCGAATAATAAAACGAGTCGTATAAAAGAAGGGAAAATGAATCGATGAATATCAATATCTACTACGGCGGGCGTGGACTTATAGAGGACCCGACGCTTAATGTTATTGAAAAAATTGAAAAAGTTTTGGAAGAATTAAATGTTAATGTGGCAAGATACAATCTTTATGAAGTAAAAAATGCCATAACTACGCTTCCTCAGACCTTAAAAGAAGCTAACGGATGTATTTTTGCGGTAAATGTGGAGTGGTTCGGCGTAGGCGGATATATGCAGCAATTTCTTGATGCATGCTGGCTTTACGGTGATAAAGAAAAGCTTAAAAGCGTTTATATGTTGCCTGTTGTAATAGCTACTACTTATGGAGAGCAAGAGGCTTTTTCGCATCTTAAGACTTCATGGGAATTAATCGGCGGAAAGGTTTGCGGAGGCATTTGCACATATGTTAAAGATGCATTGGGATTTGACTTAAACGAAGGTTATACAAAAATAATCGAAGCCGAAACAGAGAATCTTTACAGGTATATTTCGCAAAAAAGAGTTGTTCTTCCTACAAGCAACAGCATTAAAAAATCGGCTATTCGCGAGTCGGTTCATTTGACACCGGAAGAAAGCGATCAGCTTTCAAAATACGTTTCAGATGATGATTATGTAAAAACTCAAAAAGAAGATATCGAAGAGCTTACAAGCATGTTTAAAGGAATGCTTGAAACCCAACAAAATTCGGACAATAAGGGCTTTATACCATACTTCTTAAACAACTTTAAGCCAAGCGGAAATTACAGTGCCGATTATCAGATTGAAATAGAAGACGAAAAGAAGTTCTTATATATTTACATAGAAAACAAGATTATAGAATGTCGTTATGAAAAACACCCTGCGGACATTATTATGAGGCTTTCCAAGGATAGTCTTGATGATATCGTTCACGGAAAGCTTACTTTCCAACACGCATTTAACAGTGGCGAGATGAAAGCAAAAGGTAACTTTAATGGCATAAGGATGTTGGACCAGTTGTTTAAATTCTAGATAAGAAGCTTAATAAAAAAATGATGAAAGGAAAAGTCGGCAAAATTTAGTCGACACAATAAATATGAAAGACGATAATTGTATTTTTTGTAAAATAGCTAATGGGGAGATTCCTTCAAATACTCTTTATGAAGATGACGAATTCAGAGTGATATTTGATTTATCACCTGCAACAAAAGGGCATGCGCTTATTCTTCCGAAAAATCATTTCAGAAATTTATACGATATTGAGGAAGAAACAGCGGGAAAAGTTTTTAAATTAGCCCACAAAATGTCTGTAAAAATGAAAGACTATTTTAAATGCGAC
>JAEEGL012275804.1_pt1 | contig 10838 bp, 8 predicted proteins | sample 9134231 | NCBI WGS metagenome assembly JAEEGL01 (sample SAMN16246548, study PRJNA631951) | gut metagenome | biome: gut microbiome; feature: rumen; material: fiber-attached | host: Bos | place: Iran: Karaj | collected 2018-10
CCCGCCGTGTGCTGGACCGTCTGGCAGGCTAAAAGTTGTCACAAGTACTGTGGCGCAAGGTGCAGAACGAACTCTCTGCCGGTCGTGTGCAGAGTGTTGCCGTACGTCTGATCGTTGAGCGTGAGCGCGAGATACAGGCCTTCAAGAGCGAGACTTACTATAACGTGAACGGTGTCTTCGCCATTGCCAACCCCGACGGATCAATGACAGAAGTGAAAGCCACACTGGGTCAGCGTTTCAAGACCGAGGAGGAAGTGATGGCGTTCCTGAACAAATGTAAGGATGCCACCTTCACCGTAGAGGCTATCCAGAAGAAGCCCATGAAGCGCACACCAGCTCCCCCATTCACCACCTCTACCCTGCAGCAAGAAGCCGCACGCAAGTTGGGCTACACCGTGAGTCAGACGATGATGGTGGCACAACACCTCTATGAAAACGGACGCATCACGTACATGCGTACGGACTCTGTGAACCTGAGCAGCCTGTGTATCAACGCCACCAAGGACGAGATTGGTCAGTTGTATGGTGAGCAATACAGTAAGGTGCGCCAGTATCACACCAGTTCGAAGGGTGCCCAGGAGGCCCACGAAGCCATCCGTCCTACCTACATGGACCAGACCACGATAGAAGGTACCGTACAGGAGAAGCGTCTGTATGACCTCATCTGGAAGCGCACCCTGGCCTGTCAGATGGCAGATGCCGAGATTGAGAAGACCACCGTCACCATCAGCATCAGCACCAGCGACGAGCAGTTTGTTGCCAGCGGTGAAGTAGTGAAATTTGACGGTTTCCTGAAGGTTTACCGTGAGTCGGTAGATGATGACGATGACAACAAGGACGAGCAGGCACACATCCTGCCTCCATTGAAGAAGGGTATGGAACTGACACGCCGCGATATTGCCGCCACCGAGCGTAGCAGTCAGGGCCCACAGCGCTATACTGAGGCCTCGCTGGTACATAAGTTGGAGGAACTGGGTATCGGTCGTCCTTCTACCTATGCACCTACTATCAGCACCATCCAGCAGCGTGAATACGTGGTGAAGGGTGACAAGAAAGGCGAGGAGCACAACTATGCCATCATCACCCTGAAGGGTAAGCAGATATCTCAGAAGCAGCGCACCGAGATGACTGGTGCCGACAAGGGAAAACTGATGCCTACCGATATCGGAACGGTGGTGAACGACTTCCTGATGGAGCATTTCCCCAGCATCATGGACTATAACTTCACCGCCAAGGTGGAGCAGGACTTCGATAAGATTGCAGAGGGAAAAGTGCTGTGGGACAAGATGATGAAGCGTTTCTACAAGGATTTCGAGCCTGTGGTGGAGACCACGATGAACGCCCGTTCTGAGCATAAGGCCGGCGAGCGCGAACTGGGTATCGACCCCAAGAGCGGCAAGCCCGTCTTCGTAAAGATCGGACGTTTCGGACCACTGGTACAGATTGGTACGGCCGAGGATCAGGAGAAGCCGCAGTTTGCCCACCTGCCCAAGGAACTGAGTCTGGAGACGGTTACGCTAGAGCAGGCACTGGAACTCTTCAAGCTGCCCCGCATGCTGGGTCAGTTTGAGGGCGAGCCCGTCACCATCGGCACAGGCCGCTTCGGCGCTTATGTGCTCCACAAGAAGGTATATACCTCTCTGCCTAAGGATGCCGACCCTCTGACCATCGGTATTGCCGATGCCGTGAAACTGATTGAGGACAAGCGCAAGCAGGAGGCTCAGAAACTCATCAAGTCATTCAAGGAAGACAGTAAACTCACTATTCTCAATGGTCGCTACGGTCCATACCTGTCATACGACGGCACCAACTACCGTCTGGCAAAGAACCTGCACGAGAAGGTGAAGGAGCTGACCTACGAGGAGTGCATGAGCTATATTAAGAAAAATGAAAAATAAGTAATGAGAAATGAGGAATGATCGCTGCGCGCAGCCATTTCTCACTTCTCATTTCTAATTTCAAAATTATAATGAAGAGAATAATTATGATAGGCTATATGGGAGCCGGCAAGACTACCGTCGGCAAGGCGCTCGCCAAGGAACTGGGTATCACGTTCTATGATTTGGACTGGTATATCGAGAATCGGCGACGGAAGACGGTGTCGGAGATCTTTGCCGAGCAAGGCGAGGAGGGTTTCCGCAAGATAGAGCATAACATGCTGCACGAGGTGGCAGAATTTGAGAATGTCATCATCAGCTGCGGCGGTGGCACACCCTGTTTCTTCGATAATATCGACTATATGAACGAGCAGGGACAGGTGGTCTATCTGAAGGCCTCACCAGAAACTCTCTACAAACACCTGATGATGGGCAAGGGCGACCGTCCGCTGCTGAAAGGCAAGAGCGAGGAGGAACTGATTACGTTTATCACGGAACAGTTGGAGAAACGCGAGCCCTTCTACAGCAAAGCACGTTACACAGTTGACGTGAGCCTCATGGACAATTACGACAAAATAAAAATCACAATAGAGAAACTCCGCGAAATACTGGAACTATGAAGAAATGGACCTTAGATGATGCCCGCGAGTTGTATAATATCAACGGATGGGGCACGAGTTACTTTGGTATCAACGACAAGGGTGATGTCTATGTGACGCCCAGCAAGGACGAGGCGCAGATTGACCTGCGCGAGGTGATGGATGAACTGGCGCTGCGCGATGTGACAGCCCCTGTGCTGCTGCGTTTCCCCGATATCCTGGACAACCGTATCGAGAAGACATGGAGCTGTTTCAAGAAAGCAGCCAAGGAATATGATTACAAGGGTGAGAACTACGTGGTCTATCCCATCAAGGTGAACCAGATGCAGCCTGTTGTTGAAGAGATCATCTCTCACGGACGTAAGTTCAACCTGGGTGTAGAGGCTGGTTCCAAGCCCGAGTTGCATGCCGTCATCGCCGTACAGTGCCAGAGCGACTCTATCATCGTATGTAACGGCTATAAGGATGAGAGCTATATCGAACTGGCGCTGCTGGCACAGAAGATGGGTAAGCAGATCTTCATCGTGGTAGAGAAACTGAACGAACTGGATATCATCGCCCGTGTAGCCAAGCAGTTGAATGTGCGTCCTAACATCGGTATCCGTATCAAACTGGCTTCCAGTGGTAGCGGTAAATGGGAAGAGAGCGGCGGCGATGCCTCTAAGTTCGGCTTGACCAGTGCCGAACTGCTTGAAGCACTGGAGATGCTCGACAAGAAGGGTATGCGCGACTGCCTGCGCCTGATTCATTTCCATATCGGTTCGCAGATCACCAAGATCCGTCGTATCCAGACAGCCCTGCGCGAGGCTTCACAGTTCTATATCCAATTGCATAAGATGGGATACAACGTAGATTTCGTGGACTGTGGCGGTGGTCTGGGTGTCGACTATGACGGTACGCGCTCACCTTCTAGTGAGAGTTCTGTGAACTACTCTATCCAGGAATATGTGAACGACTGTATCTACACCTTTGTAGATGCTGCCAACAAGAATGATATCCCCCACCCCAATATCATCACCGAGAGCGGACGCTCGCTGGCTGCCCACCACTCTGTGCTGGTCATCGACGTGCTGGAGACAGCCTCGCTGCCCGAGATGCCAGAGGAGTTTGAGCCCGATGAGAACAGTCACCAGCTGGTGAAAGACCTGTATGAGATTTGGGATAACCTGTCGCCCCGCAATGTGCTGGAAGACTGGCACGATGCTGAGCAGATTCGTGAGGAGGTGCTGGACCTGTTCTCTCATGGTATCGTAGATCTGAAGACACGTGCCGAGATCGAGGCCATGTACTGGAGCGTTTGTCATGAGATCAACGCCCTGGCAAAGAATCTGAAGCATATCCCCGAGGAACTGATTAATATCGATCAGTTACTGGCTGACAAGTATTTCTGCAACTTCTCCCTGTTCCAGTCATTGCCCGACTCATGGGCTATCGACCAGATGTTCCCCATCATGCCTATCCAGCGACTGGACGAGCGTCCTACGCGCAATGCCACGCTGCAGGATATCACCTGCGACAGCGACGGTAAGATTGCCAGTTTCGTGACCAACCGCAATAACTCGCACTCGCTGCCCGTACATACGCTGAAAAAGAACGAGACCTATTATCTGGGTGTGTTCCTCGTTGGAGCCTACCAGGAGATCTTAGGCGATATGCATAATCTCTTTGGCGATACCACCGCTGTTCACGTATCGGTGAAGGATGGCCACTACCACATCGACCAGATTTTCGATGGCGAGACCGTTGCCGAGGTGCTGGAATATGTGCAGTACAACCCCAAGAAACTGGTACGCCAGTTGGAAATCTGGGTATCAAAGAGTGTGAAGGAAGGTAAGATTTCCCTGGAGGAGGGTAAGGAGTTCCTGAGCAACTATCGCAGCGGACTCTATGGATACACGTATCTGGAACAGTAAGAGATAGACAGTATTGACGATGTTTGGCGACTTGTTTATATTAGGATTGAGCATCAATGCCTGGATCACTATCGTGACGGTGATCAGCATCTTTGTGGTGATGGCTCGCTCGCACATACCTGCCGAGGTGGCTTTTCTGGGCGCCTTGACGGTATTGCTGGTTACGGGTGTCGTAACTGAGGAAGAAGGTATGGCAGGTTTCGGCAGCGAACCTGTAGTGGTGCATGCTGCTTTCTTTGTCATCATCGGAGGCCTGATGCAGACGGGTGTGCTCTATTGGCTCACCAAACATGTGTTGGGCGATCCAAAGAACTACAACAACGCCTTGCTGCGACTGATGGTGCCCACCAGCATCCTGTCGGCCCTGCTCAACTCGGTCAATGTGGTGGCACTCTTCATCGATGCGGTGAAAATCTGGTCACGCAAGCTGAACATCTCACCTTCAAAACTATTGCTTCCCTTGAGCTATGCCGCCACACTGGGTGGTATGTGCACATTGTTGGGCAACTCCTCCAATCTGGTGGTGGCAGGTCTCTATCTGAACAAGACGGGACACTCCATGCACCTCTTCGAGCCACTTCTTCCTGGTTTGGTGCTGACCATCGTGGGTATCCTCCTGGTCATCATCATGCAGCATTATATCCCTTCACGCAAAACGGCTGAGGAGTCGTTCGAGACCACCAGCGACTATACCGTGGAACTGCTGGTGCCAACAGATAATCCAGCAGTAGGAAATACGGTGGAGGAAGCAGGACTGATGAATGTCAAAGGTGGCACACTCCTCGAAATTGTGCGATTTGATCGGGAAATAATCATGCCTGTGCCCAAAGATGAATGGGTGCTGGGAGGCGACCGTCTGATCTATGCTGGACAAATCAATGAGATTCTTGAACTGAAACGTACTCACGGATTGGCAGCTGCCGATCACCACGTGTGGAGTATCAATGATATCGATACCAAGCGTAAGATGCGTACCGCCTATGTTAACTTCGGCAGTTCGCTGATAGGACACTCTATGTCGGAGTGCCATTTCGAACAAAAGAATAATGTAGCTCTTGTGGCGGTGGCACGTCAGGGCAACCGCGTCAACGGACAGCCACGCGAAATCCGCTTGGAGGCCGGCGACTCTCTGCTATTGGAATGTCCACCAAATGAAGACCGCAGACTGGAACAAGACAACCGCGGAAAGGTGACATTCTTCGACAGTCATTTCGTGCCACAGTTGGACAAGAGAACCATCACGTCAGCGGTTATCCTTGGCCTGATGTTCCTGATTTCATCGTTCCACCTGCTGCCGCTGATGGCGTCCACCATGTTTGCCGCAGGACTGATGATGCTCTTCGGCTGCTGCCGCATCACAGGTGTGACCAAATATATAGAATGGGAGCTGCTGCTCATCCTGGGCTCTACGGTGGTATTCTCCGTAGCCATCACCAAGACGGGCGTGGCCGACACGATAGCCCATCAGGTGCTTCATCTTTGCGGCAACAACCCTTATGTCGTCATGGCGGTGATGTGTATCCTGGCCTCTATCGTCAGTGAGTTTGTGAGCGACGTGGGTTCCAGCGCCGTATTCTTCCCTATCATGTATCAACAGGCAGAGATGCTGGGCTGCAACCCTATGCCGTTCGTGATGTCGCTGATGCTCAGTGTCACCATCAGCTTTGCGTCGCCCATAGGCAGCAACACACACATGCTTATCTACGGTCCCGGTTCGTTTAAGTTCACCGACTTTGCCCGTCTTGGTATCGTAATGCATATCGTGCTGCTCACCGTGGCATTAGGCTTAGTCACATTAATTTATCCACTATACTAATCATATTCCGACATGAAACCATCATTGACCATCATCAAAGTAGGCGGTGCCGTTGTAGAGGACGAGGCACAGCTGACACAACTTTTACGCGATTTCACCGCTATTCAAGGCCCAAAGATATTAGTTCACGGCGGAGGCCGACGTGCCACGAAAATGGCCGAACGACTGGGCATTGAGACCAAGATGGTGGACGGACGCCGCATCACCGACGCAGACATGCTGGAGGTGGTCACAATGGTGTATGGCGGACTGGTAAACAAGAATGTAGTAGCACGCCTGCAGGCACTGGGATGTGATGCTATCGGACTCACCGGTGCCGATGCCAATATCCTGCTATCAAACAAGCGTCCCCTGAAGAATGGTATCGACTATGGCTTCGTGGGCGACGTTAAACAGGCAAATGGTTCGAAAATCGCCCATTTCATCGAAGCCGGACTTATTCCTGTTATTGCTCCGCTCACCCACGACGGAATGGGGCACATGCTGAATACCAATGCCGATACGATGGCTTCTGAGACAGCCAAAGCAATGGCTGCTGCTGGTTATGACGTCACCCTGATTTACGCTTTCGAGAAACCTGGCGTATTACGTGATGCAGATGATGACAACTCCGTGATTGAAAAGATAAACCACACTGACTTTGAAGCATACAAGGCCGACGGTACGATTAGCGGAGGTATGTTGCCAAAGATAGAGAATGCGCTCGCCGCCGTCGATACCGGCGTTAAACGCGTCATTATCACAAAAGCTACCGCCATCGACGGAGAGCATGGTACTGTCATCATGCAATAAGCAAAATGAGCATTGTATCCTATATCAAGACATCAAAGACGGGCATTTACGCTATTCTTCTGTTTTATGTCATTGCAATAGTTTGCAGATTTACCGCTATCTATATCCTGCCCTCCATCTTTGTTGATGCCCAGCAGACCATTTGGCTGCAGCTATGCGAAGGCGCTGGTCCCGCATTAGGAGCCTTGGCAGTTATGTTTCTCTTCAAAAGGAAGCTGTATTGCAGTCTTTTCGGTCTTTCTTGGCTACGAAGCATCGCCTGCATAGCAATCCCCGTCTTTCTCTTTCTTGTATTCGACAGGGAGAATGGCACCAAAGCCTCTTTGATTTTCATTGGTTGCATCACCTATGCCTTATTGGAAGAGGTAGGTTGGCGTGGCTATCTGACAGGCGAGTTTGCTAGTCGAAACCAGTTTAAGCGCATTTTGATTATCACCGCTTTCTGGTTTTTCTGGCATATCAATTTTCCTTTAGGTATCAGCGGAATCATCTTCTTCCTCATCTTATTATTAGCATCATGGGGATTAGATCAGTTGGCTCGCGACACCCATTCCCTGATGCTATGTGCTTGCCTTCATGGCATCTTCAACCTGTTTAAGCACAACAATGGGCTACTGGAAAACAGGATTACAATAACCCTCCTCGTCCTTTCCATCGTATCGTGGTTTCTTATCTGGTATCTTCCCTTCAAAAAGTATGGCACTTAGCACTCGCAAGTATGGTACTTAGGTAAGCTAAGGGAAGAATTGGAAAAAGAAAAAAATCTATTATACAATAACAATGAACCTGAATCTGACATCTACCATCAATTTCGATCATATCGCTGACCGCAAGTTCCGAAGCGATGTGATTGCGCTTTGTCTCAAGACGGGCAAACCTGTACTGAAACTATCTACGAAGGATTATGTGGATAACGGTCTGGAACACTATGTGAAAGAATATGGGTCGGCAGGGTTGGCAAATATCGCCCTATTCAACATCTTGCAACATACCATTACTGGATGGCCAGGAGGTAAACCAAACGCAGATGACTCCACACGACCAGAGCGTGCATTGCCTTACCCCAAACGTGTTATCGTATTCTCACCCCATCCAGATGACGATGTTATCTCGATGGGAGGCACTATCCGTCGCCTGAAACAGCAAGGTCACGATGTACACGTTGCCTACGAGACCTCTGGCAATATTGCGGTGGCTGATGAAGAGGTAAGACTATATATGCATTTCCTACGCGCCTTCAATGAGGTATTCGCCAATGGCAACGACGAAATCATCAAGCACTATTCCGATGATGTGCTGGGATTCATCAAACGGAAGCAGGAGGGAGACTATGATAATCGTGATGTGCTGACCGTGAAGGGACTGATTCGAAGGGGTGAAGCACGTAATGCTTGCGGATACAACGGTATCAAGAAAGACCATATCCACTTCCTTGACTTGCCTTTCTACGAGAGCGGCAAGATTGAGAAACTGCCGATGACAGAGCGTGACGTGCATATCATTCAGGATTTGTTGCAACAAGTAAAACCGCATCAGATATACGTGGCAGCTGACCTGGCCGACCCACACGGTACCCACCGTAAATGTACGGATGCCGTGCTGGCTGCCATCGATGAAGAGAAGCAGATGGGTGCCGAGTGGCTCCGTGACTGTAGGGTGTGGATGTATCGTGGTGCGTGGTCGGAATGGGAGATAGAGAATATAGAGATGTGCGTGCCCATGAGTCCCGAAGAACTGCGTGAGAAGCGCAATGCTATTTTACGCCACCAGAGTCAGATGGAAAGTGCCCCATTTCTGGGCAATGACGAACGTCTGTTCTGGCAACGCGCCGAGGACCGCAATCGCGCCACAGCCAAACTCTACGACGACCTCGGCCTGGCTTGCTATGAAGCCATGGAGGCCTTCGTAGAGTATAAGTTCTAATGAATTTCCTCTGGAATTTTATCTTAATAAAAGTAAAAGAAGTGATTCACGCGAATCACTTCTTTTTCTTTGGTTTACGACGTGCCCATCCCTCTTCGCTGAAATCGGGCTCTTCGCCCCTGAAATCTACGCGGGGCGAATTCATCAATGAGCGCCAGTCGTCCTTTTTGTTTTTTCTTGATTCTTTAGAAGATCTAGGATTTTTAGATTTTCTAGTATCACCAGTTTCGCTGGGATTCTTAGATTTATCATCCTCAGAGTTACAACGCACGGTACGTCCCTTGTAACGGATGCCGGTGAGCTGCGTCATCACCTTGCGGGCATCCTTCTCGGGCACCTCAAAATAAGAGATGGTGTCGAGCAAATCGATATGACCCACCTCCTGACGACCACCTACATAGCGATTCAGGGTCTGCATCAGGACACCGGGGAAGAAGCCATCCTTCTTACCCAGGTTGATGAAGAGGCGCTTAAAGCCCTTCTGAGCTTTGTTATTGCGCTTCTCACGATCGGTCTGACCTCTTTCCTCTCTCCTCTTTCCACTTTCCACCTTCTCAATCTCAGGCGCATCAGCATAATAGGCCAGGAACTTACCAAACTCGAGAGACACAATCTTCTTGATAAGCTCATCTTTGTCGATAAATTCGAAGTAACGGTTGATGTCCTGCAAAAAAGGAGCGATTTCATCGTCGTTGACATCGGTCTTCACAATCTGATCCATCACCTTATAGAGCTGCTTCTTACAGATCTCCTCGGCCGATGGAATCGGTGTTTCTATGAATTTCTTACCGATAATCTTCTCGATATCACGAATCTTGTGCTTCTCCTTAGAGTGCACGATAGAGATGCTGGTACCTTTCTTGCCAGCACGTCCGGTACGTCCGGAACGGTGGGTATAACTCTCGGTATCATCGGGTAAACCGAAGTTGATAACATGCGTCAAGTCGTCCACATCCAATCCACGGGCAGCCACATCGGTAGCCACGAGGAGCTGCGTGAGGTGCTGGCGGAATTTCTGCATGGTAAGGTCACGCTGCTGCTGCGACAGGTCACCATGTAGCGACTCAGCGTTATAACCGTCACGTATCAGTTTGTCGGCAATCTCCTGCGTCTCCAGCTTGGTGCGACAGAATATAATGGCGAAGATCTTGGGATAATAGTCCACGATGCGCTTCAAGGCCAGGTATTTATCCTTTGCCTGCACCATATAATAGATATGATTCACGCTCTCAGCACCCTCGTTGCGTGAGCCTACCACTACCTCTTCATAGTCAGTCAGGAATCTCTTTGCCACACGTTCCACCTCACGACTCATCGTAGCCGAGAACATCAGCGTGCTATGCTCTTCGGGCAGCGACTCGAAAATCTCGTTGATAGCATCCGAGAAGCCCATATTCAACATTTCATCGGCCTCATCGAGCACAATATTACGCACATTCTCCAGTTTGGCATAACCACGATTTTTCAGGTCGATGAGTCGGCCAGGCGTAGCCACGATGACCTGCGCCCCCTTTTTCAAGGCACGAATCTGCTGTTCGATGGCAGCACCGCCATAGACGGCCTCCACATGGACGCCCTCCATATATTTCGAGAAATCACGCAAATCATCGGCAATCTGCAGACACAACTCACGGGTAGGACTCAACACCAAAGCCTGTGGAAGGTTTGAGGTTTCAGGTTGGAGATTTGAGGTTTCCTCAAGACGCATCAACAGGGGGATACCAAATGATGCCGTTTTACCCGTACCGGTCTGTGCCAGCGCAATCATATCGCGCTTGCTGGTTAGTAGTCTTGGGATTACTTCTTCCTGTACAGGCATTGGCTGTACGAATCCCATCTCTTCAATGGCTCGGCGTATCTCTACGCTCACACCTAATTCTTCAAATGTCTTCATAGTGAATTTTAATTTTTACTCTTC
>JAEEGL012284183.1_pt1 | contig 10838 bp, 9 predicted proteins | sample 9134231 | NCBI WGS metagenome assembly JAEEGL01 (sample SAMN16246548, study PRJNA631951) | gut metagenome | biome: gut microbiome; feature: rumen; material: fiber-attached | host: Bos | place: Iran: Karaj | collected 2018-10
AACACAGGTGGACAGGCTTCCAAGTCCACACCTCATTCTGCTGTTGCCCAGTTCGCTGCAGGCGGTAAGGCAATCAAGAAGAAGGACCTCGGCATGATGGCTATGAGCTACGGTTATGTATATGTTGCTCAGGTATCCATGGGTGCTGATAAGAACCAGCTGATCAAGGCATTCACAGAGGCAGAAGCTTACCATGGTCCGTCCATCGTAATCTGCTATGCTCCTTGCATCAACCACGGTATCAAGGGTGGCCTGAAGGTTGCTCAGATCAAAGAGAAGCAGGCTGTTGAGTGCGGTTACTGGCATCTGTTCAGATTCAACCCGACTCTTACAGCAGAAGGCAAGAATGCATTCACTCTCGACTCCAAGGAGCCGACAGGTGACTTCATCGCCTTCCTCAAGAGCGAAGTTCGTTACAACTCCCTCTACAAGAAGTATCCGGAAGACGTCGTTGACGGTATGTTCGAAAAGACACACCAGGATGCGATCGAGCGTTACGGTTCTTATGTAAAGAAGGCTAACGAAGCTTAATCTGAAGCGAAGTTAAAAGCTTACTCAAAGGAGCGGTTCCCGAATGGAAACCGCTCCTTTTCTTTCGCAAGAACTCTCACTGGAAACGAAATAGGCATTTGAGCCGGGGAGGGATACCATCGCTGGCGCTGCTTAGGAGTTCTTTCGAAAGGGAAAAGGTGCTATAATAGAAACACTATTTTTCTTGGAGGTCAGCCATGACAGCGGACGATAAAGACAAGCTTCTGCTTTCCGACACACCGGTGCCGGATCTGTTTATCACACAGTACATGTCTTCGCTGACCGCATCCTCGATCCGCATCTATCTGATGCTTCTGATGAACCGTTCCTCCTTCGGGAAGATGAATGTCCAGACGATCTCGAAAAAACTGGGATTTACTCAGGCGGAGGTGGAAGAACAGCTTTTCTACCTGACATCTGCGGGCCTTCTCGAACAGTCAGAGGACGGGACGCTGCTACTTGTGGATATCAAGGCCAGAGAAGTGGACCGGTATATCGATTCAAAGAAAGACGGCAATCTGGAGATGCCTCCGCAGCACAGAGAACCTGCGATGGTGAAATTGTCGGCAAGTATCGCCGATTCGTTCTTTGCCGGACATATGGGCTATATCTGGTACCGGTTCATCGATGACTGCCATTCCGTATTTAAACTGGATCCGCAGGTGATCTATGCGCTCTTTGCCAATCTGGCAGAGCGAAGAAAGCTTTTCGGGAAGAATACCCGGCCTGCGGAAGAGCTCCGTGAGAACTGGAGCAAGCGCGGCGTACGTACAGAGAAGGATCTGGAGAAGATCTTAGGCGATGACAGAAGGATCGATGCCTGTAAGGATTCCCTCGGTAAGAAGCGCAGAAAAGCACTGGATGATGTCGATCTGGAGTACATCCGCACCTGGATCCTGACCTATAAGATGGAGCCGGACGTTCCTGCTTTCCTTTATACATATCTCCGAAAGGATCTGGATAAAGAGAAAGTTACCATGAAGCAGATGGATGAGATCCTCCAGGAGTGGTTCTCACATAACATCCATACTGTAGAAGCGGCACAGGACTATGAAATGAAGAAGAAGGCGGCGGACAGAACGCAGGCGATGACGGAGTTCTGCGGCGAACTTTTCAGAAAGAGACTGGATGGTCCGGATCTTCAGATCATCGAGAAATGGGCAAATACCGATTGCTGGGAAGAGCCGATCGTACGCTATGCTTACGAGGTGCTCCATAAGTTTATGGGATCGATCACACTTTCTCAGGTCGATGAGCGCCTGACGCTGTGGAAGAAAAACGGTGTTGCCTCCGTGACGCGCGCGAAGCAGTTTGAGGCGGAGAGCAAGAAAAAGAATAAGGAAGCATACGAGGAAAGAAAGCATGCGAATCCTTCGGCAGGATACAGTGATCCCGGTTTTATGGAAAACGAGTATTCCAAGGATCATCTGGAGAAAAAGGAACAGGAGTCCCTGGATCTCCTGGATGAACTTCTGAAAGACGAGTAAGGAGATGCCCATGGATAGTGTATTTGAGGATGTAAGATCCATCCTGGAAAACAGAAAGATCCGAAGTGAGATCCTTCAGCAGCAGAAAAATGAACTGATCCTTGAGGAACACCCGCAGCTTCAGAAGATCGAAGAGCAGATCTCCGAGATATCCGGACAGATCCTGCTGAATTCCCTTGACGGAAAGAATAATGACGATCTTTCTGCAGAGCTTAGAAAGCTCCAGAGAAAAAGAGAAGATATACTTATGGACTGCGGTATTTCCGCGGATGATTTCCTGGCGGAACCGTACTGCAAAAAATGCGGGGACACAGGATTTGTCCGTGTGACCGGGAAAGACGGGATCGAGACGGAAACACTCTGCGAGTGTATGAGAAGCCTCCTGTCTCCGGTGATGATCTCCCGCTCCGGCGTAGACAGATATCCGGGATATTCATTTGAAAAAGGCTCGGAGGAGTTCTTCTCAAAGGACCCTGTGATGCTCGGAACATATACGAAACTCCGTCTTCTGGCGGAAAAGGAAAAGATCCCGAATGCGGTCTTCTATGGCGCTTCAGGAAAAGGAAAGACATTCACCGCGGTCGCCATCGCGCGGCAGTATGCCATGCAGGGAAGATCCTCGCTGGTAGTCCGTATCGCCGAGGCGCAGGAGCTTCTCATGGAACATAGAAAGATGATCCAGTCTTTCTATACTCCGGCTCAGAAGGAGCGGATCGTCGAGAAGAAAGTCTCGTATCTTACCGATGTGGATCTTCTGGTCCTGGATGATCTCGGGATCGAGCCGAGAACGGCAAATACCGAGGCGGATCTTCTGAATATCCTCGATACACGGGGACTGTCCGGCAAGACGACGATCATTACGACCAATCTCGATATGGAGACGCTGAAAGAGCGCTACCGCGGAAGAGTCTTTGACCGCATCGACAGAAACTTCGCGAAATTCCATTTCTCCGGCGGAGGGAAGCACGCATGATCGCAAATGGTGTAGACATCGTGTCGATCAGACGCGTGGAAGAAGCATGTAACAGAAGCGGAGATGCCTTCTGGAGACGGGTGCTTTCCGAGGAGGAAAGATCGATCATTCCGACGCATGAGAAGAGAAAGATCGAGTTTCTGGCCGGACGCTTCGCTGCAAAAGAAGCCGTGTCAAAAGCACTGGGCACCGGCATCGGCGGAGAAGGTGTCGCGATGACGGATATGAAGATCCTGAAGAAAGAAAACGGCGCGCCATATGTCCTTTTATCCGGGCGGGCGAAAGAAGTATATGAGAGATATCAGGGAAGATCCATCAGTATCTCCATCTCTCACGATGAAGGTATGGCAGTGGCTTTCTGCTGTATCGAATGGGAAAAAGCAGAAGGTGAAGTATGAAACAGGAATCCAGATGGTTCAAACAGGCAAAACTAAAACTGTCTTCTGCTTTTAAGAGAAAGAAGAAAGATGACGCCGTAAAGGGCAGGAGTCCTTTTATCGAGCCGGAAGGCGAATACGGAAAGGCGGAGGACCTGGCGAATGTCTGGTCGCTGGATAAAGCCGATTCCAATGTCTCGAAAGGTTCCGACAAGCGCTGGCCGAGGCTGGCACTGGCAGCAGCGATCTTCTTTAGCATCATGCTCTTTATCTTCCTTGTTCTGCCGAGGATCCTTCCCGGATTCTTTAAGAATACGGATATCGCACTCTTTGTGGAAAACGACCCTGTTCTGATCTATGACGATACATATCGGGTAGTGAAGGTCAGCGCCAGCTCTGTCATGTCGCAGGATGATATTACGTCAAAGCGGATCACGCAGGTCCTGATGAATGAACCAGTCCACTTTTTAAGTGATGACTGCAAGAACGGCTATGTCCTGATCCGTACGATGGATAACATCGTAGGATACGTGAAGGGAGATGAACTGAGTGCAGATATGTCTTCCTGTGAACCGGAACTCCACCTGTTTAAGATCGTTGTCGCTGATATCAGTAAACGAGTCATGTCCCACGCCAGTAACGGTACCCTGATCTCCGAAGTGACCATGAATACGGTCCTGTATGCAGATGTTAAGCGCGACGGCGTATATCAGGTCCAGCTTCCGAACGGGCAGAACGGCTGGATCAGCAGCAGTGGTGTTATTGAACTCGATGTTAAAAAGAACACGGACGTTGTTGGCGTACGTTACTTCGTCAGTTCCGCACTGACTATGGTTAATGCCACCTATCTGGAGGGAGGAGTCACGAAGAGGGGCATCTCAATAGAAGGTCTCGCATACGTCTCCGCAGGTGTAAACGGTATCCCGATCCCCCGTGAACTGAAAGATCAGATCAATTGCGGGACAGAAGTAAAACTCGAATATGATGCGGTAACCGGTGCTCTTCTGATCGACAGTATCATCCCGGGAGACATCGTATTCTTATCCGATCCTTATAAGCCCGGAAGCAAAGAACCGTATGAGGCGGCGATCTGCACCGATACAGGTGTCCTCCTGATGCGTTCCTCGGCAGGCACATCGATCAGACTTACCAAGTTTAATGCGGATTCCGATCTGGTAAAGAGGATCATTACAGTACGAAGAGTATTCTCCTGATACTTAAAGGCGGAAGTCAGCTATCATCTTTTTCCCCGGACATGCGGGACGTATAGTATTCGTGAACGAGGCTCCGATAGCCCATCTTCTTTATGTCGTCATAGGTGATCTTAAAGTTACCCTTGTAGTGGCGGCCGGAGTAAAGATAGCGTACATATTCCAGAAGATACTGATCGATTTCGCGAAGGCTCTCATCGGTCGTGATCACCGGGAAAAACCACCGGCACCAGGTGAACAGGTCATCATTTTCTTCGTTATACAGTTTCTTATTAAACGTGCGGATCAGGGCTCTGGCGGCACGCTCATATTCCGCGCCGGTCTTCGTCTTCCAGCGGAGAAGCGCCTTTGCCTTCCTTCGGATCTTTCCTTTCAGTTTATTCTTCGTGACTTCGGAAATATCCACCTGCCCGTCTTTATAGCTGAATCCGAGGAATTCCCACGCATCTCCGGGTGAACTGATAGACACTTTCTTCGGGTTGACGGACAGCCCCTTTTCTTCTATATGTCTGTAAAAGTCAGAAATGCGTGCATCCAGTTCCTCGCGGGTCTTTGCAAAGATCAGGATGTCATCCGAGTAGCGGAAATAAGAAGCGCCGACCTCTTCGAAATAACGGTCCATGGAAAGAAGATACACGTTGGCGAAAAAAGGCGAGACCGGAGTGCCGGCCATCGCGCCGCGTGGAGAAAGAGAGATAGAACCATCGGGAAGAGTGCTTTTGCCGGAGAGAAGAATGACTGAAAGAAAGTGAAGAAGCTCCGGATCATCCGTGATGATCTCTTTCAGGACTTCGACGAGAGATTCCGCGGGGATGGAATTAAAGTAGTTGCTGATATCCGCCTTAAAGCAGTAGAGCGAATCGCGGTCCTTCTGCGAGAGAATGTCGAAGATCGCGTCCCTGGCGCTGACGGAGCGGCGGAAAGAATAGCAGCGGGGTGAGAGTTTGCCGTCGTAACGATAAAGAAGATACCCTAAGGCCTTAAGATACATATTCTCGTCATCGGAGAAAGTAAAGACCGTGCGCTTCTTCGAAGTTCCGCTCTTATTGATGTCGCGGCGCACCGGAAGATCGAGAAAATAGGGCTTTTCAGGAAATCCGGAGGAGACGGTAAGGTAGCGCTTTTCCCTCACATAAGAGGTGATCTCCGACTTTTCCTTCCTGGAAAGATAGCGGTTGGAGAGCTTATACTCGAGGAAATCTTCCCACGTCTCTTGTCTATCCAAAAGCTCTAAGATACCCTGCATGATTCAAAAACGGCCCTTTCAAAGTAACAAAAAAGAAGAGAAACAGCTTTGAAACAAGCATGCTTGTTTTACCGGGTCTGTACCCGCACCGGCCGCCTGAAAGGCCGCCATGATGCCATGGCTTCTAAGGTGCGGGCTTGATCCACCTCAGGCGCGGAAAACGCATTTCTCTTCTTTTTCTGTATCGAGGATATCACAAAAGGGGAGGAAGCACCACTGAAAAATCATTTTGATTTTCGGGAGAAAAGAGGCTTGGTGACATAGAGTTTTGGATTAAAGAGCATCAGCATCGGGAAAAGCTCCAGTCTTCCGGCGAGCATGTCGAAGATCATGGTGAACTTCGCCGAAGCAGAGAAACTCGCGTAGTTCTGTGTCGGACCGGCAAGCTCGAGGCCGGGACCGATGTTGTTGATCGTCGCGGCCACTGCGGTAAAGGAAGTGATCAGCCCTTTGTTATCGAAGGAGACGATAAAGACGGATGCGGTAAAGAGGATAAAGAAAGTAATGAAATATACATTTACCGAGCGGACGATCTCATGCTCGACCGGACTTCCGTCCATGGTGATCTTCGAGACAGATTTCGGATAGACGTAGGACTTCAGTTCTTTTCCGATGGAACGGATCAGGATCATGAATCGGGACACTTTGATACCGCCGCCTGTACTTCCGGCGCATGCGCCGATGAACATCAGTACGACCAGGATGACCCGGCTGGGCTCCGGCCACTGGTTAAAGTCGGCGGATGCAAATCCCGTGGTCGTCATGATCGAGGCGACCTGAAATCCGGAGTGACGGATCGCGGCGCCGATGCCCGATACCTGATGGTAGATATTGGCAGCGATGACCAGCGTGCTGGCGAGAACAACCACAAAGTATGCACGGATCTCGGTCATCTTTGCAGCCTTCCTGATGTGCCGGTAGAGCAGGAAAAAGTAGAAGTTGAAGTTTACACCGAAGAGAATCATGAAGATCGTAGCGACCCACTGGATGTAAGGAGTCTGGCTCGCCAGGCTGTCCCGGTATACACCGAATCCACCGGTGCCGGCTGTGGCAAAAGAGGTGCAGATACTGTCAAATACCGGCATCCTTCCGCAGACAAGAAACAATACTTCCAGAGATGTGAGGAAGAAATAGATCAGATAGAGAAGGGCGGCGGACTGCCGAAGCTTCGGAACCAGTTTCCCTACAGAAGGTCCCGGACTCTCGGCGCGCATCAGGTTGATGTTCGAGCCACCGCTCATCGGAATGATTGCCAGGAGAAATACCAGTACACCCATGCCGCCGATCCAGTGTGTGAAGCATCTCCAGAACTGTGTCGCATGACAGAGGCTCTCGACATCGGAAAGGATGCTCGCGCCGGTAGTCGTAAAGCCGGAGACTGTTTCAAAAAATGCATCCAGCATCGAGGGGATCTCGCCGGAGATATAGAAGGGGAGGGCACCAAAGAAACTCATCACGATCCATGACAGTGCTGTGATGACACAGCCTTCTTTCAGGTAGAACGTCGTATCCTTCGGTTTTTTTATAGATAGCAGGAAACCGAGGGCGAAGATGGAAACAGCCAGGATAAGAAAGACGAATCCCTGACTCTCGCCGTAGATCCATCCCACAAGAGAAGGAAGAAGCATAAGTGCTCCTTCGATACGGAGAACGTGGCCGAGAATATAAAAGACCATGTAAGCATTCATGCAGGAATTCTCCTCACTTCAGGATATCACGGATTTCGTTGAGGCCGGTGTGGGTCGTCACGATCATGACCGTGTCTCCTATCTCTATCGTATCGGTACCGGAGGGGATGATGATCCTGCCTCGCCGGTTGATAAACGCGATCAGCAGATTGGACTTCAAAGAAAGGTCTTTCAGTGCTTTCCCCACGACGGGAGAAGACTCTTTGATACGGAATTCGATAGCCTCCGCTCGGGAATCGAAGAGATGGTAGAGGATCTCGATCTCACTGCTTCGTGAGGCGCGGAGTGCGCGGGCATAGGCGATGATCGCCTCGGAGGTGATGAGCTTCGGGTAGATCACTGAGCCCAGATCCAGATCGTTGATCACATCCGAGAAATTGATGCGTCCGATTTTGGTAATGACCTTCGCTTTGGATACACTCTTGGCAAAGAGTGTCAGGAGGATATTCTCCTCGTCGATACCGGTCAGCGGGACAAAGGCCTCCATCTCTTTGATCCCGGCACTCAGAAGATCTGCCTGGTTCGAGGCATCCGCATTAATGATGACCGCATCCGGAAGAAGGACTGCAAGCTCATCGCAACGTTTCGGAGATGATTCCAGAATATGCACATCGATTCCTGTGTGAAGAAGTTCATTTGCCAGATAGTAAGAGGAAAGACTTCCTCCGACGATCATGGCATTTCGGACCTGCTTGGTAAACACACCGATCGCTTTGAGAAACTTTCTGGCCTCATCACGCTTAGCGGCAAAATAGATCGTGTCGTCTGCTTTTAAGCAAAAAGCACCGGAGGGGATAGATACTTCACCATTCCGCTCGATGCCGCAGATCAATATCTTATAGCTGATCTTTTTACCCAGATCGGCAATCGTAGTATTATCCAGGACATTTCCTTCCGGAATCTTAAACTTGATCATTTCCGCCTGACCGTGGGCAAAAGTATTGACCTGAAGGGCAGTAGGAAGATAGAGGATACGGGCCATCTCTCTTGCGGATTCCAGTTCCGGATTGATGATCATGGCCAGACCGAGCTTGTCACGAAGGTAAGCCGTTTCCTGACTGTAGTCCGGGGTACGTACGCGTGCGATCGCGGCACATTTACTGAACTGTTTGGCGATCGTGCAGCACAGAAGATTCAGCTCGTCAGAGCCGGTCACGGCGATCACCAGATCGGCATCCTCTACTCCGGCTTCTTTTAAGGTATTATAACTGGCCCCGTTTCCCTTGATGGTGATAATGTCGTACTGGGAATCGAGGTCCGCGATGACGGAGGCATCCTTTTCGATGACCGTGATATTATTGCCTTCTTTACTCAGCTGTTCGACCAAAGTATGACCGACTTTACCATTACCGACAATAATGATCTTCAGACTCTTGCTGTTCGCATGTGAAAACCCTGAAAACATAGCTGCCCCCTTGCGTATACATATTTCTACTATACTTCAAAAAGCACCTTTTGTCGCACAAATTTGTTTGAAAAGCACAGCTTTTGCACTTTTGGCACAGAAGGGCGGGAAAAAGGGGCGGTCTTAACCTCGTTCTGCCCAGTCCGGGAATTCCTTGGAGAAGAAGATCTGCGGAAGGACGGACAGGAAGTGCATGTCTTCTTCGTTGATCGTAAATCCGAAGATGTCCATGTTATCCTTCATTCTGTCTTCGTGCGTGCTCTTCGGGATGATCTGGATCCCCGACTGATTGAGGAAACGAAGGAGCAGCTGGGATACGGGACGTCCGTACTGCTTCGCCATCTTCTGAAGACATGGCTCTTCCGAGAAATACATTCTTCCTAAGGGGCTCCATGCCTGCGGAAGGATATTGTGCGCGCGGCAGAAGTCCAGCGTGTACTGCTGCAGATATCCGACATGCAGCTCGAGCTGATCGACCATCGGGACGATCTCACAGTCATCGAGGATCACCTGAAGATGATGCGGCAGGAAGTTGCAAACACCGATCGCGCGGCACTTGCCTTCTTTATAGAGCTCCTCCATCGCGCGCCAGGTGTCACGGATCTTCTGCCGCCACTGAGAATCACGGGGATTCAGTCTCGGCCAGTGGATCAGATACAGGTCGATATAGTCGGTACGAAGCTTACTGCAGGAACGCGCAAAAGCTTCTTTGGTCTCTGTATAGCCCATCTCGGTCGGCCACATCTTGGTGGCAAGGAAGATCTCGGATCTCGGAATGCCGCACTCAGCAAGTGCCTCGCCGATCACTTCCTCATTCTTATAGAAAGATGCGGTATCGAGGTAACGGTAACCGAGCTCAAGCGCCTTGAGGATAGGTGCTTTTCCATCCTGAAGAGTAGATCTGTAGGTGCCGAATCCGACCGGCGGGATCTCGATGCCGTTATGAAGCTTAAAGTTTTCCGGCATTCCGGGAGTGCTTAAGCGGTACATGGCGACTGTTCTCTCGGCGCCGTCTTCGAGCATGTGATCGAGGCATTCGCCCTCGTAGACGAAGCCCAGCTTCTTCATGACGTTACCCGAAGCGGTGTTCCTGATATCGTGGCGGCCGCGGAACTGAGTCTGGTGCAGTGTGTTTCTTCCGAAGTCGAGCATCGCGCCGGCTGCCTCGGTCGCAAGGCCCTTGCCCCACTGGGCTTTTGAGAAGTTATATCCGATCTCGAACATGCCGTCCTCGTCATCGTAGTAGATGCCGCCGGAGCCGATGAGCTTGCCGGTCTCCTTCAGAACGAACCCCCAGTCATAATCCGTGTCGCTGTTTTCGTTGGAAATGACCGACTTCAGCCATTCTTTCGTGGTGTCCACGCTCTTATGCGCGTAGTAGCGCATATATTTCGCGACTTCCGGGTCAGACGCCCAGGTGTCAAAAACGGTCTGCGCATCGTCCATCGTAAGCGGGCGCAGGATCAGTCTCTCAGTCTCAATAACGGGGTTTTTCATAAAAGATCTCCTAGATAAGTGATACCTATATTATACCGATAAAAACTCCAGACGGATGATACGCGCGGTATACATCTTGCTGAAAAGGGGATTTTTCATTTGGATGAGAAGAGAGGATCCTCTTTGAGACGCGAGTTTTGCGCAAGCAAACTGTCTGAGCGTCGAGAACAGGATCCTCTCCCTCTCTCAAACATGAAAAAACCCGCTTTCCTCATATGAAGAAGCGGGATCATTTTCATCTAACAGATCTTGTCCGGAAGAAGAACTTACGCTCTTTCTACAGCACCGGAACGAAGGCAACGCGTACAAACATGCATAGTCTTAGGGGTGCCATCAACAACGACCTTAACGTTACGAACGTTCGGCTGCTGCTGTGTCAACGCACGACGGGAAACCTGTGAACGCGTGATGCTGATCTTTCTG
>JAEEGL012748692.1_pt1 | contig 10838 bp, 12 predicted proteins | sample 9134231 | NCBI WGS metagenome assembly JAEEGL01 (sample SAMN16246548, study PRJNA631951) | gut metagenome | biome: gut microbiome; feature: rumen; material: fiber-attached | host: Bos | place: Iran: Karaj | collected 2018-10
CTTCTCAACATGTTGCATTTCAAAAGGACTGCACACTATTTCTCCATACGGCTTAAGTATGCAGACAGTGCTTTTTCCTTTTGATACATCAATTCCAACACTAATCATTCTGAACCTCCTCCAACTGTAAATAGTAATTGTTCCAGCCACACTTATTACCATTCAGTTTAGTTGGTTACACGGGTGTTTCTCCCTACCTGCTTAAGCGAATGCTTATAATAAGGGGGTGGTTAACGGTTTTATTGACGGATGCAATGATCCAAAAAAGAGCACGTCAGACCAATTACTCCCCTTATTATAAAAAAATAAGTGCAGATGTCAGAGTTAATTACTCTCTAACAACTACACTTTTATGGTACTAAAAAGATCCGGAAACAAACTCGCAGACAGAGGTCTTCTGTCTGACTTTCTTGAGGCATCTCCAAAAGAAATGCAAAAAGACCTGTCTACGGTATTTAATGCTTTTTACCGTATGGAGTACAAGACAGGGGAAGATACCGATCCCACTCCGGAAGAATCTGCCCTTGCTATGGAGATCAGAAAAAGACTGGAAAAAGCTGCCACAGAGCAAAGTTGAAGCCGGAAATCAGTATAGACCGCTTACAAATTCTCACGGGTTTAAGTGATAGGGATTCTGGTTATCATTTTTTAATATTTTTTTAATTTTATGTTTGTTTGATTTGAGCTACTTTAAATGTATAATTCCCAATTGGAATTATATAAAGACATAAACAGGGTAAAACTGGAGTGATCCAGTGGCACAAAGCTATAGGGACTTGATTATCAAGCCAGCCAGTTGCAAAAGACAAAAGGAGCATTGCTGGCAAAGCAGTGCTTTTTTCATTATTATGTATCTTTGCCGAAAGGGATTTCGATATGAACAGAAAACATAATTCAAGAATCATCAATATCACAAGTATAGCAGGTATTGTCTTCTTTTCCATTATTTTGGGTCTGCTGACACCATCACTGAAGATTTACGCAAATGAAGATATCTACACTTATAATGATGATGGGGATACGGTAATAATCACAGGTCTTAAGAAAGGCGCTGCGAAACTCATTGAGAATCCGGTGATCCCATCCGAAATTGGAGGCAAGCCGGTAACAGAAATTAGTAAACAGGCTTTTTTTTCTCATAGATTTAAAGGAACGCTGACTCTTCCTGATAGTCTTACAACTATTGGTATACATGCGTTTCTTAATAATTCTGAGCTAACGGGAGACCTGACGATTCCTGAAAATGTAACAAGTATAGGTGCTGATGCTTTTAGTGTTTGTGAGGGCCTTACAGGGACGCTGACCTTGCCGGCTTCTTTGCAAACAGTTGGAAGCTATTCTTTTTTTGCCTGCAAATTTTCAACAATTGTCAATAATTCAAATTTGACAATACCGGCGATTTTTGTTCTTGGCGGTAGCGACAGTTACTATCTCGATGCTCTTGGAAATAAAGTAACAAATGAGGATAACTTTGGATCAGGTACATATAAGAGGGTTGATGAGCCTGTCCAGAGTGTTTCTTTTGCATCTGACACAATAGATATTGCAATTGGAGAGACAGCTGCGCCTTCTGTGAAGATAAGCCCTTCAGATGCAACGATTAAGACATTGTCATGGAGCAGTGATACTCCGTCTGTTGCCACTGTAAACGAGAATGGTGTAATTACAGCTGTTTCAGCCGGAACAGCCCAAATAACAGTAGAAACTTTTGATGGCGGCCTGACTGCAAAGTGCAATGTTAACGTATCAGCAAAGTCTGTTCCTGTTTCAGCAGTGTCTTTAAACAAAGACAGGGCAACTTTGAATACCGGAGACACGCTACAGTTAACGGCAAATATAAATCCTGGTAATGCTGATAATAAGGGTCTTACATGGTCCAGTAATAATCAAAGCGTTGCCACAGTAATCAGTACAGGGCTTGTAAAGGGAGTTAAAAGTGGAACAGCAATTATTACTGTAAAAACAGACGACGGAGGAAAAACAGACACTTGTGAAATAACTGTAAAAGCCCCCGTAGCCCAGGTGACAGGGACTGATAAGGAAGTTATTTACACTTTTAATGATGATGGAGATACGGTAATAATCACAGGTCTTAAGGAAAGTGTTTCGACACCCCTTGAGAATTCAGTGATCCCATCTAAAATTGGAGGCAAACCTGTAACCGGAATTAGTAAACAGGCTTTTTATTATCACAAATTTAAAGGAACGTTGACACTTCCTGATAGTCTTACAACTATTGGTATAAATGCGTTTGTTGATAATACTGAGATTACGGGAGATCTGACGATTCCAAAAAATGTAACAAATATAGGCGCAAATGCTTTTAGTATCTGTGAGGGTCTTACAGGGACACTGACCTTGCCGGCTTCTTTGCAAACAGTTGGAAGCAATGCTTTTTTTGGCTGCAATTTTTCAACAATTGTCAATAATTCAAATTTGACAATACCGGCGTGTTATGTACTTGGCGGTAGCAACGATTACTATGTGGATTCTCATGGAAATAAAGTAACAAATCAGGATAACTTTAGATCCGGCACATATAAGCGGGTTAAGAATTCCACCAGGATTGTTTCACTCGTGTCTTTAAACAAATATAGGGAAACTATAAATGCCGGAACCACGCTGCAGTTAACAGCGACAATAAGTCAGGGTAATGCTTATGGTAAGGGTGTTACATGGTCCAGCAATAATGAAAGCATTGCCACAGTAAGCAGTAAGGGGCTTGTAAAGGGAGTTAAGAGCGGAACAACTTACATTAATGCGACTGCTGTCAATGGTAAAAAAGCAACATGTAAAGTGACGGTAAAAGCTAACTCTGTTAAAGTAACAGGCATTAAGCTGAATAAAAAATCGGCCAGCATCATGAAAGGTAAGACGCTTATGCTTAAAGCAACCGTTTCTCCTTCCCGCGCATCCAATAAGAATGTTACATGGAAGAGCAGCAATACTAAGGTTGCCATCGTTAGCAATAAGGGTGTTGTAACTGCGATAAAGGCCGGAACTGCAACCATCACAGCGACAACAAAAGATGGAAACAAAAAGGCCACCTGCAAGATTACAGTAAATGAGATTACTAGCGTTAAGTTTGACAAGAATAATTACTCAGTAAAGAAAGGCACGGCTACACAACTAAAGATCACATTTAATCCGAAGACCCCCAGTAATAAGGAAGTTACTTATAAGAGCAGCAATAATAGGATTGCTAAGATTGATAAAAACGGAAAGGTTACGGGAGTTAAGAAGGGGATAGTGACAATAACTGTTACTACCAAAGATGGGAAGAAGACCGCTAAATGCAAGGTTACAGTGAAGTGATCTTTGCTGAGTGCTTAGGGCATAATATCAGTAATTAACAGTTATTCTTCCAAGTGTTATTTTGTCCAGAACCTTATCATTAGTATCTACTGTATGTTCCGGCAAAATTTTCTCCTCATAATATGCTCCATCCCAGTTTAAAAGTTTTCCGGTTTCTTCTGAGTATCCCGAAAAGTCCCGGCTCTCCGAAAGAGATTCGGCATACTTAGATGCAAGAACATGTTTTATTCTCAGATTAACGAAGAGATTCTCATCCAGACCGGTTTTTGTAATAACCTCCGAGCTCAGGCCATTAAAGACTCTCTTTGCTTCGTCTATAGCCTGCAATTCTTCGTAAGTACTGAGAACAAATCCATCAGAAATGGCGCATTTATAATAAATCTCGTCCGATACACAGATATTTACAGCAACTTTTTTAGCGTAATCGCAGACAAACTGAGAATCCATGCCGGCAGAGAAATGAGTATTCCACCAGTGCTTTGGATTCTCAGGGTCATATAGAAGAGCCTGTCTTTGTACAAACTCTTCTACCTCATATATATAATATCCAAATTCTCTCAGGGTGATATCGGTATCATCGACTGTTATCACTGTATCATCAAGATGATCTTCATACTTAAAAATGCTCAGTATTTTTCCACAAATTGCTGCAGCTATCAAAATACAGTTGGCAATAATAATTGTGATGATAATTCTTTTACCGGATTTTCCCATTGCTGTTTATCTATCCTTCAAAAACAGATCTTTGAATTCGCTTCTTCCCGGAACCCAGGCCTTTTCATATATATGTGTGAAATGATTTTTCACCGTCTGTTCAGAAATTCCCAGCATATATGCAATCCTACGATTTGAAAACCCTGATACCTTAAGGTATCCAAGCTCCAGTTCTCTCTTCGTAAGTCCGAATTTTCGAGCTATATTCAGGTATTGCTCTTTTGTAATTCCGGAATCATTCATCTTCTAAATCCATCTCTTCATTCATCTTGCGTTCAGCGTTAAGCTTAAGAGGTAAAAGAAAAAACTCAATGATAACTGCATAAAAACCTGCCAAAAAACAGACCGCAAGATTAGGGCCTATTTTTTCCGGTTCGGAAAGATTTCCCATCAGGAGTATTGCTGATGTAATGATGGCAAAAAGCGCACCAAAAATTGTCAGTTTCTGCGCGGCATCCACAGCTCCGATTATGTTTTTAAGTTCAAGCAGCCTGAAATCTTTTATTCCTACAGAGAATGATTTCAAAAAATCCTTCCATTCACCCATGATAATAAGGCCCGGAATCAAAATCAGCAAAACAAGAATCAATGACGGCCAATCGAGAAACCATGCTATAGCCGATAAACCAAAACTGGTTCCGAGGGTACTGATAAAAAACACAATGATGAAAAGCAAAAGTTCTCCAAGCAAGACAAGGCGTATATTCTTTTTCATAGACATGCTCCTTTTAAAGTTCGTATTATTTGTTACAAGTATTCCTAGAATCACGCTATCATATACACATCAAAAATGATATAGTACCTTTTTGAACAAAAAAAGAATCAGCTCCAAATCCATCCCTGAATTCTTTACTGATTCTCTTAATCACTTCACTTTTTTCCCTCATAAAACTGAAAACACATCCCATGATGTGGTCGTAAAACTCTGCTCATGCTACTCCCTTATGAAACTCTTATCCGAATCCGGCATAGTATCATCAGATACAAAGCGCTCCACCGTCATATGAAGATCGTATTTCTCCCGAAGCTCCATGATCTTCCGCATCATAGGTGAAGCGTGATGAACATCAATTGCTTCCTGGCTTTCCCAGCTATCGATCAGAAGTATTGTTTCCGGATCATCCAGGGACTCATAGTACTCATATCTGAGATTCCCTGCTTCATTCCTGATTGCAGCTACAGCTCCGCTGCTTACCATCTCCTTTGCAAACTTCTTTGCCGAGCCTCCCTTACCTGTATAGCGAATATTAACTGTAATACTCATTCCGTAACCACCTTCCCTCTTCACTTAGGATTACTACCTTTTTCAATTGTACCAAATCACCGGGCTCACAACCTCTTTCGAAGTCATGATCTGACGCTCATCTTTGCCTGCATCCAACTCTTAATTAATCCGGTTGTTGTCCATCATGGGCTTTCCATGCACATTCAGTTAACTGAATATTGCTGAATACAGCAGTAAATGATGAATCCTCCGGAGAACATGCATATACTCCAAACCTTATTTTTCCAGCTCCTTCATGCATATGACAAATACGCATCTGTTTCCATCTGCTTCCGTCTTACCATTAGTTTTATCAGTGATGACATCCACCATTTGAATTTATAGGGACAATTATCTTTATAGATAATATGCGATGAGTGCCTTTGGGCATTGACTTTATATCGAAGGGACATTGTCATTATTGCGAACAATTTTACTGGCGTTTTCGATCTTTTCATAAAACAACAGTAGGGTTATTTTTTTACTACTGTTGTATATCCATTTTACAATTATTGTTAGTAGTGCTGTGATTTTAATTGTTATAAATTTTTGTATATTTTCTTGAAAAATCTGTCAATTCTCATCTTATCTACTAAATATTTTGAGAAAATGAAACGGGAAAAACAAGTTCTTAAAATTCATCAGTTTAAAATACAGCTCATTATCCATGAGGCTACTAATAAGAATTCGATTTCCTGATTCCAACAGTAGGAAAACGCAAGGCATACTGTTAAGTTTTCAAAATGCATATTACAACAGTAAATATTATGCGAAATATCGATATATTATTATCAATTCCTTTAGTGCTCCAATCTATGTATCGTTTTATTAGCAGATCTCAAAACTTGAATTTGTATCTTTATCATTCTCCGAAACCTGCATATGGGATACCGTTGATCAGACATTCCGCTGCGTGTTCAATATCTTCATAGTCAAGCCCCTCACCTTCATGGCCGGGTACCATGGCAAGATCACAGCCTTTAAGAGAATAGAGTTTTTTCACTTGTTCCAGAATGCCTGTCAATTTGTGTCCCCCTTTATAATGCTTCATCTTTCTTTCAGCATTTTCATTCTATATGGGTTATCTGAGGTTGCACCAAATTCGTTATATTCATCAGCATATACAGCCAACAACTCAAATGTCGTTTCTTCCTCAACACTATAATAACCAATATACTCTGTAGAGTCGTACTCTTTTAGCCGCTTTACTTCTGCATTGTAATCCTCATCGCCCTTTGATTTCTATTCTGTCCGGAATTCCCTGCTGCCTTCTATGAGATATTTGTTAGTATTGGAGTAATTAAGTTCATGGACTACAATCTCGTTCATTGCACAATCACCTTTTCAAAAGCCATCCGGGGATACTCATCCTCATGAACATAAATTGTCCCACAATGAGTGAACCCCAGCTTTGCAAGCATATTCTGCATCACTTTATTATCGCCATGAGTGTCAATCTTAAGATGCCCTGACTGCTCAAGTGCCCATGTTATACAAAATGAGCCTATGCCTTTTTCGGAACCATCAGATGCTATCCGATGCACCACTCCGTAGTTGTTGCCATCTATCCACTCACCATCTTCTATTGTCCTGTAATTAGGTTCAATATCTTTTCCCCGGTCAAAGAAAAATGTACCCACAATATCGCAATCTTCGTTTTCACAGACATAGCTGCAGCCTTTTTTGATATCCTCTTCAATCAAGGCTCTCGGTGGCCATTTTGTTGGCCCCCACTGATTTGGATTTCCATGCTCCGCCCTAAATCTTCGGGCATAAGCATATATTTCCATTACTCTGTCCAGATCGCTCTCTGCCGTTTTTCTTATCTTCATCTGTTTGTGATTTTATCCTTTCCTAACATGCTCCTGCATCAGTTCATCTGTGACTTCTTCAAAGTATTTATATTATACCAAAATGAGTGCACCTCCGAAGAGATGCACTCAAACATTTCACGTATTTAATTCCGTACTTCCATTCTTCATTTTATTGATGCTCCAAAAGCTGTTTTACCCACAAAAAAAGTAGGCTGAAACACTTTCCAGCCCACCTGTAAATTCCTCATTCAATTACATATTCAGTATCTCAAACAGCTCAGGAGTAAGATATTTCTTCAGAAGCCCTTCCGCATCCACGCTTCCGAACCCGCCATAGAACTCTTCTGCCACCCCGCCTGCAATTGCTCCGAAGGTATCAGAGTCACATTCCAGGGAAAAGACATTTCGGATGAAGCTCTCGTAGTCGCTGCTCTCGTAAAAACATCTCATGGCTGCAGGCACTGATCCCTGGCAGCTCTCATTCCACTTATACCTTGGTCTTATCTCATCCAGGCTGTATGCGATGCTGTACTCATAATCATCCTTCGGATACTGCTCCAGAACGTAATCGTATATCTCCTGCTTACTCTTGCCGTGCCTTGCCATCCAGATACAGGTGGCTGTCACAACGGCTCCCTTGATTCCTTCCGGATGATTGTGTGAAACAACTGCTGTGGCCTCAGCCATCTTCTGCATCTCGTCGTAGTCCTCATAAAACTCCCCAACGAATGAAGCTCTCATTGCTGAACCATTTCCCCAGCTGTTGTAAGGCTCATGATCATTTCCATTTATCCAGTTGAAGAACCTTCCGCCATATCCTGAAAATGGATACTCACGCCCCACCTCTACCATGGTCTCAACAAGGTCTGCTCCTGTCTTAAGTGCCTTCTTGATTGCCAGAGTCATCACTGTGTCATCCGTAAATCCAATCCCATCGCCCTCAGCCAGCGGGACATTCTTCCAGTCAAGATTCTTTGGTCTGTCAAACTCAAACTGTGCTCCAAGTATATCTCCTAAAACTGCTCCTTTTACTGCCATATCGATCCCTCCTTCATTTTATGACTGTGTTCTTTCCGCGTCTGTTGTAAGCTTATTACTGTGTTTTGTTTTCTTGTTGAGGTTAGTTTATCACTTAGGTTTAAAAAAACGATCGCCCGGAAAGCGACCGCTGTAAATCAGGTAAAAACCTTTGTCTACTCAAAGTCTTTATATATATGCTTGAATTTCCCGCTTATCTCATTTGCTCTAGGCTCATCTTCCGACTTCACTATCTTTACTGACAGGTCTTTACTCTTAAAGAACTCTTCTAAATCATGTTTCGCCTGATCAAAAGCTCCCTCCGGATTATCCGATATCAGTCTAAGTTCCACCTTGTCATAAGATCTCTGTATAAGCTGAAATCTGCGAATCTCTTTTACTTCCTCTAAAACCTTATACAAGGACATAGGAGCAATATTTATTCCGTTATCAAACTCCAGAATATCATCCGTTCTTCCTTCAACCTCCAGCCATCTGGTTGTTCTTCCGCACCTGCACTTTTCGTCATGAACTATGACTCTGTCCGTCAATTCATATCGTATAAACGGCTGGATATAATTTGACAGATTTGTTATCAGGACCTTATCCGATATCGTGCCGTAAGGGACAGGATTGTTATCAGAATCTACGGGCTCAACTATGACCCAGTCTTCATTGATATGGAGATGTTTTTCTTCACACTCACAGGCAATCTCACCGCCTTCCGTACAGGAATAGTATGTCTGTACATAACAGCCAAATTTCTTTTTAAGCTTGTTCCGAATATCATCCGTGAGAAGTTCGCCGCCGGTGATCACTACATCCGGATGAATGTTCAGATCCTCAAAATCCGCCAGCAGAGCAAGATTAGAAGGATATCCGCTAAGCATAGCAGGCTGAAAATCATTTAACTTCCTGATGATCTCTGCTTCGGGAGCATTGACATCGACAGTGATCTTGGTCTTTTGCCGTGGCATTTTCAGCTGAAGGTATCTGGACATTCCACAGGCAAGATAAAAACCATACTCCGCAAATACCCCGGCTGTTTTCTTTCCGTGCTTCATGAACTTTTTAAGATCCTCTTTCCTGGCAAATGTCCGAAAAGCCGCAACCGCAGAAGATACGTCAATATTCTGTTTATCATATAATACGACTGCCGGATTCCCGGTGGAACCCGAAGTTTTGAAGATAAGATATTTATCATCGATCATCCTGCCGATATTATCAAGATCATGCGTGAATTCATCTATCTTCGCCATCGTTATATTGCGATCCGTAAGCACATCATCAAAATGTGCCATCAATTCAGGCTTGCTGACCGGCTTAAGGTCATCCAGAGAAAAGTCATCTCCGATACCGGCATATAATTTCCGATAAAACGGACTTCTTTCTTTAGCGAATCTTACCAGTGAAAGAAGACGTCTTTTTTGCACAGTGGCTATCCGCTTTCTTGACCACCTGTCACCTTTATGTGTTTTGATCATCTTATCAAGCAATCCCATTTATAACTCCTCTCGTGAAGCTTATATCATGTCTTTCACGCTGTCGCAGTCAGGATTATGAAACTTCCCGGTATTGGTGTTAACAACATAGGTAGTCCCTGCAGGAACACTGTTATACGTCTGTGCCGGCATCGATCTGTCCACTGCCACATCGCCATTTCCACCTGTTACAACAAATTCATCTATGCTTACAACCTTCTGATAATTGGGATCAGCCTCAATAATTGTCATTCATAATTATTATACCCGTTTTCAGGTGAAAAGTGTTCTATCCTGTTTTAAGCTTACTGCCAATACCTCATGTAATACATGATCAATTCAGCAAACTGCCACTGGTATTTTGCCAAAACAGTGACTATAATAATGTTTAACCAAATTCAAACGACGCCGGTTGCTACCGAGTAACCGGGACAACGTCATTTCTCTATCGTCAGGTCTTAGCAGATAGGGGAATGACGATTTTTACTTTATGGAGGTTTTATTATGCAGTGGATCATTTTGTTACTTGCCGGTCTTTTTGAAATAGGATGGGCGATTACCATGAAATATTCAAATGGTTTCACAGTTCTTTGGCCATCTGTAATTACAGCTGTGGGCTACATAGCCAGTGCCGTCTTCTTATCCTTGGCTCTTAGGCACCTGCCTCTTGGCACGGCTTATGCCATGTGGACCGGGATGGGGATTGTCGGAACTTCTGTTCTTGGAGTATTTCTTTTCCATGAAAAGCTGTCCGTCCCACAGGTCATCTGTGTTATCCTTATATTGGTTGGAATTATTGGTCTGAAATTACTTGCGAAAGAATGAGGTTATGAAATATGTTCAGAAAAATGAGAAGATTCGCTCAGCAGATATCTGAGGAAAAGTGCATAGAAATTTTGAAAAATGAACCGAGAGGCGTTTTATCTGTTCTTGGAGATGACGGCTATCCATATGGCATGCCGATGGATCACTGGTACTGTGAGGAAGACGGTAAGCTCTACTTCCATGGTGCCAGGGAGGGTCACAAGCTTGATTCCATCAAGGCATGCGACAAGGTAAGCTACTGCGTCTATGATGAAGGCTATCGCAAAGACGGCGAGTGGTCCCTCAACATTAACAGCGTCATCATCTTTGGCCGCATGAAGCTGGTGGAAGATCCTGAGAAGGCAAAAGAAATCTGCACTCACCTTTGCCGTAAGTTCACTGATGATGAGGAATACCTTCAGAAAGAGC
>JAEEGL012844089.1_pt1 | contig 10838 bp, 8 predicted proteins | sample 9134231 | NCBI WGS metagenome assembly JAEEGL01 (sample SAMN16246548, study PRJNA631951) | gut metagenome | biome: gut microbiome; feature: rumen; material: fiber-attached | host: Bos | place: Iran: Karaj | collected 2018-10
CTTCTAACAAATCATATGAATTCATACCATCTATTAAATTACCATTAATAATAAGTAATACATCATCAAATAAAGAAACATTCTCTAAATAATGAATAATATTATGATACATTTCTCTATCACCATGTAAATCACTAATTACAAACTTTCTCATATCATCATCTCAACATACCCTACCATTATAACAGAAATAAAAATTATTACAAGAAAAAAGGAGCTAAGCTCCCTTTATAAGTACATTTGAGGTTGATAATGGGGCATTCCCTTTATGATTAATTGCCCAAGTCTGATCAGCAACATCCTTTACCCATATCTTACCAGTACTAGGAAAAGTATAGAACATATTATAATAACTACTAACCTTAGTAAAATTAAAAGTAGATAAATCTAGTTCGAAGTTAACATTCGCATGACCAGTTCCATTGAACATCAAAGTCATATCCGTTATGTTACTTGTATCAAACTTATCCCCTAAATCTAATGTAAAGCTTGTATTACTGTAACCAGTTTCATCAAACATACCTCGCATATTTTCTACATTTGATGTATTAAACTTAGAACCTAAATTTAGAGTAAAAATTGAACTACTATAACCTGTACTTTGAAACATTTCATTCATATATTCTACTTTTGAAGTATCAAATTTATCACCCAATGTTAGAGTAAACACTGTACTAGCTAGCCCTGTTCCATAAAACATCGAACCCATATTAGTTACTTTAGAGGTATCAAATTTATTTCCTAGATTTAAAGTGAAATTGCTATTATTAGAACCAGTATACATAAAGATACAATTCATATCAATAACATTAGAAGTATCAAACTTATCTCCTAAATCCAAGGTGAAAGAACTACCACCAGGGCTACGAAACATACTACTCATATCTGTTACTTTTGAAGTATCAAATTTATCACCTAAATCCAAGGTGAAACTAGGACTACTAAAACCAGTATTTTCAAACATACCACTCATATCTGTTACTTGAGATGTATCAAAATTATTTCCTAAATCCAAGGTAAAAATAGAACCTTCATAACCAGTACAATTAAACATATTACTCATATTTGTTACTTTAGAGGTATCAAACTTAGGTCCCAAATTTAAATAGAAATTATCACCACCCCATCCAGTACTAGAAAACATATATTTCATATCCGATACTAAAGAAGTATCCAATACTTCAATATTATTTATTTCATCCACATATAAATTGGCAAACATAAAAGAGCTATCAGTATTGGCATATAAAGCCCCATCTCCTTGAATATATAAATCATATTTAGTATTATCAGAAGCATTCGCCGTAATGTAAGCCATTACATCTCCATTTTGATGAACCCCTATATCCCAACTTTCTATCACATTATCTGGCGGACTAATTTCATCTCCAAGGGTAACTGTCTTAATATAATATAAATAAGTTTCACTTCTAAAGAAACGTTCATCATCAATATGGCAATTTCCATTATCATTACAGCTATAATTTACAGGTAATATCATAGCCATAGGTGGTTTACTAATACCTACACTACTAGCCTGAGCATAATTAAGACTAAAAGACAAATCATAAGATTGAGCTGTAATTGGTAATTGATCATTACTAATATCTTTTTTAAATTCCAATCGAACTCTATAAGTAACTGTTTCTCCTACTCTTAATAAATGATTATCATCTATTTTTACACCATCACTATAGGCAATAGAATATATTAAATAATCTGGTAATGGATTCTCTGGACTTATTACAACTCCATTTAGTTTAGATACAACTTCTTCTATCATTCCATCGACTGTACCATCATTCACAGCATCTACTGTAAATTCATAAAAGTCACCAGGAGTTTTTAAAGTAATAGTATAATTTACAACTGTATCATCATTACTATCAATAGAAGCAGCAACATCCCCAGTAGAAAGAGCTACACTTCCACTTGAAATTTGGACATTATCAAAATGAATACTCCAATTATTTCCTTTTACTTTACTAGTACCATTGATAGTTAAATCTTGTGTTAAAAAGGCATATCCTAAACCCAACATCAATATCAAAACAACTAGTAATGAAAATATGTTCTTCTTTTTACGTCTCATACTACACCTTCTCTATTCTACAAAAATTATAACATAGAGTCTAAAAATTTGAAACAAAAAAGTAGAGCCTTAAAACTCTACTTATAATTACTTTTTACTGGTGCTTGAGCTGGTTTATTTTGTTTATTAGTAACAATCCATGCATTAGATACAGTTCTACCACCATATTCTCCACCAGCACATGCTCTATTCCATAATTTACCTTCAATACTCATAGTAGAAGAAGCTCCACCATCTAAGTTAGCTGCATTATAAGCTTTATATCTTAATAATACTTCAATAGCTTCATTCATTGTAGCTCCAATACTATAACCAGGTAATCTTCCTTCAATGATTAAGAATAAGACAACTCCATCTTTTCTTTGCGCAATAATACTTCTAGGAGCAGTACCCCATCCTCCATCACCATGAATTTTAGAAGTCTTACCATTTAATATTAAGATAGGTCCAAAGTCAACTGCATCCCACATACCATCAGCAATTGCTTCTTCTGGACTCTTCGTAGTAATATACATTTTATGGTCTTTAGTAAATCCAATTAAATTACCCATACCACCATAATGTGTCCATACTAATTTTCCATCTTCAATAATAGCTCCGTAAGGAATAGAACCATTTCCCCAACCATCTAAGTCTTCGAAACCTCCTCCATTAATACCTACTAAAGCATTATTATTCTTAACTAAAGTATTAACAGATTGTCCCATCTTACCTAATCTTGAAGATACTGCTAATTCTACATCAGCAGGATCATATATCGCAATTAACCATCCTTTAAATCTAGGTTCTACTAAACGAATTGTTTTATAAACATCATTACCTGGATCTTTTGTAAATAACTCTTCCTCATATTTATTAGAATAATGTGTTTTTTCTTTAAAATTACCAATAACAATATCATCAAGATTAATAGTATCAGTATTTTGTTCAATATAGTTTTGACTCATAATCTTATTAACTTCATCTTCATCATATAAAGTATATGCTAAATATTGATGTTTCATAGTTGTCATAGCTGTAGGTATCCAAAACTCTTTAAATTTTGGATGATTAATAAGAATTAATCCATCAATTACTAGTATATCTAGCAAAATTATAAGTATTGTAAATTTACTTAATCTCTTCAATCTTAATTTTTTCTTTTTTTCCATCACTTTCACCCCAATGTATATGGATTAGCTAAAGTACCGCTACCTCCACTTACTTTATCCTTTATATTAATAGATATGACCGGTACAATTTTCTTCCATTCACCAATATTATCCTCTAATAATTGACCTTTACTACTAGTAATATAAACCATACTTCCTACTTCTGATATAGTATTTACTCTAAAGTAGTTTTCTAAAGAAGTATTTACCATAGGATCAAATATATTTAATAATCCTAATTTAGCAGTAACTGTATTGGTATAAATATTAGAAAATTGATAGCCCTTATCATCACTTATTTCTCCTACATAAGAGTCAAAATCAAGTAATGAATCATGGTAAGGTATACTTAAATAATAATCATTATTAACGAAGTATCCCACACCGGACTTGTCCATTATATCATAAAAACTAGTGTTTTGACCATAGGGAATCGTAAATTCTTGCCCTTTTGGCCCAATATAACCATTAAAAGATAGTCTAATTATGTCATTTTCTTGATAATAAACCTGCCAAATATCTTCTCCTAATTTAAAGTAAGAATACACATAATTAGTGTCTTTTCCTTGGAAAACAACATATGGATTAGTACTAGTTCCATCTCCTGTAGATACAACTGTATTAGCTTTTAAAGTAATAACCGGTCTTACTCCATAACCATCAGTACTATCACATTGTTGAATACTACCATCCTCATCTACATATATATTAGAATTCTTATCAGTAAGTCCTAATAAATAGAATAATTTACCATTATTTAAATAACTATTCTTACCACCAGCTAAAATATAATCTGTAGGACTAAGTAAACTAAAATAGCTATCAAAAGTATTTTTAGATGGTGTTGCCTTATCATCAGATACTATTTCAACAGAATAATTCATTTTATCTAAATACTTATCTGCTTTTGGAAAAGTCTTATAATAAATACCAGAAGTCTTCTCATCAGTCATATTTAACCAATGATAAACATTAGAATCATTATAAGTACTTTGATTACCCCAAGGGAATATGGCAACATAGTCAGCACTAATCATACGTACACTATTATCTTCATTTACTCTAATAACACGGAATAATCTATTAGCATACAAAACATAATTATTTTCAATATTACCCTTAAAATAATAACCTATAGAGTCATGATGTAGTCCATCAGCATCTCCTCCTACAATAGGATTATTACTAACTATAAAGCCATTTAAAGTTTGAGACTCTTCTTTTAGTTTCTGATTTTGTTTACTATAGTAGTATAAACTTCTATATCCAAAGTAAATACCTACACCTATCATTAAAACAAGACTAACAAAATTAAAGATAAATTCTTTTAGTCCTAAATATCTCTTTTGTTTTTGTTTTTTTACTTTTTTTTCTGCCATTCACACATCACCATTCTATGAAATTATACCAAAAAAAAAGGAAAAGGACAACCCTTCCACCTCTTTTTATGTTATTTTATTTAGAATGTTGATTATAGTCTTGTATCATTTCATCAACAGCTTTTTTCATCATTTCATCCATTTCTGCTGCCTTAGCACTTTGTTTTTTCATCTCTTCAATAGTAAGACCAGAATCATTTCTTAGTTTCAATAATTCTAAGCGACTATTTAAAAGTTCTAACTCTTCTTTAGAAACAATTGCATCTAATAAAGATACATTTTTAATAAAAGAATCTATACCATGTTCAAGTTCTCTCTTTTTTTCTTTCTTTTTATCTTCTTTAAGACTTTTACGTTTAGTAATTTCTTCATCTACATAATGATCTAGTATTAATATCTTAGCTTTAACTCCTGTTACTAAATCTTTTTTAAATACTTCTGCAATATTAGGATTTTTCTTTTCTAAATCTTGTAATTTCCTAACTGTTTCTCTTAAAGTCTCTCTGTCTAACTCAGGCATTTCACTTTTTCCTGTTATCTTATTAGATAATTTTTTAAAAATATTTTCTCCCATATACCAAAACCTCCTATTTAACAACCCAGAAAGTTGCTAGTTTACGTAATCCTTGCTTACCTGCAGCACAAGGACTATTTACAATCTTATTATTTATAACTAGTTCAGAAGAACCTCCACCATCTAGATTAGCTGCATTATAAGCTCCATATCTTTCCATAATCTCTGTAAGATCAACCATATCAGCCCCTAAACTAGTAGCACTTCTTCCATTAATAACTAAAAATAAAACAATTCCATCTTTTCTTTGACCAATGGCACTTCTAGGAGCAATACCCCATCCACCATTACCACGTATGAAGCTTTTCTTTCCATTAACAATTAAATATGGTCCAAATTCTATCGCATCACGATAACCCATATTAAGAGCTTCTTGGGTACTCATTCTACCTAACATTAAGATATTATCGTTAGTAAAGCCTATAAAGCCTCCACCCATCTTAGCATCTTCATAATCACTTACTACTTTTCCATCTATAATAACAGCTCCATGAGGAAGTGCTCCATTACTATTCCAATCTGGATCATAGAATCCTCCCCCATTCATAACAATAATAGCATTCTCTCTTACACTAACATCCGTAATATATTCACCATCTACTCTTAATTTAGAAGTAGCCGCTACATGAATTCTACTAGGATCATAAATTGCTACTAAATAGCCATTATACTTAGGTCCTGTAATATTAATAACTTTATACAAATCATTACCTTCATCTCTTTGTAGTATCTCTTTTTCATATTCATTACGATATATAGTAGTTGTATATTTTCTAAATTGAATCTCATCAGGATTACTAACCTCATCTACTTCAATAATACTATTATTAGCCAGTACTTTTTGAATATATTCTTCTGAATAAATCCAAGTAGCTAAATATTGATGATTCATAGTAGTCATCGCACTCGTAATCCAAAACTCTTTAAAAGAATTAATTGGTCCATAAAAAAGAAATAAAAAAGAAGAAAAAGCAACAATATACAATATACATATTATAGCTACTATTTTTCTCTTAATAGGCCATTTATATTGAACTTTACTCTTCTTGTTTCTCATTCCTATCCCTCTCTACCATCATATTGATTATCTTGATTAAAATCGATGTATTTCTTATCTGTAGCATATTTACGAATACGAAGTAAAGTATTAAGACTCTCTTCATAATTATTATATTTATCTACTAAATCATTATAATATTCTATATCAGTAACAAAATAATTAATTACTTGTTCATAGATTGTTTTATAATTAACACATTTACTATTAGTAGCTGAATCAGGATAATATACTCCTTCACATAATTTACTTAAATCATTCATATTATTAGTCAATTCATCTACTAAATGTTCATAGTTTGATAGCTTATTCTTAGTATTATGATCTTCTTGGTACATTGTATCATAATATAAATTTTCAAATACTTTGGTATATAGATTATCTCTTTCCGTTTCAAATACACTAGTATTAGTACTAAAAGATTCAAAAACATCTTCTACTTTATGTACTCTTTTAGATATTTCTTTACGATCAGCTTTTAAACCAGATACGAAAGAAGAAACTCCTCCAGATACAATTAGTACAAAACTAAATGTCATTAATAAATAAGCTATCTTTTTCATACTACCACCTATATTAATTCTAACAAAAAGAAAAGAAAAAGTATAGAGAGAAAGAGAAAAGAAAAAGTAATTTTACTTTTTCTTTACTTATTTAATCTTTTGAATTTCTTTTTCTGTCAATCTTTCTAATTTATAATCAGTCTTATTTTCTATAGAAGTTCCTACATAGAAAGAACTTGTCTTTATAGTCTGATTAGGCTGTAAATTATCGTATATTGCCACTAATGACTGTTTATCAAAAACTAATTTCAAGTAACCTGAAGCAATAGTTCCCGATAAATTAGTAATAGAATACTCTATTCTTCCACCAGTTTCTGTATAGTAGAAAGTAACTCCATCTATACAAATACCATCTAGACAATGAGCATCAATTAATTGATCATTGGTATACTCCACCAGTCCTTTTTCTTTAACTTTATCAGGAGCAACTATATAAAGATTCTTTTTACTAACTTTAGGATAATTCTTAGGTTTTGAAAATACTAATATTTCAAGTAATCCTATAACAAGGAAAATAGAAATGCCAACAATAATAAACACAATCTTATTCTTTTTCATCTTATTTTCCTCCTCTATTGAAATTGATCGACAACTACTACATAATCACTCATAAAGCTTTCATCATTGATAAGTTTAGAGCATATCTTTTGTCCTTCTATTTCAGACAACGTAATAGCTTCGTCTCCTTCTGTATAAGAGCTTTGATATAACTTATAGTGTGAATTACAACGATAAGTAGTTCCATTAACTTCAACAGTCCAAACAGCATTATCAGAAACAGGTACAACTCCTATAGCTTTATGATATGTATCATTAGTACGGAAACAATCTATGAAAGAACAATTAGCTATATAATCATCTACTTCTGCTGGACATAAATGTAAGGAATTAAATTGATCAAAATAAGAAATACTTCTATTATAAAAACCTTGTACTAAATTATGTTGACTATTAATTGGATTATATGCATAACATTTACTATTACATCTTTCTCTTGAAATACCTTGTTGTCCACTTGCCACAGTATATTGATAAGTAGCATGAGCATAATCTTTATTACTACACATTACATATTCACTCTTCTTAACAGGTACAATTGATTGAGTAGTAACATGATCATTCTTATCTTTTACACATAAAACAGTTTCTGCAGGAGTATCTTCATATTGATAAGTAATACTTTGTTGATTAAGATTAGTACCATCATAGTAAGTATTGTAATATTCAACATTATCACAACTATCTCCTATGTTAATTCCTACTTGGTATTCATCAAAATAATCTTTAACAACAAAATTAACTGTTGCCTTCAAATCATCTTCATAAGTAATACCAGAAGAAACAACTACTGGACTAGCATCATTATATAATACATAATTTAAACTAGGAGTTTGAATAGGTTCATTTCTACTATCTTTTGCTTTAGCATAAACATAAATATTTTGTCCATAATAGCCATTAAAATCAGCTCCAAAGAAATCTTCATTTAAATGGAATATACCAGTAGTAGACTCAATATTATCTACACATTTATACTCTTGTTCTCCCATTTTATAGCAAATTGAATAAGTTAATTTATCTTCAATATCATCTAAGATACCAACATAATAATAGAAATCTAATAGATTAACATCATATGAATTTTCTGTTCTTTCTATATGAGCTTCATTAGCAATTATAGGAGGTTTATCTTGATATACTCCATAAATTGTTTCTTGAGCAGTAATAGCTCCCATCGGATCTAAGGCTTTAAAGTATAAGTTACGTGTTCCTCCATCATATATACCACTAAATGTAAAACGATGTCCTGTACTAGAATAAGGAACAAAGTGATTAGGCATACTAACATCACAATAATTAGCATCTTCACTCATACATACTTTTAATTGATTAGTACTACTTAAATCATCTGTAAGTACATAACTAATAGTAGTATTTAAATTTCCACCTGTACCACAAGCTTCATCATGAATACAAGGAGATGGATCAGAATCTATTTCTAAATTAGAAATAACTGGTCCTAAATTAAGATACATTTTATAAGTAGTTGTAACTGTATTAGACTTAGCTCCTTCTGAATCAATTACATAAATACTAATTGTTTTAGTAGAACCATCATAAGGACCACTAACTGTAAAGTCATGTTCTACATCATTACCTTTATAATTCATAGCAACAACTGGTCCACCATCTGATATATAAAGTTTTGCTTTTTTAACATCCATATCATCTGTAATATTAGCTTTTACTTTAATTGTATTTATACCTTCAAAACCATCAGCTATAACACTCATATTACTTATATGAGGAGCCGCATTCTTAGGAAATGTATAAGTAAGTTTATCATTATATCTAGTAACAGCTTCATGTTTATCTTTGAGATAAACATATAAGTAACGAACACTACCATCTCTTTTGCAACCATTTGGACAAGAAAAAGTATAATACATAGGACCATTAGTTGCATAGTTTTGATATGGAGAACAGTTAGTTACAATAGTCTCACTAAAGCAAACTCTTAAATCTGCATTAGCTGTTAAGTCATCTCTTAAATTCAATCTAATAGCTGCTTTATAAGGAGTTGCAATAGGATCTGTTAAACCAATAGTCTGGTCACCATAGAACTCTGGTGGACTATTCTTATGAATCTTATATGAAACTTTCTTAGTTGTAGTATGTCCTTCTGGATCTTTAACAGTTACTGTTACTTCAGCTTCTCCACCATTTAAATAATTATATGATAAACTTCCAAAATCAATAGTATGGTAGAAGAATGTTGTTCCTTCAGCAGAATATTTTAAAGGACTACCATAAGCTCTACCATTAACAGCAATAATAATAGTCAAATTATTACGAGGTGTATCAGCATCATCTGCCTTGATAGCAAGAGTTGCTCTTAAAGCACCAATTTCGCTACCATCTACTGAACTAATACTTATTGATTTAATAACAGGAGTAGCTTTCTTTATATTATTAATATTAGGGTCAATTATATCATGAACATGATAAACTTTTACAATATCAGTATCTTGACTAATATAGCCAGAACCTAATTTATTATTAATATAAGTTCTTGTAATACCACTATTTACATCTACTAAATCTTTAGAAACAATAGGTTTTACTTTAGAATAAGCACTAGAACCATTTAAAGAAGAACTCTTTGTTAATTCTATTCCTTTATAACCTTTACCCTTTTTTTGTATTTCAACAATAGCCACTGAATATTCCATCTTACCATTTACATTTTTAATAACAACATAAGAAGCAGCCGGATCATATTCTCCACCATTAGGTCCTGTTGAAATAGCAGTTGTATTCAAATAACCCAAACTGATAATAATACACTTACCAGCCTTTGGTTTTTCAATAATAGAACTACTAGCTTTCATTTCATATTCTACTTGTGCTACTAATCTTTTAGCATCATTAATATACATCTTATTTCTGCTTTTATTTATTGTTCCAGTAAGTACTGGAATAGATAAAACAGAAAGAATACCAAGAATAACAATCGTAGCTAAAAGTTCAACCAGTGTAAACCCATTTTTATTCTTTTTCATACCTATCATCCTTTCTTATTAAATAATCTTTTTAATAAACAATAGATAAATAAAATAACAAAATAAATAATTACTTTAGCTAATATCTGATTAATAGATAATACCCCTACTAATACATATAAAAGACCCATATCTAAACACATAGATAAGGAACCATATCCTAAGAAATGTCTAAAGTTATATTTCTTTATAAATACATATATTAATCCTAATACCATAGTAATAATACTAGCTATAATATTATAAAGATATATATCCATTTTAGTTAATCTTAAAAGACAAAAAACAATAATATTAATAATAGCTAAACAACTAACATTAAATAAATCTACAAAGAAAGGATAACCTTTATGAAACCAAGCTGTATGATTATCTTCTTCTATATATTGATTTAATAATTTCATCATACGAGGAGTATTACTTTCAAATTTTTTAGGTTTAAATGATTTACTTTTCTCA
>JAEEGL015963546.1_pt1 | contig 10838 bp, 8 predicted proteins | sample 9134231 | NCBI WGS metagenome assembly JAEEGL01 (sample SAMN16246548, study PRJNA631951) | gut metagenome | biome: gut microbiome; feature: rumen; material: fiber-attached | host: Bos | place: Iran: Karaj | collected 2018-10
CAGATGCTCAAACCACAGAACCCATCTCCCCCTTATCTCAAGGTGCATATGAAGAAGGTAAACGCCAAAGGTGAATGGAGCAACAAATCTCACAACATCAGCAAATCTGGTCTCTCTCATTCTGTAATACCTAAAAAATGAGAACAGGCCAAGAGATCCGGTGAGCGTAAAGATAAAGTTAAGGTGAATAGGCACCTCTGCGTAATAATTAAAGCCTCCGCGATACAGATTTATATAGTACAATCCAATGCTCATAGCAGCAATTATCGACACAGAGATAAGAAATACCGCAAGACTCTTTTTGGCATCAGTCAAAAATGCCACGTCATATTTCCTGATATACGCTGCAATAAGGTAAAGAACTATAAACCAGCCATAGTCATAGCCAAAATGGTCTGTCACAAACATTACCGGCACAAAGCTCTTTACAAAGCTAAACCAGATAAGAAGTCCCATTATGACCGCGCCGAGCTGCTTCTTTGTCAAAGCCTCCGCAGCGGCATTCATAACCGGCGCAAGCACATACATAAGAATATATGCAGTAACAAACCAGTAATGCTCAGAAGAGATGGGGAAAAGATACTGTACCAGCTTGTATAGCGATTCTCCTGACTGGATGGAGTAAGTGCCAACAAGCATCATAACCGCAGATACAAGTATCGTGTAGAAATACACCTGGCAGATAAGCTGAAGTATCCTGCTGGGTCTTGTCTTTCCTTTGGATAAAAAGAAGCCGCTGAGAAGCACATATGTATTGAGTCCCGTAATGCAGACAGCCTCGATGATAGTAGCATAGATCTTGACTCCGGAAGCCGGAACTCCTATCTGAAGAAGAACTTCTGCCTGGGAATTGTAATGAAGAACAAGGATCATCAGCATTGCAACGATCCTTAGAAGCTCAAAGCTTGCATTTCTCTTTTTAACTGTTACTTCCCCTGTACTTCCCATTTTTCCTCCAAGTACGTCAATCAATCCCTAAGACTTGCTTTTCCATCTTTTATGCTGTAAACCATGTCGCACTTCTCAATTGTCTGAAGTCTGTGTGCGATGATGATAAGTGTCTTTTTACCATGGAGTCTGTTGATAGAATCCATAATAGCTGCCTCAGTCTCGTTATCAAGAGCTGAAGTAGCTTCGTCAAGAACAAGAACCTCCGGATCCTCAAAAAGAGCTCTCGCAATACCGATTCTCTGTCTCTGACCACCTGAGAGTCTGATTCCTCTCTCACCGATCTCCGTATCCAGGCCTTCCGGAAGGCTTCTTACAAACTCATCAAGAGATGCTTCCTTAAGTGCCTGCCATACCTTGTTGTCATCTATATCCTCATCGGGATATCCAAATGCCACATTCTTGCGGATCGTAGAATCAACCATAAAAATAGTCTGCGGAATATATCCTACGTTTTTAAGCCATCCCTTGTAGTCTGTCATAACATCGACGCCATCGGCATAGATAGTGCCGCCCTCCGGCTTGAGAAGCCCGAGAAGGACATCGACGATAGTCGTCTTACCCGCGCCCGATGTTCCAACGATACCAACAGATTTGCCTACAGGTATAGACATATTGGCCTTATCCAGTATAAGTGACTCCGTATTGGGATACCTGTAGCTGATATCAACCATATCAATGCTCTTTGTCACAGGGAGCTTTTTGACCTCAACTTTTTTCCTGTAATCTTCGCTGTTATAAGATACAGAACCGTCGTGGATCTCCTCCTGGAGATTGTCACTAACATTCATCATGAATGGCTCAAAATAAGCGATCGATGTGAGGTAATTGTTGATCCTGTTGGCACTGGGAAGAAGTCGTGCTGCCGCTGCTGCAAGTACTGTCAGCTGCGGAAGAAGATCCGCAAGGGTTGTTCCGCTTGCCATTACAACCAGCATATATCCAACCATTCCGGCAATAGCAATTGTTTCGATAAGAAGTCTTGGTGTTGAATTGTAAAGATTGTACTTCTGGACTGCTGAAACATAGCCTGCTCCACAGTCTGCATAACCGTTAATGAAGTAGTTCTCTTTGTTGGCAATCTTGATCTCTTTTATACCTGTAACAGACTCATTTATCCACTTATAAAGGCCTGAATAATAGTCCTGGTTATCCTGACCTGCCTTCACCATGACAGGCTTGATAACAAATTTTATGATAAGAAGAACCACAACAAGGAGCGATGCAATTGTTATGGTCATGCGCGCATCCTGACTTAAAAGTATTCCAACAAGGCATACAAATACGATTACTTCACTTATAAGCTGCAGACAGCTGAGGATAAGACCGTACATATTATTAACATCAGATGTTATGCTTCTTTGGATCACACTTGTATCTGCATTGAGGTAATACTCATAAGGTCTTTGCATGAAGTTGATCATCATCCTTCTGGATGTGGCAAACTGGTTGGTATACACGAATCTAAGCTGTACAACGTTCATCAGATACAGGAAAAGATTCTTGATAACAAATACAAGTATCAGTCCCACCATGATAAGCTCTGCCAGCTGTGTCGGACTACTCATATTAAGTCCGTGATAAATCCATGAGAGAATTGCATTCTGCTCGATCTTATCTGAATCCACAACGATCTGCATCACCGGTGCTATCATTGCAATTCCCAAAGATTCAAGTATTCCTCCGATCAGCATCATGAACACGATGCCAACCATCTGCTTTTTTTGCCTCTTGTCCAAGAGGATCATTATCTTCTTGTAAATCTTGCGCATTAAAATATGCCTTTCCGGTTATATTTGTTTTGATATCTAAATAAATTCAGAAGTGATTCAAGAATTAATTAGCTGGTACTTGAGCTCCGCCAGCTTCCAGTCGACCTCATTGTCGATGTCCTGAACCTCGAGCTCTGAAAGCTCAAGAGGAAGGATCTTGCCCAACATAAGGTTTTTGTTCTTTAAAAAGCTCTCTGTCCTTGATACATAAAACTGTCCCGCATCATGATAATGAGGCACAAGGTCCTGGGATCTTGCACTTAAAAACTCGGGCTGTCTGAATACAAGGCTTCCGTCATGTATCTCCATCGCTCTCTGAGGAGGATAGGAGAATCTTACAACCGGGATAAGGCCGTCAGCATCGGATGCCTTCAGCGTCTCAACTGCAGTCCTAAGCCTGTCAGCTGTTATAAAAGGAGCCGTGGGATAGATGCAGCTTATTATATCATAGTCTGTGCCACGATTTCTGTACTCCATAATAACTTCTTCGATAACATCTGTTGTTGTCGCGAAGTCATTGGAAGTCTTCTCGCTTCTGTAGAAAGGAACAGAAGCGCCATACTTTTTGGCAATCTCAGCTATCTCCTCCGAATCTGTTGAAACCATTACTTCGTCAAAGACGCCTGACTGAAGAGCAGCCTCTATTGAATAAGCAATGATTGGCTTTCCGTTAAATTCCTTAATGTTCTTTTTGGGTATTCTCTTGCTGCCTCCGCGAGCAGTTATCATAGCAAGTGTTTTCATTATCTCATTCCTTTTTTCTGCAGTTTTTTCCTAAAATTTCTATAGCCCCAAAGGAGCTTGTAATAGACATAGAATTTTAAAGGAGAAGCACACGCCATTGCAATAAGCTTTTTCTCCTCTGCGGCCGTACGTTCATTATAATAACTGTTGTTAATAAACTCAGGAAATGTCTCTTTCATCTCCGCCGTAATAGCCTTAACAAATTGGAGCCTGGTTGGTTTTACACAAGGCATGTAAGTAAAGATCGTATTCACATAAAAGAGCTGTGTAAACATATACTCAAGCTCAGGTTTAAATTCATCATAAAAGCCAAGCCTTTTTGCTTCCCTTATCATGATGCGGCCCGCTTCCATTCTGTCCTCGCACTTCTCGAGGGAAAAAGAATGTACGGTAGATGCGTCATGCTGGTAGTAATAATACCATGGCTTGGAAATATATTCATAATGCCCGGCTGTCAGAAGATATGAGTTGCTCATGGCATTATCTTCATAGAAGATTCCCTCAGGGAAAAAGAGCTCCTTCTCTATTATCGTTTTTCTCTTATAAATCTTGACTACAAGCCTGCCTCCGTCAAGGATAAGGCTCTTTTTCCTGTCATGGTCAAGGTCGCCCGACTGCTTGCTGTTTCCATTAGCTTCCACAACTTCGCCGATCTCGTAAGTGTGGTCATTTACGAGATTCAGGTCGCAGCCGACCATATCAGCCCCTGTCTCATCAGCCTTTTGAAGCATTAGTCTGTACATATTGGGATCGATCCAGTCATCGGCATCGATAAATCCAATCCACTCGCCGCCTGCTGCCTTGATTCCCAGATTCTTGGCGCCGCCCTGATGCCTGTTGACCTTGCTGTTGATAACCTTTACCCTGCCTGGGTTCTTTTGCTCATAGTCCTTTAATATATTAAGTGAATTGTCAGTAGAACAATCATCGACAGCAATTATCTCATAATCCTCAAGGTTCTGTTTAAGAAGTGAGTCCATGCAGAAAGTAAGCTTATTATCCGCTGCCATATTGTAAACCGGCACTATTATGCTAAGTTTCATCCATTCCTCCACAAATGTTACCATTCACCGGCTGTTCGATGGTTATAGTAACCATTTCGCGCGTTATGCTTGATCATTAGTAACAAGCGCTTTTGCGATCCTTACAGCTCCTCTGCCGTCCGTAATGCCTGCAAGACACTCCTTCATGGCATTTCTTGCACTTTCATCTGTTGAAAGACGCTTGATTTCGCCAAGAATCGCCTCTATCGTCTGTTTTTTGGCAGCTTCCCCGTCCATTACACTGCCGGCAAAGATCATACCGCCTGTATTTCCAAAGTATCTGACATTTATCTTCTGATTATCCGCAACCTGATAGAATACTGCAGGGAGCCTTAAAGCAGCGCACTCTGTCAGCATTGTTCCTGCCGCAAGAACTGCGATATCGCAGCTACGCATGAGCTCAGCCATGTTCTTAACAGAGCGGTGCAACACGATGTTGTCCTCAGATTCTGCAAGCTTTTCTATCTCAGCAGCGTTTGATACATAATCTCCAACAACAACATGCCAGGTAATATCTGCATTAAGCCCTGAACTTACAACATCCTCCAGTACCGGAACGATCATGTTGCACATATCAGCTCCGCCGGTTGAAAGAAGAACGTTGATGCTGCCCGGCTTCGTTAATGGCCCCGATATCACAGCATTATCCGAGGCCCGACCTATTGCAACAGATTCTGCCCAGCTATTCTCCTCGCCTTCATAAAACTGGGGTCTAAGTGGCGCAAACTGTAAGCCCAATAATAGCTTTGTCGGCTCTTTGCAAAAGCCACGCACATCGCTGTAAGCCTCTTCATATCTCATCTCAGAAGCATAACCACTGTAATTTATCAAAATATCTACCGAATAGATATCGCTCTTAAGGTCATCTATGTACGCTGTCTTGCATACTACCGAAAGCTCTTTGAAATAATCTGCTGTAACACTGTATGAATCCACTAAAAGCGCTTCTATATGGCGCCTTTTCAGTTCACTTTTCAGGATCTCAAGTTCGCTTTCCATGTCCCGATAGTCTGTTCCAAGAGAAACTATCTCAAATTCCTCTTTTGCAAAACTCGAAAACAGCTTGAGTGACTCCTCATCCGCCACAAAAAAGGTCACAGCCTGTCCCTGCACAACAAGCGCCCTCGCTATAGTCATGCATCTCATCATGTGACCTGTTGCAATTATGCTGTTGGCATCAGCTCTGATTCCTATCATAGTAAGCTCTTGATCTGTCTGTTATTTGACCAGATCCCAGCTAAGGGGTGTTCCTTTCTCAATATCTTGTGAAGCGCTCCTGCCAAGCACTTCTTCATAATGCTTTGTATGCATTCCGTTGCCCGGTCTTATAGACCTGACATTTTCAGGTGTAAACAGCTCTCCTGCCTTAATATCTTTTACAGCAAAAAGAGATCTGCTGAGCCTTCTCTCTGATGCCTGCTTGTCGCTAAGAGAATACTCGTAAGAGCCAAGCGCCTGCTCCATTATACGCACATCTTTTACCATCTTGGCAAACTCAGCGGGCTCCATTGAGAATGCGTCGTCAACGCCACCTGCGGATCTGTCGAGTGTAAGGTGCTTTTCTATCATCTTAGCTCCAAGAACCACACTTCCGATAGCAACAACATCGCCCGGTGTGTGATCAGAAAGCCCAACAATACAGTCATACTTGTCAGCAAGATTCTGCATCATCCGAAGGTTTACCATATCGTATGGTGTGGGATATGCGCTTACACATTTAAGAAGGATGATATTTTCATTGCCCTCTTCCTTGCAGGTAGCAAGTGCAAGCTCAATATCCTCCTCGTATGCGATACCGGTAGCAAAGATGATCGGCTTGTGCAGTGCCGCAATCTTTCTGATAAGTGGAATATCATTGATCTCAAAGCTGGCTATCTTGTAAGCCGGTACATTAAGATTCTCAAGGTAATCAACAGCCGTAAAATCAAACGGAGATGAGAAACACTCCATTCCAAGACTGTGAGCCTCCTTCATAAGTCCCTCATGCCATTCCCACGGTGTGTAGGCTTCCTTGTAGAGATCATGAAGAGTTCTGCCCTCCCAAAGACTTCCTTCAGAAGTCATAAACCATGGCTTATCGCAATCTATTGTTATTGTATCAGCGGTGTAGGTCTGAAGCTTCACGGCATCAGCTCCTGCCTCTGCCGCAGCATGAATAATTTCAACCGCTCTGTTATAATCACCGTTGTGGTTGCCTGAAAGCTCCGCTACTATAAATGTCTGCTGACCTTCTCCAACCTGTTTGTTTCCAATCTTTATATCTTTACTGAACATTTCTCATCCTCTCAGTCTTAACCCAAAAGTTTGACATATCCAACCACATCGCCGGCGCTCAGCTCCACATAACCGTTAGCCTCAAAGCACTTCTGTGATGCCACATTGTCAGTTTTAACAAATCCGGCCAATAGCCTTACTCCGGAGGGTACTGCCGTCTCAAGTACTCTGAGGATTTCCTTGCCATAGCCCTTTCCTCTGTGGTCCGGATTTATAACGTAGCTTATTTCTCCAACTTCTCCCTGCTCTCCAGTAAGATCAAGCCTGACATTTCCCAAAAGCTCAGCACCTTCTGTGAGTATGAAAAGATAGCAGTTACTGTCCTCAAGTTTGGATTGCATCCACTTTTTATGAGAATCGAGTGATATTATATCCTGTGTAAATGAGCCTGCTCTTGTTCTCTCATCATTGCGCCACTTAAGGATAGCCTCAGCGTCATCCATGGTCGCTCTTCTAAGTTCCATCTGTTCCTTTGTCCTTTGTTTTATATGTGCATTCATGTTTCTGCTAACTATTTTTCCTAAAAAAACAGATCACTTCGCATCAAGAAGTTCTGTCTTCCTGTGAATACTTGGATCCTCATATTTATCAAGAAAATCCAGTCCCAGATAAACGATCTCTTTTGCAAAATATACATTGTCCATCTGTGTTATTACAGAAACGAGCTTATCTACCTTAAAGCCGTTAACGTCTCCCAGCACTTCCATGGGGAACTTGTCCCTAACAACTACCACATCCGGAAATTCTGCCGCATAATCAAGCAGATCTCTTGGATGAGGCTTGATGATAACCCTGTAGTCGTCCTTGTAATCCCTGATGATGTCCTCGAACATCTTTTTCCTGACATCCAAATCACAGAGAGGTTCTGTTAGGATCATGGCATTGGGCCTATCTTCACCATTTTTGCCCTCATTGAGGAGCTGATTCACAATGCGCTCCGGGTCCTCAAGGAATATATGTACCAGTATATCGTGATCCTCGGGCGATAACTGCTTGTCCAGTTCTTCCCTTGGCACTTCTACAATATTCTTAGGCGGCTTGTGGTTGACGCTTATGTCGTTGACCTCATAATCTACACAGTATTTGCTGTATCCGCTCTCAATAAAGATAAGTCCCAGCTTGGCCATGGCGCATTTAACAGGGAAAGCTCCCCTGTTGGCATTTCTGGCCTGGTCATCCAATAGCCCTGAATTAAGCCCGTCTTCAACAGCATGATAGTATATCTTCTTGTAATTGAGAAAATAGCCGATCGGGTCAGAGTCGCAAAATACGTAAACATCGCTGTAGCCCGACAGGTCGCAGGGAATATACGGCTCCTGAAGTTTACCGAGAAGCTTAGTGTATTTGATCCTCTGCAGCAGATTGAGAACAATATTGCCCTTGTCCTGATGATATTTCATGACCTCATCGGATGTGACATCTTCCTGCTCGTCATACATAAAAACATGTTCAAAAACTTCGGATTTCTCAAGCCTTTCTTTTAAAGAGCCAAAATCGTTGGACATGGTGCTGAGTATGATATCTGCGCGCCCCTTGGAGGTCTTTCTAAAAACAAGCTCCTTAACTGCCGCAATATATGCATGATAATAGGTATGGCATATGTAAATACGCCCATTTGTCTTTTCATTTTTCATGCCATTTATTATATAATCAAATGGTGGCATTGTCATCCACTTAAGGCTATAATGGAGCGTAACAGTAAGTAAATCGTTGCCCCGTGCAATGGGCATAGAGATACAGGAGGAGAAAACATATGAAAATGAGATATTGTAAACGCTGTTTGCAACCGGACACAAGACCGGGAATCGTTTTTGACGACGAGCAGATCTGCTTTGCCTGCCGCTACGAGGAGTCCAAGAAAACTATCGACTGGAATCAGAGACATGCAGAGCTTCAGGCATTTGCTGATGAAGCCAAGGCTGAAGCCAAGAAGCGCGGCAACACTTATGACTGTATCATCGGAGTATCAGGCGGTAAGGATTCGACATTCCAGGCAGTTTATGCCAAGGAGAGACTTGGTCTCAATCCTCTTCTTATCAACTGTGCACCTGATGAGATAACAGAAATCGGAAGAAAGAACATCGACAACCTCAACAACCTTGGTTTCGACATCATTTCACTTCGTCCAAACCCTGTAGTTGCCAAAAAGCTCGCAAGAAAATCCTTCTTTGAGCGCGGCAACCTTGTTGCAGCTTCTGAGTACTGCTTATGGGCTTCATCATATATCATGGCTGTTAAGTTCAACATTCCACTCATCATTCAGGGTGAGAACGCAGCTCTAACACTTGGAGCAGCCAAGAACCAGGAGCCTACGGGCAACGCATTCTCAGTAATGCAGCTTGAGACAATCCGCGGTGCTAGCGTAGACAGCTTTGTTGACCTGTCCAACAACATCACAGAGAAGGATCTTTTCCTTTACAAGATCCCTACTGTTGAAGAGATGCAGGCCAAGGGTATCAAGGCCATCTTCCTTCAGTACTATGTTCCTGAATGGTCACAGGTTACAAACGCAGACTTCGCTATCGCAAGAGGCCTTACAGGAAGAACAGACGACCTTCACGCTCTCGGAAGATACAGACGTTACACAGCTCTCGACAGCGATCTTCAGATTCCTAACCAGATGATCAAGTATCTCAAGTTTGGATTCGGCTATGCTACCGACGAGATCTGCTACGACATCAGAGAAGGCCGCTTTAGCAGAGAAGATGGCAAGTGGTATGTCAACGAGTATGACGGACTTTGCGGCGAGCAGTACATTGAGGCTGCCTGCAAGTACCTCTCCATCACCAAGGAAGAGTTCTGGGAAGTTGTAGACAAGTATGTTAACCGCGATCTCTTCGAAAAGGTCGAGGGCAAATGGGTTCCCAAGTTCACTGTAGGCGAAGACTTCGAGTCATAACGAATATCAACACATTTAAAATGGAGATATAATCGTGAAAAACTTTACAGAGAGTATAAAAAAAATCTGGTATCTGTATTTAACAGGAGCACTGCTGGCTATTCAGCTGGCGGTGTTCCTTATATTTCGTGGAGAAAGCTATCCCCAGATTCACGACAATCTGGATCTCTTCATGGCTCACTACGAGATGCTGAAGAAATGGAATCTTTGGTTTGCCCACGGTGTGGATGCGCCAATCCTCCACGGAATTTCCAGAGACCTGTTTGGTTCTGAATTTAATCTCTACAATCTTTTTTATATTGTTCTTCCCGGCTTCTGGGCTTACTTCGCAGGATATTTCGCAAAGATAGCAGTTGGTATTGTATCTTTTATCCTTTTGGCTAAAGATATATATAAAGAAAGATATGAAGATTATAAGCCTGTTATCATTGTAGTAGCAGTTGCTTACGGTTTGATACCGGTATTTCCCACCTACGGAATAGCCTTTACATCAGTTCCTCTTATCATTCTTCTTTTAAGGAAACTTTATTTTGCCGACACATTCAAAAAGCGCCTCCCACTTTACATTGGTGTATTCTTCTATCCGCTGTTATCCTACTTCTCATATCATGGATTTTTTATCCTGTGCTATATGGTAGTAGCCGTAATAATCCTTTGGGTAAAAGACAAGCGTTTCCCTGTCAGCACATTTGTTTCAATTGTTATTATATCCCTGGGCTATATTATCCTGGAATACCGACTCTTTGGAGCGATGCTGCTGGATGATACAGTGACCATCAGAACAACTATGGACCACGGCGATCTTAGCTTTGGACAGGCCATGGCCACAGCCTTCGCAGAGTTCATCAACGCGTCCTTCCATTCTGAGGACTCGCACACCTATGTGATCCTTGCAGTTGTACTGATAGCAATAGTTGTTATAAATGCCGGTCACATCAGCAAAAAAGAATCCAAAAAGATTCTCACAGATCCCATAAATCTGGTTATGCTCTGGATAATCTTCAACGTGCTTATCTTTGGCCTTTATCAGTTTGCACCCTTCAGACATTTGTTTGAAATGATCGTTCCGCCCCTTACAGGCTTTGAATTTGCAAGAACCGCTTATTTTAATACATTCCTGTGGTATGCAGAGCTCCTTCTGGTGGTTTCCAGAATGTA
>JAEEGL017366817.1_pt1 | contig 10838 bp, 7 predicted proteins | sample 9134231 | NCBI WGS metagenome assembly JAEEGL01 (sample SAMN16246548, study PRJNA631951) | gut metagenome | biome: gut microbiome; feature: rumen; material: fiber-attached | host: Bos | place: Iran: Karaj | collected 2018-10
CGTCCGTCCAGTCGATGAGGTTCTCCGACGAGAACACGCTGAAGTCGTGGCCGCCCCAGCCGGGAGTGCCGTCGGTGGTGCTGTAGATGTAATACTTCTTCGTCTTGTTGGAGGAGAGCACCTCGGGGTCGGCATGGAAGCCGGGCAGGATGGGTTGCTTGTAGTTGGGGAATGCCTTCAGCAGACGCTCCTTCTCTGCCCTCGTGATGGGGATGATGGTGCCGTGGCGCGGAGTGAACTTACCCTTCATCTCGGTGTTCTGCACAAATTGGAAGGTCTTCAGGTCTTCCGACTTGCAGAACTGGTAGTGGCCGTTGCCGTAGCAGTCGTACATGATAATCCACGACTTGCCGTCGATAGCCTTGCACACACCGACACTCTCTACCGACTCCTTGGTCTGCTCCACATTGCCATCGAGCATCTGCCACTTGTCGGTCAGCTGCTTGGCCACGGCCTGATAGATGCCGCGTCCTGACTCCTGCTTGTAGAAGAGGTGGTAGAGCTGGTCGGCCTCGTTGAAAACGATGTCGCCGTCGATGGTGGCGTTGCCGGCATCGAAGAGCCACTTCGGCTCGCCTTCCAGGTCGGTGAAGTCCTTGTTGGCATACTGGTAGTAGATTTTGTCGTATGACTTTGGGTCGCTGGTGCGCAGGGAGTAGAACACCATGTACTTCTTGGCCTTGTGGTCGTAGATGGTCTCCGGTGCCCATACGCGGATGACGTTCTTCCACTCCTTCGTGTAGCGAGTGGGGAAGTTGATGGCTGAGTGCTGCCAGTTGATGAGGTCTGTCGACTTCAGCAGCACCATGCCTCGGTTGCTTGACCATCCCAGGCTCGACTTCATGTCGGTGACGACCATGTAGAAGGTCTTTCCGTCCTCGCAACGCAGGATGTGCGGGTCGCGCACGCACTGCGTCAGGGCGATGGTGTCGCTCTCGATGACGGGTGCCCCCATGTTCAGCGGCGTGTAGTTGTAACCGTCGTCCGAGATGGCGTAGCATATCTGCTCGTCCTCAGGGGCATTACTATTAAAATAGGTGAAGAGGTAAGCCACCATCTCATTGGGGTCCTGTGGTTCTTCCACTACGTTTTTCGTTTTCTGTGCCGTAGCCGTCAAACTCGTTGCGGCTAGCAATGTTGCTGTCAGTAGTAATCTCATATAACTATAAACTATAAACTCTTAACTCCTAACTCAAAAGAGCCTGCGGGTCAGCCTCACGCTCAGCATGGGGTACACCTTGAACTTATCGATGGCATCCACATAGCTGCCTACCTTTCCGCTGACGTTTTTCACGTCGTGTACCAAATCAACTCCTTCATGTGTTATCACCTTTGGCGAGCCACCCCAGAAAAGCACTCCGCCGTCAACGGCAATCTTCCACCGGTCGTTTTTCTTCGAGAGGTTGCCCTCGTAGCCTATCCCCACGTAAGGCTTGAAGCGATTGACGAGCATGTCGGCCTTCACCATACCCGTGATGTCGGGTCGCATGATATACGGGTCGCCGGCCGCGTGCAAGATGTCACCCGCTTTATGCATGAGCACCTGCGTGCCGTCTTCGAGGGTGAGGTACACGTCTTCTGGATAGTACACGTCGTTGACGTAGTCGCCCACACGAACGCCCATAGCTCCGTAGTCCTTGAATCTCTTGTAAAGCAGGTTGAGCATGTAGGGGTCTGTGTTAAAGTCGTATTGTTCGCCAAGGGCACTTAGGTCGAGGAGTTTCACTTCGTAGAGCACTTCGGGAATGTAGTGGTCGGTGCCCTCTTGGGTATAGTAATCCATGCGGTCGTTCACAAACTTCCCGTACATGTTGTTGTATATGTTCACGGCAAGAAGCGACTGCATCTCTTCTGTCGTGTTGTATGCCTTGGCAATGTGCGATGGACCCAGATAGAAGCCGCCGCTGATGTGCCAGTGCTTGTTGTTCTTCAGCGGGTAGATGTCCACGATGACGTTCCAGTTCCAGAAATTGGCGGGCTTGCCTATCATGTCTACCTCGTCGTCGAGTACCATGCCGTAATTGTCGTACACCAGCTGGCTCATCTTCTGGAACCTGCTCTTGCTCTTAGTCGGGTCGTTACCTACCTGGATGCCGAAAGTCATGGGCACTTCTATGCCTGGCATGTAGGTGAAACCGGTGCGAAGTCGGGCAAAGCTGGCCAATGGGGTCGACAGCTGCACGCCGATACCGGTCGTGCCCAGTTCTACCCCTAGGTCGAGGTGCTTGAAGGCACTCCACGAGGAAGATGAACGCATTGGCTGGCTGATAAACATACTGTCTGATGTCTGTGCGCTAATCTGGCACGATGCCGCACAGAGAAATAATAACAGAATGGTTAGTTTTTTGCTCATATTTATATAATAATGTTGTAAGTTTGGGGCAAAGTTAATCAAAAAATGATAAAGGAACAAAGTTTTTAGAAAATATAAGCAAAGTTCTTTTGTTTTTTCAAGAAATTTACGTATCTTCGCGCCCATAAACTTAATTTGTTATGAATAAATTCTCTTTTCTTGTCATTTTCGCCTTTCTTCTGGGCATGACTTCGGCTTGTGCTGAAGAGAAGAAATACTCCCTCTACGCCATTGGCTTCTATAATCTGGAGAACCTCTTCGACACTATTCACGACAAAGGTAAGAACGACTACCAGTATCTACCCGACGGTCAGAATCGCTGGAACGGTCGTAAGTATCATCAGAAACTGCGCAACATGGCGCGTGTGTTGGCCGACATGGGCACCGACAAAACACCTCAGGGCTGTGCCGTGATTGGTGTCAGCGAGGTGGAGAACGAGCGTTGCATGGCCGATCTCTGTAAGCAGGAGGCACTACAGAAGCGAGGCTTCAAGTTCTGTCACGTGGAGGGTCCCGACAAGCGTGGTGTGGACTGCGCCCTGCTTTACAACCCAAAGCTCTTCCAGGTGAGGAATGTGAAACTTGTCCCCTACGTCTACGTCAAGCCTGAAGACAGTGAGCGGGCCACGCGAGGATTCCTCACTGTCAGCGGCACACTGGCCGGGGAGCACGTCACCATCATCGTCAACCATCTGCCATCGCGTGGAGCCACCTCGTTCTATCGTGAGGAGGGCGGACGGCAGATACGTCTTGTGAAGGACTCGCTGCTCAAGGATGACCCGCAGGTGAAAATCATCATCATGGGTGATATGAACGACGACCCGCAGGATAAGTCGATGGCACAGGCACTCGGTGCCAAACGGAAGATGAAGGACGTGGAAAGCGACGGGCTGTGGAACCCCTGGTGGGACGTGCTCGCCAGCGGAACGGGCACGCTGCAGTACGACGCGAAGTGGAACCTCTTTGACCAGATAATTCTCTCACGCTCGCTCCTGGAACCAAAGGTGATGGCCAATAAAGACTTCAAGCCCAGCGACATCGACTGCTCAAGCCTGAAATACTATCGTCATCAGATCTTCCGCCGCGACTACCTCTTCCAGAAGGAGGGCAAGTACAAGGGCAACACGCTGCGTACTCACGCTGGTGGCACGTGGCTCAACGGATATAGCGACCACCTGCCCACGGTGATTTATGTTATCAAAGAGTCGGGCGAAAAGTAACTTTATTGTTAATTTTTTAACGGTTATTCTTTTATTTCTCAAAAAAGGCGTACCTTTGCACCCCCATTAGTGTATCTTGATGACATAAACGATGAAAAATAAGATTTTGTTTGCAATGACGTGCTTATGCTGCCTATGGCTGCTATGCTCGTGTAAGACGGTGAAGGACATTCCTTATTTCCAGAATGCTGCCGAATATAATGGCGAGGGGAAAGGCTATCTCTATGATATTACCATCAAGCCGAAGGATATGCTCCGAATATTTGTGTTTTCCAGTTATCCGGAGGGCGTGGCACAGTTCAATATAACGGAGCCACGTTCGATGGGAGAATCGCAAAGAGCTGATGGCAAAATACAACTTTCGTCCAATAACAGTATGAGGCATAGCTATCTCGTCGACAATGATGGTAATATTTCTTTCCCAATCGTCGGAACCATCCATGTGGCTGGAAACACTATTGAGCAGACAAACGCCATCATCAAGGAGAAGATAGCTCCCTACATTAAGGAGGGATTAGATTATACCGTTAACACGCTCATAGAAAACTATGAGATTACGGTGATGGGCGAAGTAAACAGGCCAAACACCTTCACCATCTCGCGCAACAAGGTCACCGTGCTTGAAGCCCTTGCCATGGCCGGCGACATGACTATTTACGGCAAGCGCGATAATGTGAAACTGCTGCGCGAACAGCCAAATGGAGAGTACGAGATACACGAACTGGACTTCCGCGATGTGAATTTGCTCAATTCTCCTTATTATTATATGCAGCAGCGGGACATCCTTTACGTGGAGCCAAACCCGGTAATGGCCCAGAATGCTTCGATTGGCCGCACACGACAGCTATGGGTGCGTGGTATCAGCATCACCATCTCGCTGGGGTCGTTGCTCTACCGAGTACTGGAATAGTCTAACATACTTTATGGAACAGTATCAATATCATATTTTCTCACCCTACCGCGTATGCCCGTTGGGAGCGCATGTGGACCACCAGCACGGACTGGTGACGGGATTTGCTATTGACAAGGGTGTTGACCTTTGGTTCAACGTCCGCGAAGATAGCATGGTGAAACTTGTCTCAAGGACTTTTGAGGGAGACGTAGAGTTTGAAATCAATGCGCCGAGCCAGGTGCGCGAACGCCATTGGGGCGACTATGCCCGTGGGGCGAAGTATGCGCTGCGCAAACGCTTCGAGCTGACACGGGGCATCGAGGGTGTTATTCAGGGCAGTCTGCCCGTGGGTGGCCTGTCGTCGTCGGCAGCTGTGCTCATCGCCTACGTGATGGCCTTTGCTAAGGCCAACGACATCACGCTCCAGCCCTTTGAGGTGGTGAAGATTGCTTCTGAGGCAGAGCGGGAGTACATCGGCCTGAACAACGGTCTGCTCGATCAGGCGTGCATCGCTTTGGGCAAGAAGGACGGTCTGCTGTTCCTCGACTGCGACTCGGACGAGTGGCGCATCATAAGGCGTAATCCCGATATGGTTGACTTCGAGATAGGCATATTCTTCTCCGGACTGACGCGCTCGCTGGTGAACTCCGACTATAACCTCCGTGTGTATGAGTGTAAGACGGCGGCTTGGAACATGCTGGCCTATACCGATCAGCCACTGAAGACCTTCGACAAGACCTTCCTGCGCGATATTCCCAAGGCTACGTTTGAGAAGACACGCATCGCCATGCCGGCACGCTTTGCCCGTCGTGCAGAGCACTTCTACTCAGAATACCGTCGTGTGCGCCAGGGCGTTACGGCCTGGGAGACGGGTAACATGAAGCTCTTCGGCAAGCTGTCGTTCGACTCCTGCGAGTCGAGCATCCACAACTACGAGTGCGGATCGCCCGAGCTGATTGCCATCTACGAAATTATGCGTTCCCTGCCAGGGGTCTATGGCGGGCGCTTCTCTGGAGCTGGCTTCAAGGGTGCCTGTATCGCGCTGGTAGACCCTGCCTACAAGGAATCAATAGAGAAAGAACTGACCACGAAGTATCTGGAACAGTTCCCAGAGTACGAAAAGACGTTCCAGGTGTTCTGGGTACGTCCTGACGATGGGGCCCGCTTCGTATAAGGTCAAAGGTCAAAGGATATCCAGAGGCAGTTGCTCAGAGGTTCGTTCTATGTTATATCTATGCTATGACCGTAAAATAATAGACGAATCGACCTTTGTCCGCCTTAAAACTGAAGCCATTTCTATTTCAAATCAAATTTATCGTTTAATTGAGTCTATCGCCAGAGGTCCCAAGAGACCTTAGACCTTTGTCCTTAGACCTTAGACAAAACAAAATGAAGAATATTGTAATTGCGGCAGGATATGCCACAAGACTGGGAGAGCTGACGAAGAATTTTCCCAAGCCGCTGTTGAAGATAGGTGAGAATACTATTCTGGGGCGTATGCTCGACGACATTGACAGGATTCCTGAGATTGATGAGCATGTCATTATCACTAACCATAAGTTCGCACATATTTTTGAACAGTGGGCCAGCGAACAGCACTATTCTAAGCCTATTTCCATCGTTGACGACGGCACGGAGACCAACGAGACGCGCCTGGGTGCTGTCTGTGATTTGCTCTTGGCCATCAACGGCGACAGCCAAACTGTAAACGGCGACAGCCAAGCCGAAAGTGGCGATAGCCAAATCGAAAATCGAAAATCCGTAAATCGAAAATCCATTGATGACGACTTGTTGGTCGTAGCAGCCGACAACCTCCTGTTCTTCTCGTTTCAGGAGTTCGTAGACTTCGCCCGTGCAAAGGGCACATCGTGCATCATGTGCCACGAGCAGCCAAGCATTGAGAAGCTGCAGCGCACCGGTGTCGTGGAACTTGACGAGAACAACCGCGTGCTCGGCATGGAAGAGAAACCACAAGTACCGAAGAGCCACTGGGCCGTTCCGCCGTTCTACATCTACCTGAAGAAAGACCTCGATCTCGTCCGCCACTCCGTGGAGAACGGCTGCGGAAAGGATGCTCCTGGCAACCTGGCCCATTTCATGGTGGAGCATACCACCATGCACGCCTGGCCCATGTCAGCCGGACGTTTCGACATAGGCAGCCTCGACACCTATTATGAGGCTGTAGAGAAATATGGCAAGTAGACAGCCGTTATTCAGACATCTAAAACTATGACAAACAAGCTTACACGTATCATACTATTCATTGCGTTAGTGGTTATGGCGGTCGTTACCGCCATATCCATACGGACATGCTATATGGCCACAAAGGCAGAGCATCATGTTCGCTATGTGGGTATAATGAATGTGGCCTCCGAGAAGATAGCCAAGACCATCCGGGGCATGGAGATGAATGCCATGAACGTATTCGACGAAGTGGAGAAACATCTCGACTCTCCCGAGACGGTGATTGCCGCCTTGGAGAGCAAGACCAGCCTGAACCCTGAGGTGCGCGGATATTTCGCGGCCTTCGAACCTGAGTATTTCCCCGAGAAGGGCACATGGTTCGAGCCCTACGTGGTTCATGTGGACACCAGTGCCTTCGAGTTGCGCATGGTGGGGTCGGCCCGTCATAACTACCATAAATCCGACTGGTATGTCCGCGCCAAGAAGGGGAACGAGAGTTTCTGGTCAGACCCCTACTACTACTATGACGGTTCGGACATCAGCGGCCACTACACCACGTTTGTCAAGCCAGTCTTCGACAAGTCTGGCCGTTTGGCCTGTGTATGCGGTGCCGATATGACTTTCGAGTGGTTGGGCAAGGAGCTGGAACGTATTGACGAAGCGATGAGGAACGACACCCTGCTAAACAAGTTTAAGAACGAAGACAATGATTTCTATACCGTAGTCATCAACGATGACGGTAGCAGTATAGCCTATCCTGAAGGGAAGAAGGTGACGATGACGGCAGAGCAGACGGTAAGAGACTTGTCGCAAAGGAAGAGCGGCGTCATCGACATGGAGGTCAATGGCGTGCCGTCTACGGTCTATTATGGCCCCATCGAGCATGTCGACTGGTCGGTAGCCATTGTCGTTGCTAAATAGGCAACACTCGCTGTCTATTGTTTATTGTCTATTGTTTATTGTATAAAGTTTGATGCTGCCGAGAATAACGATACCACATATATCTGACAGGCTTAACGTGCTGATGGTCTGCCAGATGGTATTGTTGCTTTTCCTGTCGTTGGCCGTACTGCTCTACTTCTCGCGCCAAACGCTGAAGGACGAGGCCCGCAACGATGCCGAGCAGACATTGATGGGCACAGAGCAGCACATTGACAATATCCTGATGACTGTAGAGCAAACCGCGTATAACAATTATCAGTACATAAGGTGGCATCTTGACCAGCCTGACCGTATGTTCACATACTGTCGCAAAATAGTGGAGACCTATCCTTATATAGTAGGGTGTGCCATCGCCTTCAAACCGAATTATTATCCGGGGCGGGAGCTGTATATGGCCTACGTTCACAGGTCTGGCAACGTACAGGGGAATACTTCCTTGGTGTCTGCTGGGAAATTTGGCCACAGGCCATACACAGAGCAGGTTTGGTATACGTTGCCTATGTCGACGGGACGTGCCTGCTGGACCGACCCGCTGCCAGAAGAGGAGGACGAGGGCGTAACGCTCTCCTTCTGTCTTCCCATTTTAGTAGGTCACGCTTCCCAGCGTGACAGCGACAGTTTAGTAGGTCACGCCATTCCCGAACTGTGTTCGCCTACCCGTAGCCTTTCCCAGCGTGACAGCGAGTGCGTAGGCGTCCTCGTTGTCGATCTCCCCGTCTCCCTGCTCTCTCAGATAGTCCATTCCGTGAAACCCTCACCCAATAGTTACAGCGTACTGTTGAGCAGCAACGGCTCGTACATCGTACATCCCGATGCCGAGAAACTGTCGAAAATGAAGACAGTGTTTGAGTTGGCTGATAGGAATGCAGACCCTTCCATACGAGAGGCTGCCAAAGCAATGATAGCTGGTGAGACAGGCTTTATGTCCTTCAGGATGAATCAGAAGAACTGGTACGTGTTTTACAAGCCTTTCCAACACACTGTCTCAATAGACCAGCCCATGGACCAGTTAGGATGGAGTGCTGGCGTGGTGTATCTTAAAGACGACATTCTCGGCAGCTACAATTTCCTCGTCTGGGTGGAGCTGGCCATTGCCATCCTTAGCGTGCTCCTTTTCTTCCTGCTGTGTCGTATGCTTATCCGTCGCCAGTTGAAGCCTCTCCATACGCTCACCCGTTCGGCGCAGCGCATCGCTGAAGGGCATTACGACGAGACGGTGTCCAGTGCCCAATGCGACGATGAGATAGGTCAGCTGCAAGACTGTTTCCAGCGCATGCAACAGTCTCTGAGAGGTAAGTCCTCGGAACTCGAACAACTGACCTCCATGCTGAAGGTCCGTGGCGAAGAGTTGCGGAAAGCCTACGGAAATGCACAGGGGTCTGACCGCATGAAGACCACTTTCCTCCATTACATGACCACTCAGATGACTGTTCCTGCCGACCTCATTGAGCGCAGTGTGATGAAGCTGAGCAACAACTATCAGAACATCACACCGGAGGAGGCCGAAGCCGAGGTAAGTGTTATCAAAAAGCAGAGTGAGACGGTGCTCAACGTGCTTGAACACATGATAGAGGCCTTGCAGATTGAGGCGGAAGAGTCGGAAAAGGAACTAAAAGCAGGAAAGGAGGCCGACCATGAGTAAACCTGCCGCAGGCCCAATTGTAGGGGCAGGCCCCAGTGCCAGCCCGTCCGCTTCGGGCAGCAGCCTTTCCCGCAAGCTCAGCGTCCGCATCTTGCTGATGGCCGTGCCCATCTTTGTCCTTTCGCTGGGTCTGTTCTATCTCCAGTCGAGCTATCTCATCCGCAAGGAAGCCGACGAGCGTTCCAACAGCATCCTCCGTGCCGTCATACAGCGTGTGAGCAACTACATGAGCACGATTGAGGTATCGACCAACGCCAACGTGTGGCTGCTTGAGGAGAACTTCCATCCCGACTCGCTGCTGTCCATCTCGCAGCGTATCGTGCGTCTCAATCCCCACATCCTCAGCTGCTCAGTCAGTGCCGAACCAAATGTGTTCCCTCAGTATGGGAAGAATTTCTCCGTGTACACAGTCAATGAGGACGACACGATAACTTCTGTCATCGAGACCGACTATGAATATGCCGACAAACCATGGTACAAAGTGCCGTTGAATAAGGGCAAAGCCTGCTGGATAGAGCCTTTTAACGGGCATACCGAAGGTACCATCAATCATAACGAAGCCGTTGCCACCTATTGTCATCCGCTCCGTTCGGCCATAGTAGGTCACGCTTCCAAGCGTGACAGTCAAGAATCGTCTCAGGGAGATTTCATAGGCGTCATTTCCACCGATTTCTCGTTCAGCCGCATGGCAAAGACCATCATTGACACGGAGCACCCCTACCCCAGTGCCTACTTCGTGTTGCTGGGGGGCGACGGGCGCTACTTTATCCACCCAGACACCACGCGGCTGTTCCGAAAGACCATCTTCACCGATGCCGATTCTCATCAGGACGCAGACCTCATAGCCCTTGGCTACCAGATGATTGACGGCAAACAGGGCACCATGCATATCACTGCCGACGGACGTCGCTGCCACGTGTGCTACCATCCCGTGCCAGGCACCGACTGGAGCCTTGCCATGGTGTGTCCTGAAAGCGAAATACTGAAGGGCTATCACCGTCTGGCTTACGTCATCATCTTTCTTATCCTCGCAGGACTGGTAGTCATGATGTGGATGAGCCAGAGGGTAGTACGTCGGAACATCCGTCCCGTCAACAAGTTGCTGGGCTACACCAAGCTTATCGCAGAAGGCCATTATGACCGTATGATTCCCCAGTCTGACAAGAAGGACGACATAGGGAAGCTCCAGAACAGCTTTGCAGCCATGCAGCGGGCACTCAACGACCATATAGGCAGCATCAGCCAGACGGCAGAGGAAATCAAGAAACGCAACGAACAGCGTGCACGCGACATGCAGCTGGCCGAAGAGGCTGTCAAGAAGAAGACCGTGTTCATCGAAAACCTGTCGCACCAGATACGCACCCCGCTGAACATCATCGTCGGTTTCGCCAACATCCTCTACGAGAGCATCGTCTCGCGCAGCAAGGATGCTGTAGGGACACGACGTGTCGCGTCCAACCCCGATGCCTTTGCCGACGAGAGTCTGAATGACATCACGGGAATGATGAAGTCCAATGCCAGCAACCTGAAGCGTATGGTGCTCATGCTCTTCGACAGCTCGTCGGTTGGGGGGGCTGAAAAGTTGATGAACAATCGCAGTGACGA
>JAEEGL010464484.1_pt1 | contig 10837 bp, 7 predicted proteins | sample 9134231 | NCBI WGS metagenome assembly JAEEGL01 (sample SAMN16246548, study PRJNA631951) | gut metagenome | biome: gut microbiome; feature: rumen; material: fiber-attached | host: Bos | place: Iran: Karaj | collected 2018-10
CCCCAGCATCCAAAGTCCAGCGTCCAAAGTCCAAAGTCCTGCGGCCGCCCCAAAGTCCAAAGTCCTGCGTCCAAAGTCCAAAGTCCTGCGGCCGCCCCGGCGTCCAAAGTCCAAAGTCCTGCGGCCGCCCCAGCGTCCAAAGTCCAGCGTCCAAAGTCCAAAGTCCTGCGGCCGCCCCAAAGTCCAAAGTCCCGTCCAAAGTCCCATCCCCCATAAAAAACTACTCCCAGCCCCCGTTGCAGATGGGTGCGGTCTACTTCACCGTGCCTACGCCGTGCTGAACATCTCGCCCGCCCCCTGCTGGAACTGCGACCCGCGCAACGTCCTTTCCATCGCCGAAATCGCCCCCCGCACCATGTCCCTCAGGCGCGCCACCATCACCCCCGTCGAGGCCACGTGTCCCGACCACGCCCCGCAGGTCTGCTTCTCCAACTGGCAGCAGGTCGAGGATGCCCACGGAGACCTCCTCCTCTTCATGGCTACTGGCGTCTCCGAAAACTGCTTCATCCGCTACGGCTGGGATCGCTCCTGCTACTGCTATCGAATCCGATTGCCAACGCCGCAATAAGCCCGGATGAACGGCCCCCACTCCCGCCGTCGCCCAGGGATGCTCCTGGTTTGACTGGAATCCTGGGGAAATCTCCGTCACTGGCAAATACTACACTGTCCAGCCTGACTCGGACGGCAGCGCCAACCAGGTTTGGAACAAAACGGACACGATCTCCTGGAGTAGTCAGGGGAATCACCCGGCCGCCAGGCTTGCCCGTCGGCCGGGTGCATCCATCCGCCTTGGTTGTGTCACCGCACTTCCATCACGGCGATTTCGTTCCAGTCGTCGATGGCGACCTTCACCTTCCAGGCCCCTGGCTGTCCTGTGATGCCGAAGGCCTTGGTCCCCTTGACTTCCAGTCCCATGTTGTTGAAATGCGCCACGGCTGGCCGTTGCTGGCCGCCAACCGTAAACGTCCCCGACTTGCAGACGATGGTGCGCTCCTTCCCGACCATCACCCCCTCGCCCAGCTTGACTGGCGTGAAGGGGAACATCCAGTTCGCGACGCCCAGCCCGCCCGCGTCGGGGCCACTGGTGGGGATGTTGACGGTGTAGTAGTAGGGCAGCACGCCGTTCCGCAAGGCAATGACCAGTCCCTTGAAGAGCACCCGCGCCATCATTCGGGGCTCCTGGCTGTACCTGCCTGGACGGAGGTTGAGGATGATGGGCGAGGCGAGATGGCTGCTCGCCTGGTAGCGGAATTCGGGCGGCTTCTCGTCAAGGAACGGAATCGGGTTGCAACGGTCGTTCTCCATCTCGGCGAAGCTGAGGCGACCGGAATTCTGCTCCTCGCGCGTCACGGGGTGCCCGTTGGTCAGGACGACGCCGCCCTTGGACGTCACCCTGCGCACAATCTCCATGCGCCCCTCCGCGCCCGTGATGGCGTAGTTGTAGCTCTTGGAGACGATCCGTCCCTGCTTGTCCAGGGTCACGCTATACCCGTCCCAGCGGTCGAAGCTCACGCCGTCCTTCAAGGTCGGGTTGAACTGGTCGATGTAGATTCCGTCGAAATCGACATTCTTCATCACGAAGTCGATCTGCTCCATCATCTGCCTGAAGCGCGCGTTGCCCTTTTCGAGCTGCGGCATCAGGTTGATCCAGGGCTTCTTCTGGTAGACATAGACCGTGTCGACCATGATGTTCCCGTCCTTGTCGCGGAGCAGCGAATCCCGCAGCGGCGTCACCGCTTCGAGTTTTCGGGAGAGTTCAGGCGAGAGGTACTGGGCGTATGCGGTGGCGGGATTCTTGCGGTCGCCGTAGGTCAGGGGCAGTTCCTTGCCCCAGGGCACCGTCGTCGAATCGAAGTTCACGAGATTCGTCTCCAGCAATGCCATCAGTTTGATTCCGGGGAATTGCCTGCGGAGCGCCGCCACCTTCTCGGAGGTGGCCTTGACATACTGCTCGCGCGTGTACATCAGGCCGTCGGCATACTCGAACCAGGGCGCGACCGAGGCGAAGCGGAGATTCAGCCCAGGATACTGCTGGGCGCGGATCAGGTATGGCCCAGGCACGGTGTTGTTCACCCCCCAGTCCTCGCGCACCTGGTTGATGAAGTCGAAGTAGCCCCGTTCCTCGCCCGCCAGCGGATAGATGCACCATTCAACGGTCAGCCGCCTGCCTGCGGGAAGCCCGACGCCCTGGGAGGCCATCTCAAAGCGGTTGCCGCTGGCCTCCATCGCCAGCAGGATGCGGCTCACCGTGTCCTCAACCACGAAGCCTGCGGCGCCCTTCGGCCCCGCAAGATAGACGGTGGGATTCGCGGAGGCCATGCAGGAGCTGTCCGTGGCCAATGCGCCCGTCAGCCCCGAAATGCGCCAGGTCTCGGGCATCTTGCCGCTGAAGGCAAAAACGTTCTTCCACTTGATCCCCTGGTCCTCGGCGAGGTTGGAGACGATGGTGTCCGTCACTTTGACGTGATTGGAAACCACCGCGCAAAGCCGCTGGACGGAGAGGTTCGGCGCCGCCATCGACACCCGCACCGCGCCATCGGGAAGCTGCGCCACCGCGGTTTTCACGCCAGGCTGGTTGCCCGTCTTGCCGATGCCCAGGGCGTTGTACTTCATTTCAGGGGAAGCCGCATAGCTGAAGGCGGATTCGATGAAGATGCTTTCCCCGCCGACCTTCAGTTCCATCCCCCCATGCGGGGAAAAGTCCAGCCGCCAGCCCGCCGCCTTGACAGCGGCCGCAGGTCTGGCGACGCCCTCGTATCGGGTGAATTCGATGCCCGTAAGGGCGTTGAGGCGGGCGGAAGGGACATAGCCGAGTTCTATGTCCTTGACCACCAGCGTGGAATTCAGAATCCGACGCGTCAGGATATTCATGAAGCGAAGGCGGTTCGGCGCATTGTTCTCAATGCGGTCGTCGGCCCCGATGATGACCTTGCTGACGATGTCGTCCACGTCGAAATAGTAGTTGTAGCCGTCTTCGCGGTCCAGGATGCGTGAATCGAGGTTTTCGGTCTCGTCGGGCGTGAACAGGGTCAGGAAGAAGGCGGAACTCTGGCCGCTCCAGTAGGCGACCCGTTCCTCGCCCTTGTACGTCGTGTTCATGTAGTTGCCGCGCCCCAAAAGCCGCGGGGTGTGGCGGGCGGTCTGCGGCCCCAGCCGCTGGCCGTTCAACTCCAGGGCGCACCAGGGATTCCAGCCATCCGTCTCCTTGGTCAACTGGCGGATGTTGAGGCGCAACACCGCGGTCATGCCCTCCTTCTGGGGCAGCGCTGGCAGCTGCACGGCATTGGAAACCATCACCGCGTCCCCCACGGGAACCCGCACCACCTGCTCCGCTCTGAATACAGGCGTGAACGGGATCTTGCCCGCCAAACCGTCCAATGCAAACATCAACGACAACACCGCAAAAAACGCAACTGCCTTCATCTTTAGAGTCATCCCACTGTAATCTATCCGTGCCCATGCCAGAATGCCAAGGGCATCGGTTTCCATAATGTAACCCGTTTCCATTGACATGCACCCCTTCGCCCCCGAAAACCACCCCGTCCCCCCCGAATCCGCTTTCACTGCCCCCGCTCATGGTTGCCACGGCGGCCACGCCGTGGCATCCCCGATTTGGGTCATATCGAAGTCGAACCCCCAGAGATTCAAAAACACCATATCCATCAACTTGAGTGGGATTTCAAAGTCGAACGGATTGACCTTGCGTCTTGATTTCAGGACTGATTTTTGTTTGGTCTTCCGCAAAGGTCTTCCTTTAGAAAGATAATATTCACTGAAAAGTTATCTTTATAAAAAATAGGTATTGACTTGCAGTTTTCTTTTCAGGAGATAAGTTATGGCAAATCCCAAATGAAAGAAGAATCATCGCATGAAAAGAATCCTGTCACGGATAATGGAGGAGTTCCGGACTTGGGAGCTCCCTGAGTTGGCGGCCAGAGACGCGTACTTCCCGATTGTAAGGGGGAAGGCCACAGTCATCACAGGCATGAGACGCACGGGGAAGACATCCCTGTGCTACCAGAAGATGAAGGAGCTGCTGGCTGGTGGCGTCTCGCGCGACCGCATTCTGCATCTGAACTTCGACGATGACCGCCTGATGCGCTTCACGGCAGGTGATTTCCAGACCATCCTCGACGTCTATTACAGCGAGTTTCCGCAGAACAGGGACTGCCTGTGCTACTTCTTTCTCGACGAAATCCAGAACGTCCCAGGCTGGGAGCACTTTGTCAGACGGCTCATCGACAGGGAGAAGGTTCAGGTCGTCCTCACTGGCTCGTCATCGAAGCTGCTCTCGGATGAGATCGCGACCTGCATGCGCGGACGTTCGGTGCGAGGTGTCGTGTATCCGTTCTCGTTCGCCGAGTTTCTGCTGGCCGACGGTGTGTTCAAGACGCTTCCGACGCGCCTGTCCGACCGCGACATCTCGCTCCTGCGAAATGCCTTGAGGAGGTATTTCACCATCGGCGGCTTTCCCGAGGTGAAGTCCGTCGATAAGCGCACCCGCTACGCGATTCTGCAGGAATACATCGACCTGGTGATATTCGACGATGTCGTGGAGCGCCACCAGGTGTCCAACGTGCAGGTGCTTCGCCATCTTCTCGATACGGTCCTGAACAACCCATCGCAGAAGTTCAGCGTCAGCAACTTCCATAAGGAGATGAAGAACCAGCTCAAGTTGAAATGCTCCCTGGCCGACCTCTACGACTTTCTCAAGTATCTGGAAGACGCCTACATCCTGTTCCGCCTGAAACTGCACTCCCGCTCCGTGAAGAAGGCGCAGGTGAACCCCGCAAAGATCTATCCCATCGACGTGGGGCTTGTGCGAGCTGCTTCCCGTGATCCCGATGCCAACCGCGGGCATCTGCTGGAGAACATGGTCTTCCTGCAGATGCTGCGCGAAGGGTGGAAGATGGGCTATGTCGTGACCGAGAAGGGAGGCCACGAGGTTGACTTCTACGCGGCCCACCCCATCGACAAGAGGAAGCGCCTTGTCCAAGTGAGCTACGAGATGCCGTCCAGCGAGACGCTGAAGCGCGAGGTCGAGGCGCTGACCCAGGCAAGTGAAGAGCTTGGAGTCAAGGAGCGGCTCATTGTCACTTGGGATGACGAGGCAGAACTAGACGGAGGAATATCGGTTGTTCCCGCATGGCGATTCCTGCTTGGCTTGTAGTAATAATGTTGGCCCTTCAACGGATACTGGGGTTGATTTCATGTACGATGACAACGTTTCCTTCTTTGGCATCCTCATCTAATTTCATGCATAGTGTGGAGTTTTTGCACTCATAATTAACTGAAGTGGTTATGGAACAGTATGATATACTAGTTGTCGGCGGTGGAAGCGCTGGATTGTGCGCAGCACTTCAGGCATCGCGTATCCTTGGAGCAGGCCGAGTCTGCCTTGTGGAAAAGAACGGAATGTGCGGCGGCACGACTACCATTGGCGGCGTCAATTTCCCAGGCATATTCCATGCATGGGGCAAACAGGTCATAGGAGGCATCGGGTGGGAACTGATAGAACAAGTGCAGCGTGAATGCGGAAAACCCTTGCCAGAACATCTCCTCACTAAAGACACATCGATGGTTTCACATACGAAGTTTCAGATTCGGATAGACACAACGGTATATGCATGCATTGCCGATGAATGGCTGGTAAAGGCGGGCACGGTTCTGAAGTATCACACGATGGTCGGCTCTGTTCAAAAACAAGATTCAAGCTATCGGGTGACGCTCTGCGGAAAGGACGGTCTCTATGACATCGAAGCAAAGTTGCTGATAGACTGCACGGGAGATGCCAATCTTGCCAAATTGGCAGGGGCGGAACTCAATGTGATAGAAGATTGCCAGCCAGGGACTTTTTCCTGCTACGCCACTGGATATGATTTGACCCAATTGGACATGCCCGAACTCCAGAAAAACTATGAGCAGGCGGTTGCCGATGGCAAATTGGAATACAGGGACTCTGGTTGGGGCATGGGATTCAGCGCGGCATTTCTGACAAAGCATGGCGACAACGCCAATCACATCGTCGGCATCAATGCCGCTGATTCCGAAGGTCGTACACGCATGGAATTGGCAGGTCGAGCCTCCTTGATGCGGATGTTCCGATTCCTGAAGACGCAGAGGGGATTTGAAAACCTGGAGCTCAAACCTATTGCATCAGAGTGCGGCGTGCGAGAATCCCGCACGATTCAAGGCCTCCAGACAGTCACGGTGAACGATTACATTTCAGGCCGCGTCTTTGACAATGCTGTATGCTATTCGTTCTATCCTATTGACTTGCATGATAAAACAGCGGGAATCAGCAACCGGAAACTCCAGCCAGGATGCGTGCCAACTGTTCCAATGGGAGCCCTGATTCCAAATGGAATGGAGCGATTCCTTGCAGCAGGACGCATCATCTCCTCCGACAGACTGGCCAACTCAGCACTCCGCGTGCAGGCAACCTGCATGGCAACTGGACAGGCCGCAGGCGCCGCCGCAGCATTGGCTTGTCTGCGCAACTGCGAGCCAGCTGACATCGATATCAATGACCTGAGGAAAACGCTAAAACAACATCACGCAATCCTTCCGCCGCAATAGGCAATAGCGTATGATGGCCACTGAAAACCAGCTTGGTAGAAAACTGGAAAAAGAAAAGCCGCAACCGCCCTTGTTTGAGGGGGCTGCGGCTGAAAACGAAGAGGCCCGCAGCAGTCGTGGACTTTGCAGGCCTCTTGAAATGGGGTGGTGGAGCATTCGCAGCGAATTGCACATTTGTCTCTGGCGTCTCTACCCTGTTGCAGAAAAGGAATACAGCCGACCACGGCGTTTTCAAGCCGACAGCCACGAAAATAATCACACAGTAAAGCAGATTCCCCTGTGGACTTCCCCTGTGTAAAGAGACGCGGCTCGCCGCCGATGGACACCATTAACAACCTATTTTCCGCGTCTCCGTTCCCCGCAGCCCCAATCCGGGCTGTGGGGATTTTTAGTCGTGGCTGTGTCCTATTTTGCTTCCTCTTCTTCCTCCTACAACTTTAGAAGACCAGGGAGTCAACAAGTTTTTCAGAATTTGAGATGCTGATATCCATCATCTCCTCAAGTTTATCCATAACGAATTTGTGTTTTTCGTCCGCAACCACTCCAAAAATGTCGATTTTGTCAAGGGCGTAAGCGGTCAATGTGATGCCAAGCCCTGTCACAGTTCCAATTACAATTGACGAGAGTATCCCAGAGATGAAACCAAGAATGGGGACCATTGCAAGCATTTTGTCAATGTACTCCTCAAGGAACACGCAACCGACAACCACAAGACCCGAGGCGATAATCTTGGATGCCTCATGCGCGGCCTGTTTCAAAGTCATCCCTTCGGGCGGACAGCAGAGAGTCTTTATGGCTTTAAGAATAGAGAAGAATCCCTCTCGAATTACTCTCACAACGTTTTTAGCGGTCTTCACGAAAATGTTGATTATGACAGTTACAAGATTTGACAGGAAACCAGAAAAGAATCCTTGCCCAAATGCACTTAGGATATCCTTCCATTTATTCTGGATTCGCTTTGCGATTCTTTTCAAACTGGTCTTTAACTCCTGGCAGAATGTAGCCGTCTTGTCAAACCCATTTTTAAATATATCCTTCACTTCGTTAAACGTCCCGTAGAAAAACTCGCAGAAAACAAGTCCGATGGCTTGCTGGAATCCCATCTTAACGCCTTCTTTTGCGCCTGTTTTTACAACATTAATGGCAAACTTCTTAGAGGTGTAGTAGGCTTTGTTGACTTTTTTCTCGTACTCCTTTCTCGCCTTTTCATCGGCGGCTTTTGCCTTCTCGTAGTCAAAGGCCTCCTTCTCTTCAAGAGCCTTCAGGTGCTTTTGCTCTTCGGGAGTTAGATTCCCCTTTGATTTGAGTTCCTTAATCTTGGCACGCCGACTTTCAGCAGTCTTCTGCAAATACTGATAATACTCGTCAACTGTCATGGCTTTCTTTGCACGATTGTTTGCGGCAGAGGTGGCCTGCAGATTGCTGTCGGCATTTGCCAGGTCCGCGCCATCTAAATCCGCCAGGATTCTGCCAGCATCATCATGCACCTCCTTTGCGGATTTCACATGATCCAAATCCGTTTTTGATTTGGGGTCGACCTTCTTCCCTGTATAGACATCAACCAGTTCGCCATTTTCCTTCATCTCGGAAACCTTGGCGTTTTTCTTTCGGTAATCCTCGTGCTGGTGATACTCATCGGAGTTGTATTCGCCCCTGTTTTCGTATTTCTGCCTTTCCTCATCTGTCGCATAGACACCTTGTCGGGCATTGTTGATGGTGTCAACATTGCCCCCCTCCTTATCCCACTGGGCGACAATAGCGCCAAGGCCAAATGGGGTTACAATGGCATTGAGGACGGAATCCTTGCATGACTGAATCAGCGCATCGAACTTTGTCTGGTCAAAGTTGCCCCTGATTTCAGAAAGTAGTTTTTGAACTTCTTCATCCGATACCTGGCTGGGCATTTCTACAGGCTCAAAGAAATTGCCGTCATTAGATGCCTTTGTTGGCCTTGACGGCGTAACATCGACATTAGTTGCAATGCCGAGATTCGCCATTTTCTTTTTTCTGCTTCTGAAGCGCTCTGATGCGGAACTCATACTATCTCCTAATCCTTATGCAATTGCCTTATTCCATTCATCCAAGAACTCTTTCCCCGTCTCCGTGCTGCCGTTCTCATCGCCCAAAGCCAGCAGAATTACTTCCTTGAAGTGGTCGTAAGAAACAGACTTGACCTTCCTGACTTCAGTGATGGCATCATGCATTGAAGGCGGATTGTTTTTGTATTTTTCAATTGTCTGCCGCACCTTGTCGGGCAGCGCCGCGCCAGAAATCCCCGCGACAAACTCTTCAATGTTCGTCTTGTCTTCAGCTGAGTTTTTGCCTACGGACTTTGATGCCGCCATCCCGACGGCCACAAGCGCAATAGTCAGTTGGTAATGCTCATTAGCCTGCTGCATGGAGGCATAGAGACTTTTAATATGTTCCTCCATCTTCTTGATGCGACCCGCGGCTGCCGCTGTTGCCTCCTCTTTGCCTTTTTGATAGGCCTCTTTTTTCTTCTTCTTGTCAATGATGTGTCCAACGACACCGCCAGTCGCAGCACCTGCCACCGCAGCACCTGCCGCGGCTGCGGCAGCAGTGCCTGCTCCGACAGTGGTTGCCGCTGCGGCAAAAGCCGCAACTGATGTCCCCCCGGTCGGAATCGCTAGTGCCGCCGCTGCAATCCCGCCAACCGCAATTCCAAACTTTGTCCAAAAGCCCATTTTGCCTCTCCAGTGCTATTTGATCACTTCACGCTTCCAGCGTTCGACAAGCTGCTCAATGCTTTCAGGATAGTTCCCGTCGGCATCACTGCCAGCCATTTTGATATCCTGAATGAAACTTTCTCTGGACACAGTTGGCGGCAGTTTATTTACTTCTACAACCACCTGCTCAAAAGACGGAGGATTGTCTTGATAACCTTTGATTGTCGCTTTGACTTTGTCAGGAAGGAATGAAGCAGTAACGCCTGCAATATATACAATAAATTCCTTTTTGTTTTCACCTGTAAGATTTCCAGCAGTTTGCATTGCCATCATTCCGACGGCCGTTTTTACAACGATGAGCTGATAATGCCCATTTGCTTCAAGCATTGACTGGACTTGCTTTTTTATCAGTTCCTGTTGTTGTCTTAATTTCTCTGCATCTGCGGCCTTTTGCTCTTCCTGAGTTCTCCGCCTTTCTTCTTCGAGTTTTCGGTTCATCCAAAGTTTGAACAGAGCATAATACGGCCAAATAATCCATTCCCACCAGGAAATATCTTTGCTGGGTGCAACAGCGCAGGCTATTGATCCGCACCAACACATATGTGCGGCTAGATTGTATTTTTCAATCTCAGCGGATGACAAACGCCTGATTTCTGCAGGAACATCAAAGTTCACACATTGGTTGAGACTTTTCCAGTATCCCATTTAAACACTCCTATAGACAGCAATTCTCCTTGAAAAATCCTCAATGACTGAACACCCCCACATGCTTTGATTAAGCAAAAAAGAGCGTCCCAATCCGTAATCCTACGAGGTTTGCGACAACCCATGCAAATGCGACCACACAAACATCATATTATAATGTAACCGCTCAAGTTCCTCTTGCAACGCGAAAAGCGCTTTTTTTCCCCCGCCTGGTCTCTTATTTGAAACGGCGACAGCATCCCTCTTCACATCCCGCCCTGGCTCCCGCCTCGGCGGGATTTTTTTGCCTTTATTTTGCGGTTCATGTGTCATCGCCCCCCCCGAATTAGCATTAACGACAGTGGGCAGGCGAATGATTCGCCGCCTTTCAGACTACCACCGAATCAAAGGGGCAACCATGAACACAGACAGACTGCTATCCATCCCCGCGGACGAGTACCACGCCGCCAGCAGGAGCGGGCGGTACATGTCGAGCCATCTGCTGGCCGACTTCCGCGAATCCCCCGAACTCTATCGCCGCAAGACCAATGGCGAAATCGCCGAGAGCGAAAGCCCGGCGCTGGCGCTCGGGCGCGCCGCACACTGCTTTATCCTTGAAGGGCGCGAAGCTTTCGACGGGCAGTTTCTCGTCGCCGACGGCCCCGTGAACCAGAAGACGGGCGAGCCCCTTGGCAAGGCGACCAAGGCATACGCCGAGTGGCTATCCTCGCAGACCTGCGAGATTGGAAGAGCATGGTTTTCGTAGCTGTCTCTTTCCCTCTACAGAGACTGGATGTATTGTCGAAATCTATTTTGCCGCAGGTGTGGCGGCCATGCGGAAGCCGACTGTATTGTAGCAACCTGAAGGGCGACGTCCCTCGCCGCGG
>JAEEGL011541540.1_pt1 | contig 10837 bp, 6 predicted proteins | sample 9134231 | NCBI WGS metagenome assembly JAEEGL01 (sample SAMN16246548, study PRJNA631951) | gut metagenome | biome: gut microbiome; feature: rumen; material: fiber-attached | host: Bos | place: Iran: Karaj | collected 2018-10
CCCGAGTCAACAAGGAGATCCGCCATGGCCAGGCCTCCGCATAACGTCGCCTTTCTTGAGCGCGCGATCCGCCAGCTGGGTGGCTCCGACATGACCGCCGTCCGTCTGCGGACGATGCTCGCAAATGTTGTCGCCGGGCAGCCCCTCGACGGCGCCGTCATGCGTGGAGGCAGCTCGCTGAAACTTCGCTATGGTGCCGGAACCACAAGATTCACGATGGATTTCGACGCCTGTAGAAATGTTCCGGAGGAAGAGTTCTCCTTACGGTACGGCCATCGGCTTGCCGAGGGTTGGGCTGGCTTTTCAGGACGGTTTGTCAGAAGCGGCAAGGCCCGTCCCCAAGGCGTTCCCGAAGAGTATGTGATGCAACCGTTCGAGGTGAAGTTGTCCTATCGGGGACATCCGTGGTGCACTGTGGATCTGGAGGTTTCCTACAGCGAAATTGGCGATGCCGACGAGTCGGACCTCGTTCCCCTGCCAGACGATGTGCTGTCGCTTTTTTCCACACTCGGCTTTCCAGAGCCGAAACCGGTACCGCTAATGCGAATCCCGTACCAGATCGCGCAGAAACTGCATGGTGCCACAGATTGTCGTTCTGCGCGTGTACAGGATTTGATCGACCTCCAGCTGATCGCGGCGCACGAGAGGATAGACTTCGCCGAGGTGAACACAATCTGCAAACGGCTCTTCGCCAACCGCCGGCTGCAGCCGTGGCCGTGCAAAATCGTCCCTTCGGCGGACTGGCCCACGGCGTACGACTCGATGGGACGCGGCATGGCGATGCTCCGCCCGTTTGAAGATGCAATACGATGGGCGAACGCATTCATTGCCGAAATCAGTGCGGCCGAGAACGCATAAGGTGGGCACCGGGATAGTCTGCAGATGCCTGACACCCGAAGAAGCGCGACGTCATAAAGCGCTTCGAGAGCATGGAGCCGGACAAGGTGCGCAACGCCGCGATGGAGATTGCAATCCTCGGGACGCGCGGCATCGATCCGGCCCGCAGCGGCGGCTACACGCTGAAGACCATCCCCTGCGAAGACTTCTCCGGCTACCGGCTCCTGGCCTACTACTATGTCTCGTGGAAGATGGTCTTCCCCGACCACCTAAAGGACATCGGCCTGCCCTTCGACGACGCCTACGCCCTCGCCGTGCAGATGCGGGAGGGTTAGTTCGCTAGTTGAATAGTTCGCTAGTTGAATAGTTGGTGGTCAGTGGCTAGTGGCCAGTGGGCAGTGGCTAGCCACCGACCAATATTAGTGCTTGCAGAGGGCATCCCAATCTGGTAGAGCCATACCGGTGCGGAAACTTGTAGAATTCTACAAGAACCGGCATTGGGAGAAAATGCCGAGAGTCTTTATTGGTGTCGGGCCTGCCAAGACATTTCCGCGCCATAATGCATGGACATGGAATCATCATTTCGTCTTGCTGCCTTATGGTGCCTGTTCCTCTTTTTCAGGAGCCCGATGCCTGGCATTGCCCATTCCCCATCATCGGACTTGGCGCCTGTGCGCGAAGGCTTGGTTGTCAATGCCGGGACGGGTACGTCCGTCGTCTGCGCGCAGGCATCTTCGCTCCATGAAAAGCGCGGAAGTAGCAGAACGGATGACAAAGGGCGTTTTCGTCTTCCGTAAGCCAAGTTCTGGCGCGGATCCTGAATGTGCGCCATTCCCATAAGCCCTTCGCTCTTCCCCGCGCTTGACATGCCACGCCGCACAGGGCGGGAAGTCTCTGTTTCGGCTACTGAATTCGAGACCTACGATGAGAGCCACCTTCCATCCGTTGAAAACAATGGTGGCCTCCCGTCCTCCCGGATGCGATTTCGCTCGTCCCCGTCGATGGCAGGCGCCAAGGAGCCGCCGCACTTCGGCGCGGCACTGCGACCGGGGGGCTGACGGGACGAAGACCGTCCCGTCCGGCGACCTTCGGGCCCCAGCGGCCCACCGAACGCCATCGTGCGCCAGATGGTGCGACTTTGATCCGGACTCCCCACCCGCACCAACCCCGCCCCCAGACTCTGTAAAATCGTCGCGATCGTCGAAACGCGGAATGGCCGCCTGCCGCCACTCGCGGGCAGGAAAAGGGCCGTGAGCCATGAAATGCATAGACCGGAAGGATTTGCGAAGACTTTTCGCCCCATACTGCATACAGCATGCCACATTAGGGGGAAATGCACGGCGGCGGTTCTTTTTTCGTCTTGCCGTTCGTCGCGCACCCCGAACTTGGCACATTTTCTGCTGCAGTTTTCGTGTTTCCAGGAGGACAACCTTGCGATCAAGAATAAACAGTCTGGTAACTGCGGTGGCCATTGCGGCCCTTGCCTTTGCGGCCGGGGCGGCGGAAGAATCCTACGAGGCAGCGGTAAAGGGTCTTGGGGCGTTCACGGTCGCGCGTGACGGCGCGAAGGACGCTACATACACCATTTCGTATCCGAACGCGGGGCCTTTCAAGGGCGGGCTTCAGCGCGACGAGCACAAATTCGTGGCCTACGCCACGCGCATGCGGCTGGTTCGCGAAAAGAAATTGGAGAAACTACCGCCGAAGACCGTCTATTCAAACTGCGTCGTATGGGTGCGGTGCGACGACTCCAAGGATGTCGTCACATACGGGCTTCTGCCCCACTTCAACATGAGCGGCGGCCTCTACGACCACAATTCCGTCGAGAAATTCATGCCCCGCTGGCGCGAGCAGTACGCTCTCGGCCGGGAGCGCGAATACACATTCGCCTTCACGCCCGAGGCGGAGAAGGACAGGCTCCTCGTCTATCTCGACGGATCGCTCCTCGCCGCGCTCCCGGGCGCCAAGGGCCTGGAAATCGTTCGCAAGGGCGCGAAGCCGCTTCCCGTTCCGCCAGGTTTCCACTCGCTGCCGGCCCTTGCCCCTGCTCGCGCGAACGAACTTCTCAAAAGCGGCGCCACGCTCTCGGTTGGCACGGGCGTCAAGGACTTCGACGGCGTAAAGATCGATGTCTGGCCGCCGGAATGCTCCATTGACCAGTCGAAAGCCCGCCAGACCACGATGCACCGCAACCTCACGTGGGATCCCATTCTCGCGCGAACGCCTTGGCTCACGGGCCCGGAGTATATGCAGTGGGCTGTTCCCGGAAAGAACTGGCGCTACGCCTGGGTTCTCTGCGCTGACATTCCCATGGAGGGGAAGGAGGCGATTCTCGGGACGCAACTCGCGAAACTTGGGCCGGGCTGTACGCGCGGCAACGTGGATGTCTCAAAGAAGGCGCTTGACGAAGGCGACCCGGACGTGCGCAAGGTGGGAACGCTCGAATACGAGAATGACGGTCGGCGCGTGGCGACACCCCTCTACCTCGTGCGCCTCCATCTCCAACCGGGGAAGCTCGGCGGACGCGGCGAGAACAAACTGTCGCTTGATTTCGAATTCTGCGGCGACGGCCTCTGGAAGTGGTGCAAGGAGACATCCGTTCAGATATTCGGCGCCACGCTGGAGGAGGCCCCCTACGAATGGAAGGCCGTCAACCCGGTACGCGGAAACATCTTCGAACAGGGCACGGACGAACAGAAATGCATGATCCGTCTTACGGCAGCCCGGGATGGCGTCGCAGGCTCGGCAGAAATAGAAATTACCGATCCCTATTTCAAGACGCTGAAAAAGGAGGCAAGGACGTTCTCCCTCGCGCACAGGGGCGAAACCTTGGAGATTCCCGTCGACCTCTCGTCGTTTGATGTCGGCTGGTACGGCCTCTTCTACGTCTTCAAGGATTCGGAAGGCGCCAGAATTGCCGAGCACGAGGCGGCCTTCACCGTCCTCGCCCCGGACGACCGCGAGGCGGGCTACGAGTCGCCCTACGCCTGCTGGCCGCTCAAGAACGGCTACCACGGCTCGAACCCGGATCCGAAGGAGCAGCTCGACGTCATGCGCAAGGCCGGCTACCGCAAGAGCTGGTTCCCGCCCGTCGAAAGCGAGGAGGAGGGTCGGCCGTGGAAGGTGGGCAAGAGCGAAATGTACAACGAGGGCGCCTACAACCCCGGCTCCCCCACGAAGACATACGCGGATCTGGTCCGAAAGCTCGACAACAGCGTGGCGAACTACCGCGAGGCATTCGGGAGGTTTCCACACTGTAACGTCATCCAGCTCCTGCACGAGCAGGGCGGACGCGACATTGCGAAGGAGGTCTCCGAGGGCAAGCCGGCGGTACGCGGCGAATACCGGGGATGGGACTTCGACACTCCCGGGCTCACGGACAAGGAGCGCGGCGACTGGGAGGTCTTCTACTGCACCGAGTTCGCCAAGCGCATGAGGCGGGAGTTCCCCGGCAAGCGCATCATGATTGGCAACGGATCGTCTTCGTCCGAGAAGGTCGCCTCGCTGATTCGGCGCGGCTTCGACCTCTCGCTCATCGACCAGCTCGGCATCGAGTCGAAGGGTTTCCAGACGATGCCCGAGCTCAACGCCAACCGCGAGGCGCTCGGCATGCTCTGGGCGCTTCGGGAGACGGGACGCGTCTTCGGCTACACGAACTTCACGCTCAACGCCTGCAACGAATGCGTGTTCCGCCCCGAACGCACCGTCGAGCGCGACTGGCCCAGGCGCAAGATCATGCAGGTGACGGACTTCACGCTGCGCGACTACCTCGTCGCGCTGGTCTGGGGCTGCGACATCATCTCGACCGGCCACCTCGAGGACTGCAACGACGCCTACTACGACACCAACTGGGGCGCCGGCGGCCTGTGCAAGTTCTATCCGTATTCGTATCCGAAGCGCATGTTCACCGCGCTCGCCGTCCTGACGCGCGTCCTTGACTGCCCGAAGTTCGAGCGCATGGTGAAGACAGGCGAAAACAGCTCCTACATCGCCGAATTCCGCCGCGAGCGGAAGAATCCGGACTGGGCCTACGCGCTCTGGACGCCGCTCTACGACGCCAAGGCCCGGCTCTCCTTCCCGGCCGGCGCGCGTGTGAAGTGCATCGACGTCTGGGGACACGACCTCCCCTTCCCCGCCGACGGCGTCGTCACAATGGAGTCCACGCCGACATACATTGTTTCCTCCGCACCTCTCGCCTCCGCAAAGGTCGTCGAACACCTCGGCCAAGGACGTTCCGACCACACATACGAAATGGTTTCGCCGTTCAATCTGGATACGGTCGAACTGTGCAAAACCGATGTTCCGCAGGCCATGGGCGACACCGGAAGCGTGCGGGCGGCCGCAGGCGGCACGTTCCACCTGTCGATGGAGCAGGACGACCGTGTCGGCGGGGAGGTCCTCGTGGTCGCGCTCGACAAGTCCACACCGGCGCCGCCTGCCGTGGCGTGGGAATCGGGTGGCGTGAAATTCAAGAAGCCCGTCGAGCTGGCCTACCGCCCCGGCATGCGGTTGGCGGCAAGAATCTACGGCAACTCCTCCTTCGCCAAGATGGCGATGACCTTCAAAAGTTCCGACGGCATGATGGATTTTGCTTCCGGCTTCGACACCTACCGCAGCTACATGTGCTTCCACGGATGGCATGTCGTCGAGGTGCAGGTGCCAAAGGAACTCCGCGTCCCCGGTCAGAAGTTCCTGGTCGATGAACTGTGGTTCGGCGCGGCACGGCAGCAGCTCGACCCGAAGGAGATGGCGCCTCTCGACGACCCGTTGCGCCTGAAGGAGCTTTTCGTCGTGATGGACGCGGCTGAAGGGAATGCCGCATTGTCGGATGAGGCAAAAGGCGCCTCCGCCGTGATGAAGACCGTCAGCGACAAGGATCTGTAGCCGGAAAATCGCATTTCCTTGTCTTTCCCCCTGGTTGCCGATACAATTCTCGAACAACTGCAGTACATGGCGGAGCCTAAAGGAAAATGCCGATGTCCAGGACTTGCGAAGAGGAAGATGCCATGAGGAATCATGTTCTACCGTTTTTGGGCCTCGCGGCTGCGATGGCCGGTGCCGCGCCCTTGCGAATCGGAATCGTCGACAAGTGCGCGCCGGACGGGATGGTCGCCGGTGAGAACTACATCGCGTTCGTGCGCGCGGCCGGGGCCGAGCCTGTTTTGCTCCGCGTCACCGAAGACAAGGCCGAAATCGAGCGCATGCTCGACGGATGCGACATGCTTCTCTTCGCCGGCGGCGAAGACGTCGATCCGTCGCGCTTCGGCGAGAAGCTTTTGCCCGGGCGCGAAAATGTCAACGCGCAACGCGACGCCTGGGAGTTTGCCGTCCTCGACGCGGCCGTCCCGCGCCGCAAGCCTCTCTTCGGCATCTGCCGCGGCTGTCAGCTCCTCAACGTCTATTTCGGCGGAACGCTCTGGCATGACCTGCCCACGGAGTTCGCAGGGTGTCGGCCCGAAGGCCACCACCTGAAGGACGGCGGCGAGCACGACATCGTCTTTGAGCCTGGGTCATGGATCGGAAAACGCCTGGGCTTGCAGTTCACGACCGTCAATTCGACCCACCACCAGTCGGTGAGGAACCTTGGGCGCGGATTCCGCGTGGCGGCGCGCTCGCCCGACGGCGTTGTGGAGGCAATCGAGAACGACGACTATCCGGCGGCGGCCGTCCAGTTCCATCCCGAACGGCTTGTCGCCCTGAAGGGCCGGCGCGAGTTCCTGGCACTTCTCGAGGCAGTGCCGGACGCGGCGGCGGCCGGCCGCGCCAAAATCAAGGCCGGTCTCTACTGCGGCCTCGGAAGCCGCGGCGTCTACAGCGTCTACTGGGCAAAGATCCTTGAGGCCTCGCCTGACGTGGAGCTGACCTATCTCGATGGCGCGGACCTCCGAAACGGGAGGCTCGAGGGACTCGACATTCTCGTGATGCCGGGCGGAAGCGGCTTCGATCAGTACGACTCCATGGAAAAGGCGGGCGCAGAGGCCGTTCGCCGCTTCATACGAAACGGAGGCAGATACTTCGGAACCTGCGCGGGTCTCGCGCTGCTCCTGAACGAGGAGAGGCGCGTCGCGCTCCTGCCGTACAGGCGCATCGACGGTCACTACCTGCGCCACGGCGGAAATCTCAATGTCGAGTTCAATGAAAAGTGGACGAAGGAGCTCGCCGTTACGAACGCGAACTGGAAGATTTCCTTCTACAACGGGCCCATTGCCATTCCGGGAAAGGCCGTCGCGGGCGTCAAGGCCGAAACGATGGCCCTTTGCAAAAACGCAATCGACGAAAAGGGGACGAATTCCGCGCAGCAAAGGGACGCCATGATCAATACCCCCGCCTTCATCTACGCCTCCTGCGGCAAGGGCGAGATCATCGCCTGCAACTGCCACCCGGAAGGACGCAAGGAGACCCGCGAACTCGTCGCCGCCGTCTTCGGCAGGCTGACGGGACGGCGAATCGCGATTCCGGATTTCACGAACTTCCCGAAAGGCTACAAGTACAAGGCTGACGGAACGAAGGAAACGCTGCGAAAAGCTGTAAAGGAGCTGAAATGATGTCACGTTCGTTTGCCAGGTCGTCTGCTCGCTGGCTCGCTTGCTCGTCGGGGCGGTTGGGCGCAATCCTCGGCGTGGTGGCGTTTTCCGCCGTGGTCGGCGGCTGCCGGACGGCGAAACCGACGGGAGCCGAAAGCAGGGAAGGCGCCCGTGTGACGGCAGAGGCTGCCGCTGTCGTGACGGACGGCGCGGCAGCGACGGGAATCGCCGCCGCGAACGCCGCACCCATCAGGACCGGCCTCTATTGCGACCTTGGCAGCCGAGGCGACAACCTAGCCTACTGGGCGAAGATACTCAGGGACTCGCCAGACGTGGAGCTGGTCTACCTCGATGGCGAAGACCTGCGCGCCGGTCGGCTTGAGGGGCTCGACGTTCTCGTCATGCCCGGCGGCAGCAGCAGAAAGCAATTCGCCTCGATGCAGGACGAGGGCGCGGAGGCCATCCGCCGCTACATCCGTGGCGGCGGCAGATACTTTGGAACCTGCGCAGGACTTTCGCTTATCCTGACCGAAACGAACCGCGTCGCCCTTCTGCCGCTTCGCCGTGTAAACGGCTACTACGCACGGGGCGGCGGCGACGTCAAGGTCGAGTTCAACGACAAGTGGATGGCGGAACTCGCCATCACGAATGCAAACTGGTCCATCCGCTTCCACGACGGTCCCGTCGTGACGGCGACGAACATCGCCGCGGACGTCCGCCTCGATGTCATGGCGCTGTGCCGGAGCGCGGTCGACGAGCACGGCAGAAAGCCGGCCGCGCAGCGGGATGCGATGATCGGCACCCCCGCCTTCGTCCATGCCACCTGCGGCAAGGGCGAGATCATCGCCTGCAACTGCCATCCGGAAGGGTACAAGGAGACGCGCGAACTCATCTCGGCCGTCTTCGGCAGGCTGACGGGGCGGCGAATCGCGATCCCGGATTTCAAGAACTTCCCGGAAAACTACAGGTTCAGGGCCGATGGAACAAAGGAAACGCTAATGAAGGCAGTGGAGAGACTCGGCCCCCCTCCCGTCAGGGCGGGCCTCTACTGCGGCCTCGGAAGTCGCGGCGGCAACAATGTCCTCTGGGCGAAAATCCTCGTTGACTCGCCGGATGTGAAACTGGCCTTCCTCGACGCGGACGACATTCGGGGCGGGGGGCTGAAGGGCCTCGACATCCTCGTCATGCCCGGCGGCAACGGCAGGCTCCAGTGCGACACTCTGGGGGAAGAAGGCAAGGAGGCCATCCGCCGCTACGTCCGGGAGGGCGGAAAGTACTTCGGAACCTGCGCGGGGATTTCGACCGCCATCAACGCCACGAACCGCATTCAGATGGCCCCATACCGATTCATCACCAACTACTACGAACGAGGCAGCGGAACGCTCCAGGTCGAGTTCAGCGATAAATGGCGGAAGGAGCTTGCGCTCACCAAGGCAACGTGGAAGCTCCAATACCATGGCGGCCCCATTGTCATTCCGGGTGACGCCGTGCCCGACGGCGAGGGGGAGACGATGGCCGTCTGCCTAAACGCAATCGAAACGCGGGAAAAGCGGACGCCCGCCGAGCGCGACGCGATGATCGGGACGCCCGCGTTCATCTACGCCACCTATGGAAAGGGCGAGGTCATCGCCTGCAATACGCACCCGGAAGCCTACCCCGAGACACGCGAGCTCATCTCGGCCGTCTTCGGCAGGCTGACGGGGCGGCGAATTGCAATCCCGGACTGCAAGAACTTCCCGAAAGGCTACGCCTACACGGCCGACGGGACGAAGGAAACACTAAGAAAGGCAATGGAGGTATTGAAATGAAATGTTCAACCGTTGAACCGTTGATCTGCTTCTTCGTTGCAGTGGCTGCCGCGACAGCCCTCGCGGACGGGTTCCAGACGGTGAAGATCACGGATGTCGAGAGCGCCGTGGCCAAGTATGTCGCCGCCACGAACGCCGCCGGCCCCGCCAAGGCACGATGGATGAAGTGCCCCGTACTGTGGCCGGACGGCAGGGAGGCGGCACTCAAGGCGCCCGACGATCGCAAGAACCCGCGTCTCCAGCTCCCCGTTGAGCTGAAAACGACGGGCGAATACCACTTCTGGATCCGCCACTGGCGGACCGAGAACAAACGCACCGCGCTCGAGTTCCTGCTCCGCAACCCCGACGGCGAGTGCGTCAACTACACCCTCGTGGACCGCTTCGAGGACATGTGGACCGACCGCCACGCCGAGGAGCGCAAGTTCCGCTGCAAGGAACCGGCCGGCTGGGTTTGGTCGAAGGTTGCGGTCGGCATTGAGCATCCGGGGCGCTACGTGGTGAACATCGGACGCAACACGCGCTACATCCAGAAGGGCATGGACGTCGGCTCGTGCCCGCTCGCCGTGGCGGAATGCTGGGTAACGAACGATCCCAAGGCCGATCCGGCGAAGAAGCCCTTCGCCGCGAGCGACATCCCCGTTTCGCATGAGGCCCCCGCCGGGTTCGCCCACGCCACGCACCACCAGCCGCACATCATGCTGAACACGTCGATCGCCGATCCGCAGAAGCGCCCGCCGACGAACCTCATGGAGTGCTACAGCTGGTTCCGAGACCCCGTCCGCTACCTCAAGTATGGTGCGACGGACCGCCTTCTCTGCGACGAATACACGGCCACAAACGGCTACACGGTCGGCGAATTTGACTCCGGCTGCATCTTCTACGGCTGCTCGATCCAGGCGAACGTCGACAGCACGAAGCGTGTCGAGGATGCGCTCAAGAAGAAGTACCCGTTCGACCCGAAGAAGCCCATCGGCCCCGGCAACGAGCCCGTCGGACGCCTCCAGCGGGCGGACGGCAGCTGGGGCGGCTTCTCCGACGCCTTCGAGGAGATGAACGACATGCTGTTCGAGTCCAACAAGGTCGGCGTCGCGCGTCTCCTCGCGCGCCATCCCGGCGAAAAGGAAATCTGGGCGTGGTGGACGGCCTGGGAGCAGTGCGGCACCTACGACTACGGGCCGACGGCCTGCGAAGGCTTCCGCAAGTACCTGAAGGAGCTTTACGGAACCATCGGGGCGCTGAACGCCGAATGGCGCACCGAATACAAGTCCTTCGACGAAATCGAGCCGGGCCGCTGGAAGTACATCTACGGCAACAGCCGTCTCGAAGACCCGCTGGAGTGGCACCGCAATGTCGCCAACTTCATCGACTTCCGCGACTTCAGCTCGAAGGCCTACGCCACCCGCATCGCCCAGAAGTCGCGCGCCTATGTCGCGATGGATCCGAAGAAGCGCCACATCAGCTCGAACCTTTCCGCGAACAACCTTTCGTCCGTGATGTGGATGCAGTGGCGCCCGCTCATGTTCGAGGACACCTGCCAGATCACGCAAAAGGGTTCGGACATGGTCGGCTACGACAACTATGGCACCGACGACCTCTACGGCGCAACCTGGGAGCTCTTCTACGCCTTCGGAGACGGCAAGCTCCGCCCGATGGTCCGCGAAGGCGCGA
>JAEEGL012634142.1_pt1 | contig 10837 bp, 19 predicted proteins | sample 9134231 | NCBI WGS metagenome assembly JAEEGL01 (sample SAMN16246548, study PRJNA631951) | gut metagenome | biome: gut microbiome; feature: rumen; material: fiber-attached | host: Bos | place: Iran: Karaj | collected 2018-10
CTCCCCCTTCGGAGTGAGGTCGTAGAGGGTCTTCCTGGATCCTCTCTCCTTCGGCATCCTGAACAGCAGCCCCCTCTCCTCCATGAGGTCGAGCTTGTCGGCCATGCGGGGGTTGGTGCTCACTACGGCGTAATTAACCCCTTACCTCAAACCCTTTGCCTAGCCCTTCCGGCGCACGCGGTCGGAAGTGGATTATGAAAGAAAGTGAAGCAGAAGTATGCTCCCCTCCGAACCAAATCGGCAGTCATGCGACCCACCACGAGACAAGATCTTCTGATCTCGTATTTTGTATTCTCCCAAGGGGGGTCGTTTTCGGACGTCTGGCTATGCTCGAAAGAGTATTGTCTGACGGCCCCTCGACGACCCCCCTCGACGACCCCCCCAAAAATTGTATTGTTAGCCCTGTGCGGTGGTTCTCATGACTCCGCCCACGGAGGCCCGCATCAAGCGCCTTGAGCGTGATGCTAAGATCCGTGGTTTGGCCATCGCCAAAACGCCCATCCGCAAGATAGCCAGCATAGTCGAGATGACCCCCGACGGGGTGCGCAAGATCCTCAACAAGATGGTCTCCCGCGGGGAGCTCGTCCGCATACCCAACACGAGCCCCGCCATATATGAGGACCCTCGCACGCGCGTTACCTCTATTAATGGGGGAGAGCCGAAAAGTATTGTCGACGACGGGTACGTCAAAATGGACGTACCCCTCATGTCGTGTCTGCCGGGGTCGGGCGCTCTTCCTTTGGGCTGGGTGAACCGCCATATCAGCGGGCACATAGCCTTCACGGTCAGGAAGAAGGGTTCTTTCGGCTCCGTCCCGTGCGGGGATGGGGTGGGCTATTGCGGGTTCTGGGACAAGCCCAAGCCGGCTGGGAACGGGCAGACCGCATGGGAGTGCCACCTCAAGCTCTACGGCCAGAACTTGTCGGTCCTGTACTATGAGTCCACCCATGGCAAGATCCAGTTCCGTGTCCATGTGGGCCGCGTCTACGTCAAGCCCAAGGAGGTGGACGTCCAGCGGACGATAGACATCTTCCTGTCCCGTGCCAATTTTGTCGCTGGGCTCTTGCGGGCCACGGGATGGCAGGTGTCCGACCCCGTCGTCAAAGGGGTGGTGCACCAGGGCAGGGAGAACGACCCTCTGGCTGACTACGTCACGCCTAAGCTTCACAAGGACGGGGACGACATCATCGTCGACTACTCGCCCGGGTGCCCCGAGATAGAGATGGAGGACTGCTCGGACGAGGAGAAGAACCAGATCTTCGCCAACATCCCCGGCACGCTCAAGGAGCTCCGCCACGGGGTCGCCGCCAACACCGCTGGCATAGCGGAGGTCCGCGGCGACATGGCCGCCATGAGGGCGCACCTGGAGGAGCTCAAGGGCCTCCTGGCCCTCAACTCGTCCGTCCTGGATGACGTGACCCAGGTCGCGACCAAGCACACGGTCGCCCTCGGGGGCATCCAGACCGTGACCACCCGCCAGACTGCTATGCTGGAAGGCCTCCAGACCGTCGTGGCCATGCAGTCCACGGTCCTGGCCAGGCTCTCCGACAATGTGACCGCCCTCGCCGAGATGGAGGCCAAGTCCCTGAGCATGGCCGCCCAGTCGGCGGTGAGGTTCCCGCCGTTCTCGGGGGTGGAGTACCAGTGACCACCTACAACGTGGCGCTGACCAACGGCTGGGGCGTCTATACGAGCGATCCCGGCGTGCTGGAGTCCTTCCGCAAGGGGGACCCGGTCATCACCATCCCCAGCCTGCTGATGAGCGGGGGCGACGGGTCCGTCTACCACGTGTCGATAGACCACGTCGTCTGCATAAGGGAGCTGAGGCGATGTCCGGCGAGTACGAGGGCATGACGGCCGTGCTCTACGCCAGGGTCTCCACCGACGACAAGGACCAGAGGCCCGAGTCGCAGATGGAGGTCATGAGGGACTGGTGCCGGCGCGAGGGCATCGTGGTCGTGGGCGAGTACGTCGACCAGCTCTCCGGCAAGGACATGAACCGTCCTCAGTTCCAGTCCGCCCTTGGTCGCATAATGGCGGGTTCCATATCCGCTGTCGTACCGGGAAAGCCGAGGGACCTCGGCACCTGTGCGGTCAATCTTTTGATTGCATGGAAGCAGTCGAGGATAACCAGGGATCAGACTGAGTGGAACAACATCAAGGGCATCGTGGAAAACTGCGGTTGTCGTATTCGCTTTGTGGGCTCGTCGGTCGAGGCGGAGACGTCCACGGGGCGCCTAATAACCAACATCGACGCATGGAAGGACCAGGAGTTCCGCAGGGATCTCTCCGAGCACACGCGCATGGGGATGATCCAGCGCAAGGCGGCGGGGCAGCATCTCTCGCGCCCCATGCGTCTCATAATCAAGGAGGACTAGGCGGACTATCCCCTCGATGGGCAGATCCGTGTCAAGGGATGGGAAGACAAGAACGAGAAGGGGGAGGTCATCAAGGTCCACCCCGCCACCAAGTGCATCACCGAGCACGACCTTTACGAATGGGCCGAGAAGGGAGAGAGCATCGCGTACATCGCGCGTCACATGGGCGTCGGCTATGCGACCGTCTACGACCTCCTCCGCAGTACGGGTCGCCTTGACCGTTTCCTTGCAATTTCGCTATCGAAAAGGGGTGCTATCGGTAAGGGTAGGATAACGCCCGCTTTTGCTATCGGAAAGGGTGTCTCCCCCGACCTATCGGAAAGGGAGCCCTTGTCGATAGACCCCGAACCCTTACCGATAGATGACGGAGGCGAGCCCGATGAGCGAGGCCCTTTTGACCCTCTCCCCCGAGGAGAAGCGTGCGCTCGTCGAGGCGGGGCTCCTCTCCGAGTCCGAGGCGTCCCCCGATCCCGGCGAGTACCTCGTCCCCCACAGATGGAGCCTCTTCGTCTCCGACCTTGAGCGCAGGTGCGCCTGCGGCTCGTGGGTCGGGCTCGCGCTCTGCACGCCCGCCGTCTGCCCCGTGTGCGGACGCGTCGTCGGGTTCCCGTAGGACACGGAGGAGGTCGTGAGGCTCGGATGCTCCGGCGAGCTCCGGGCTTGGAGGAAGGAGGGGTCGCCGTGACCGCCTCCGCATGCGACCCGAGGTACGGGCCCGTCCCGCCCGAGTTCTACTTGGAGCAGGGCGTGCCGGCGCTCGGGGACCCCGTCATGGAGTACCTGCACAGCGACTAGCGCTTCTCGGCCTTCCGCCGGTGCGCGCAGGCGTTCGCCGACCGGGGGTACGAGGTCGTCCTCGATGCCGACTCGGGGTGGATGTACGTCAGGGGGTCCCGGCGATGGTGGCCTATCCGAGCGAGGACCTCGGCGAGCCCTGCCCCGAGTGCGGGAGGGGGCTCCTGGCCTACAACCGTCAGATTGCGACGGGCGAGATTCAGACGTGGGTGGCCTGCATAGAGTGCGGGTTCGCCCTGGGATGCGGGACCGTCCCCAAGGTCGCCGGGGCGAGGGCGAAGTGCATGCGCCGCCTGGCCGACTGGCGCGAGGGCCCCGAGGTCTACGAAAGGAGGGCGTGGGAGTGATCCCGGCGCTCGAAACCGCTTACGGGGGCCGTGCCTCCGCGAATATTTTCCAGGAGACAATCGAGATGACATCATCTATCGTCAGCGAGAGCGGGAGCGGGGACCCGCAGTTCTTCCCCATGAAGGTCCTTGAGGCCATGGAGACCGTCGCGCTGTTCCGCGACAAGGAGGCGGCCGAGGTCGCCGTGAACGCCCGCAGGGCGGCGAGGGCCGCCGACCTGCAGACCTACAAGGACGCCATCCGCAAGGCCAGCGCCGTGGGGGAGCAGGTGTCGTGCTTCTACTACCGCGATGCGGCGGAGTTCCTGATCGGACGCTTCGCCGAGCCCCACTGGAGGCCGATGGAATGACCTACGGCAACGTGTGGGCGGAGGGAAGCTTCGACAGCCACATGTCGGTGACCCGGACGCCCAGGGGGCTGAGCGTGGCCGTCACCGACGACCACGTCGTGGCGACCTACCTGCTGGACAAGGCGGCGGCGACCAGGCTGTCCGAGGCCATCGCCCGCGAGGTAGGGAGGTGGGGCGAATGAAAGTCACGGGCGAGGCAGTCTACGTCACCGCCCCCGTGCTCTCCTATGGCGGGGTCTTCGAGGACGCGCCCGCGTGCGTGGCCATGAGGGTCGCCGGGGCGTGCGCCTTCATGTCGCCCGAGGAGGCGAGGAGGCTGGCGGCGGCAATCCGCTCGGGGCTCGACGAGGACGTTCCTGGGTGCTCCGTGCGCATCGGGGACGACGGCGTGGACGTGGCCGTGCAGCTCGCCACCTTCGTCCCCGACCGCCCTAAGAAGCTCGCCAAGGAGCTGGAATGGGCCGCCGACGAGGTGGAGGAGGGCGGGGAGGCCTTTAGGGCCCGCGCCACGGGATCGGTCTTCGTGACGTCCTCGGCGGACGTCTACGCCACCATAGACGGCGTGGCGCACGTGTCCTTCGCCGGATTCAGCCTAAGCATGTCGCCCGAGGAGGCCATGGAGCTGGCGGTCGCCATGACGGTCCCGCATCTGGCCAGGGAGTACGCCGGCAAGGCCGCGTGCATCGTCGTGGACGACGAGGGGATGACGCTGGTCGGGACCGGGTCCGGGTTCCGCCCCGACGACCCCGAGAGGCTCGCCAAAGCGCTGGAGAAGGCCGCGAAGAAGGCCGCCAAGTACGCCGCCCGCAGGGGGTGCGGGGAATGACCTCGTTCCCCGACTCCTTCGACGCCGCCTCCTACGAGGCGTTCGCCGAGGGGCTGGACTACGACGCAGCCATGAGGATGTCCGAGGGCGGCACGTGGCTCTACGACCGCCCCGGCGGCCCCGCCCTGGTGACCGTCACCGAGTGCGAGTATCGCCCCTTCGGCCACGTCCACGTCTGGAGGGTGAGGATGGAGCGCCCCAACGGGATGGAGACCGTCGCCGACCTCCGCCTGGACGAGATCCCGGGGAGGATGAGGAGGGTGGCTTCGAGGAGCGCCGGCACCCTCTCGCTCTACGACGGCACCGAGGTCAGGTTCGGGGTGGTCGCATGAGCATGAAGGTGAAAAATGCGGAAACCATGTTCGCTTTCATTGACCTGGTTCCGCTCAGGAGCGCCCTTGAGAGCCGGCTTGAAGAGGTGCCCCCAACCACCCTAAGCAAGAGCCTCGATGTCAGTCAGTCCTCCCTTAAGTCCATAGTGGCTGGAGAGAACGTCGGAATGAGGGCGATTCTGGAATTGTACCGCGCTATGAAGCTCGATGACTGGCTCAAGTCGTCCAAGACGGATTATTACATGAACGTCAGGGTCTCGATTACGGAGATCAGGGAGCTCATAAAGAAGGGTGGCACGGACTCTCTGGATGAGGAGGTCATAGAGAGGATTGAAAACGGGGAATATACCCTTGAAGACCTCTGCCTGGCTATAACCGCCCTCGACAATAGGGCTTGGACCATCCAGATTATCAGTTCCTTCGACACCCGGCGCAAGGTAGGCAAGCAGACCGAGGATGGCGAGCAGACCGAGGATGGCGAGCAGACCGAGGATGGCGAGCAGAACAAGCCCATTCCGAGGGAGGACGCTGTCAGATGCTCCTCGGGCGACGCGGTCACGGTCTCCCGCTTCGGTGAATCGACCGTGATGGCCGTATTCAGCGCCTTGGAGAGGAAAGCGGAGTCGGTGGTTCTCACCCCATACTCCATCGAACGCATTGAGGATGCCCTACGCTACAGGAGGTTCTGCTGCATATACGCCGACGGCGAGGAGGAGAGGAGGATGATCGTCGCCGAGGACGAAAGGAGGACGGTCATCATCCTGAGCGACGTCGCGGTCTCCCTGGAGGTCACGGAGGCCGTGGCCGTGGCGAACCTCCTGTCGGAGGAGGCCTCCCCATGATCCCGGTGTACCGCGAGGACCTCCCCTGCAAGACCCAGGTGTGGGCGTGCGACGCCTGCCCCGACACGTCCTGCGAGGTCACCGCCCGGAACGGGGCCCCTGGACCCGCCAAGTGCCCCCTCGGCCTGGAGCCGTCGTGGAGGCTACGCCGATGTACCCGAGGAGCCTCCGCAGGCACATCCTGGAGCTAAGGGGCGCCATGACCGACAACGCGATTGCCGAGTACCTCGGCATAAGCCTCCAGTCGGTCAGGGCGATCGCCGACGGGAGGGACGACCGCATATCGCAGCAGCTCAACCCCCAGGCCATGGTGGTCTACGCCTACATCAAGACCAGGGGGCCGACGAGCCTCCCGGCGATGTTCGAGGCGCTGCACTACCGCTACGGCGATGCCGCCCGCGCCGAGGCTATGGAGGCGGTGAGGTACCTCGCGGTCTGCCGGCTCATCGTCAGGGAGGGCCACCTCTACGCATCCACCGGGAAGCCCTGGGACGACGAGACGATCCTGGGCATGCTGGTGGAGGGCCCCAGGACCGCGGGCGAGCTCTCGGAGGCGCTCGGGATGAGGGGCGACCGGGTGTGGAAGGGCCTGGCCGAGCTGGAGGCCATCGGCGCGGTCGACACCAAGGACGGAAGGCTCTGGGAGGTGACGGCATGACCGGGTTCCCCGACCGCTTCGGCCCCCTCGACTACGTCCGTCTCCTTTCAAGAACCGACGATCCCGGGGCGCTGGCCATGGAGGGCGAGTGGCTCCACTGGATGAACGGCCCCAAGGAGCTCTGGGACGTCCGCTCGTGCGAATGGTCCGAGGAGGACGAGACTCACGTGGTGAGGTTCTCCTGCACCCCCTCCGAAGGGGAGGACCATGACGAGGAAATCATGCTCAACATGGTGACGGGCGACCTGTGGCGCGTGAGGCTGGTTACCCGCCAGGCCAACAAGCTCATATCCTTGACGATGGCCGACGGCTCTCACATGATCTTCCGCCGCGCCGACCCAAAGCTCCCGCCCTTCGCCTGCCCCGCCAGAGGCGGGGGCTCGGGCAAGGGGGGTCGGAACCGCAAGGAGAGGAACGCCTGGGGCGAGAGCTCGGCCAAGCCGTGGTGGAGGGAAAAGGACAAGGGATGGGACGACGACAAGGGGAGGGGGGACTTCCCGTGACGGCCACATACACACGGGCGAAGGTCATCGAGGCCATGGGCCAGGACTGGCTGACCGCCAGGGAGGTCTGCTGCAGGATCACCCCCGACCCGGACATCGAGGACGTCCATTACGTCAGGAGGATCCTATATACCATGTCATACGACGGCAGGGTCGAGTCCCGCCAGTCGGCACGCTACGTCCGCTCGAAAACGGAGTGGAGGGTTGTTCCCGGCGTATTTGTTGCTAAAGAGTCTTTAGAAACCAATGGCGGACACGAGGGTGTGGTCAGACGCTGCGTCCCGACCTACTGGATAACGCAGGAGGCCGTCCTCGCCGCCATGCCCGACGGCTGGGTGAGCACCCGCGACCTCACGGAGGCCGTGGTCCACGGCAAGGAGGACCGCAGGACGGCCGTGAGGGGCGTCCTCAACGCGCTGAGGATCAAGGGGCTCGTGGAGCAGAGGAGGGCGGCGCACGGCACCGGCGTCGAATGGAGGCGCACATGCCGTCAGCGATTCGCGTCGTGGAGCTCTTCTCCGGCATCGGGGCCCAGCGCATGGCTCTGACGCTGGCCGGGATACCGCACAAGGTCGTGAACATCTCCGAGATAGACAAGCACGCCCTGGCGTCCTACCAGGCGATCTACGGCGACTGCCCCAACATGGGCGACATCACGAAGATCGAGGTCCTCCCCTCGTGCGACCTCGTCACCTATTCGTTCCCCTGTCAGGACCTGAGCCTCGCCGGGAAGCGCAAGGGCATGGGCGAGGGGACCCGCTCGGGTCTCGTGTGGGAGGTCGTGAGGCTCCTCGGATCCGCCGACCCCCGCCCCGAGTGGCTCCTGATGGAGAACGTCCCCCAGGTGCTCACCGCCCCCGAGTGGCCGACCCTCGTGGCGAAGCTGGAGGCGATGGGCTACCGCAACAAATGGGCGAAGCTGGACTCTTGCTGCTTCGGGAGCGCACAGAAGCGCATCCGGGCCTTTATGCTCTCCCGCCTGGGCCAGGAGCCGCCCGACCTCCCGCTGGGCACGGGCGAGCCGCCGAGGTGCATCCGCGACGTCATGGAGCCGGAGAGGTCCGAGAGGTTCGTCAAGCGGATCCCCCTCGACCGCATCAAGTGGAGGGAGCCGCCGAGGGGCGAGGCAAACCCCATCCGGGTGTTCGGCTGCATGGACGACGACGGCAACTTGGACCAGGGGGTCCTCCCGTCGAAGACGTTCCGCAACAGGCGGGTCTACGAGGCCGAGGGCCTCGCCCCGGCGTGCGTGGTCAAGGGCGACTCCAGGATAAGCGTGGTCGGGGTCCCCGGCACCTCCACCCCCGTGGCGGAGGTCGAGGGCGTGGTCTACTACCCCGAGAGGGTGCTCTATTCGATGGACGGCTCCTCGCCCACGGTCTGCACCGACCACAAGAACAACCGCATCAAGGTGGTCGCCGACATCGACGACCCGAACTCGTGGAAGATGTGGAAGGAGGTCCTCGATCCCGAGGGGCTCTCCCCCTGCGTCCCTAAGCGCATCAACTCCAAGGGCACCTCGCTCAAGGTGGCCGGGGAGGCGGGGGAGTCCACCCCCATAGCCGAGGACACGGGGCAGACGTTCTACAGCCGCAGGATGCTCTACTCCGCCGACGGGTCCTCGCCCACAGTCCGCACGTACCATGGGGACAACTACTCCATCAAGGTGGTCGCCGACATAGACCGCCCGGGGGTTTTCGACCAGTGCAACCGCATCTACTCGCCCGATGACTCGGCCCCCGCGATCCCGGCGGCGACCAACACCGGCAACCGCTCCATCAAGGTCGTGGCCGACTGGCAGAGGGAGGGGCGGCTCGACCTCGCCAACAGGCTGTATGACTGCGACGGGGCGAGCCCGACCGTGGTGGCCCACGGCGGCGGGAACAGGGACATAAAGGTCGTGGCGGAGGACACGTCGAAGGCATACGGCTCGTCGGCCAAGATCCTCTCGCCCGCATCGTCCTCGCCGACCCTCCGCTCCCAGGTCCACGGTCTCCAGAACCAGCCCAAGGTGGCCTACCTCACCGACGGGGACGACCTCGTCGTGTGGGTCCTGACGCCGAGGGAGTGCTGGCGTCTGATGGGCTTCCCCGACTGGGCATACGACAGGGCGTCGGCGGTCTCGTCGGAGACCCAGCTCTACAACCAGGCGGGCAACAGCATCGTGGTGCCGGTCTTGGAGAGCATCTTCAAGGCCATGGCGCAGCCGCCCAAGGCGGTCCAGTCGACCCTCGGGGACTGGCTCTCCCCCGATAAGGAAACCGTTTCTAAGGAGTGATTAAAAATGACAGAAGAAGATTGCAAGTTCAAGCCCGTGACCGTCGTGGGGTGCGCCGTCGCCCACGACATAGAGGTCGGCGTGTCGGGGATGCACGTGTCCCTCCGCATACTCAACCTGGGGGACGCCGTGCTCCTCCGCCCCGGCTCGGCGCTCGGGCTGAGCGACGCGCTCAAGGACGTCGACGCCAGCACCGGCCAGTTCGCATGGGATATGTGGGACGTCGGCTTCATCGACTACAACTTGATCCTGATGAGCATCTGCGGGACTAACGTGGAGCTGACCGAGGAGCAGGCGGACGCCCTGTCCAAGGCGCTCAGGGACGCCGTCTACGCCGTGCTGGAGGTGATCGACGATGGCTCCGAACGAGTGCGCCCACGTGTGGTCCAAGGCCTCGGAGAGGACCGACGAGGACTACGCCCTCGTCGTGGTCTACAGGTGCCGCCTGTGCGGGAGGACGGCCGAGAGGACGTTCCGCTGGGAGGAGGGGGAGCGATGCCGGAGGTGAAGGTGTCGAGCAGCTCGCCGTCCAGCGCGGCCGTGAGCGTCGACCATCCCGACGGCCCGGCCGTATCAATATTGTAGGACGCCCTCGTCAGCGAAATCATCGGCGATATAGAGCAGAACGGGTTCGGATCCGCTCGCTCTGATCTGAACCGCTCATGGAAGTCCTTCATCGGCGGCGTCCTCGCAGGGTTCTATGCTAAAAACAAGGACCCGGCCGAGCTCCGCACGTTGCTCAAGGTCCTCATGTCCGTCTTCGAGACCGCTAAGTGGGCTCTAGAGAACGTCGAGGAGTACCGCATCGTGGAGGACGACCCATGAGCGTGACCGTGGAGCACTTCGCCTACGGCACGGACGACGGCTTCGTGTCCGTCGGAATCGCCGTAAGGCACCGCCAGGCCCCCGGCGGCGACACCCGCATGGACTTCGTGGCCGAGGTCGACCTGGCCAAGGGCGAGGTCAAGGATCGCGTCGAGGCCCTGCGGACCACTTGCTACGCAAACTTCGAGAAGGCCCAGGACGACGGAGGGTACATCGACGTCATCAAGGAGCTTCACGAGGGGGCATGGATAGAGTGGCACGACAAGGAAGGGAGGGAAGTCAGGGAACCGTTCTCCTTCGGGTGGGACGGCTGGTCCGAGCGCTTCGCAGAGGACATCGACCGCGCCATAGGGGAGGCAAGCCGATGCCGTCGGACGACCTCTCCTGCAACGGTGGAAACGATTTTGAAAGCTCTCCGGAAATGACAGGAGGCGGACAAGTGGAAGCAGAAGCGGAAAACGAGAACGGCGCTGGAGCGCCCATGTTGGAGGAGAGGATAATGGAGGTCCTCGGGTCGGACTGGATGACCGCGAGGGAGGTGCAGAGCCGCATCCCTAGGATCACCCTTCCGATGATGCGGAACCAGCTTGACGTCTTGGTCGCCTGGGGGAGCCTCGAAGTAAGCAAGACCATAATGGGTGGGCATCGTGTCCACGTCTACTGCAGGGCGGGCCCCGGCCCCGCTCCCCCCGTCCCCAGGAAG
>JAEEGL013408403.1_pt1 | contig 10837 bp, 7 predicted proteins | sample 9134231 | NCBI WGS metagenome assembly JAEEGL01 (sample SAMN16246548, study PRJNA631951) | gut metagenome | biome: gut microbiome; feature: rumen; material: fiber-attached | host: Bos | place: Iran: Karaj | collected 2018-10
CGCGGATTGCGGAAATGATCCATTACTTTCTCACTGTATAAAGCCATGCGGCACCTCCTCACAGAATGAATTCTTTTTTGCCTGCCATGAGGTCTCTCCAGACGGGAGAGAAGCCCCGCAGGTATTCGACGACCTCCCGGACCGAGCGGATGATCTCGTCCACCTGGGCTTCGTCGGCATCCTCGCCGAGCGAAAGGCGGAGAGATCCGTGCGCGACGTCGTGCACGCGGCCGATGGCAAGCAGAACGTGGCTGGGGTCGAGCGACCCCGACGTACAGGCGCTCCCGGAAGAAGCGCAGATGCCCTTGTCGTCCAGCAGCAGGAGGAGTGATTCGCCCTCGATGCCTTCAAAGCAGAAGTTGACGTTCCCGGGCAGGCGCTTTTCAGCATCGCCGTTCAGGGCGCCGTGAGGGATCTCTCTCAGGCCTGCGATCAGGCGGTCCCGGAGCTTCGTCAGATGCGCGGCGTTCTCCTTCATGTGCGAAACGGTCTCTTTCAGTGCCGTCACCATCGCTGCGATGCCGGGGACGTCCTCGGTCCCGGCGCGCTTCCCGCGTTCCTGAGCGCCGCCTTCGATCAGGTTCGTGAGCGGAACCCCCTTCTTGACGTAAAGGAAGCCGACTCCCTTCGGTCCGTGGAACTTGTGCGCGGAGGCGGAGAGCATGTCAAAGCCGTCTTCTGTGCTGACGGGCAGATGCCCCATGGCCTGCACGGCGTCGGTGTGGAAGAGAACGCCCTTTGCGCGGCAGACCGCGCCGATCTCGCGAATGGGCTGAATGGTTCCGATCTCGTTGTTCGCGTACATGACCGAGACCAGACAGGTATCTTCACGGATGGCCGCCTCGACTTCGGACGGAACGACGATGCCGTTCTCGTGGACATCCAGCAGGGTGACTGCAAAGCCTTCCTTTTCCAGCGCTTTCAGCGTGTGGAGGATGGCATGGTGCTCGAAAGCGGTGGAGATGATGTGCATCTTTCCCTTACGTTTTCCAATGGCGGCGGCGGAACGGAGGGCCTGGTTGTCAGCCTCGCTCCCGCCGGAGGTAAAATAGATCTCACGCGGCTCGGCGCCGATCACGGCGGCGACGTCCTCCCGCGCTTTCTCTAGGATCTCTTTCGCTTTCTGACCGTGCGAATACAGGCTGGAGGGATTGCCCCAGCCGACGGCCTGCGTTTCTATCAGGGTACGGACAGCCGCTTCACTCATCTTCGTGGTCGCGGCATTGTCGGCATAGATCATGTGCTGTGCTCCTTTCTGCGGTGTGCAGAAAGAGCATACACCTATTTGCCTACCAAGTCAATAGGTAAAAGGTCGGCAAAACAGTTTCTTTCACGGGAAACCTCTTGATTTGCCTATTCACCTACTGTACAATAGGGATAATGACGGGAGGAGGCTCTCTTATGATCTCAACCAAGGGAAGATACGCGATCCGCGTGATGCTTGATCTGGCGGAAAACGATACCGGCAGGTACATTCCGCTCAAGGATATCGCTGAAAGACAGGGGATCTCAAAGAAATATCTGGAGATCATCGTGAAAGACATGGTCGCGGGCGGCCTGGTCGCCGGCGCAAGCGGCAAGGGCGGCGGCTATAAGCTCTGCCGGAGGCCGGAAGAGTATCCGCTCGGTGAGATCATCGAACGGACGGAAGGGCCGCTTGCTCCTGTCGCCTGCCTTGCCGAAGGAGCGGTCAGCTGCCCGCGCGCCGTCACCTGTGAAACGCTCCCGCTGTGGGAGGAGTACGATAAGCTGACACATGATTTCTTCTACGGCAAACGTCTGAGCGACCTGCTCAGGAACTGACATTTTTATTGCAGCGGCTGCAGCTTAAGCCGTTTCGGACATGAATAGGGACAGACAAAAAATAAAAGCACTTCTGGCAACGATTGTTGGCCACGTTTTCTGGGGCTTCAGCTTCATGGCTTCCCGCACGGCCCTGGACCGCGTACCGGTCTTCCAGCTGCTCAGCCACCGTTTCCTGCTGGCCTTCCTGGCCATGAACCTGGTCCTGCTGACGGGCCGCTTCCGCCTTGAACTGAAGGGCAAACGCGTGGGCATGCTGCTCCTTCTGGGACTGATGGAACCGGTCGTGTATTTTATCGGTGAGCAGTACGGGATCCTGCATTCCAGCACGATCTTCTCCGGCGTGATGATCGCGACGATCCCCATTGCTGCGACACTGGCTGCCGGACCGATCCTGAAGGAAAGACCCACAGCCGGACAGCTGATCTTCAGCGTGATCTCCGTGGGCGGCGTGATCGGGATCGGACTGCTGAACCGCAGTACCGGTACGCTGGACATGATTGGCCTTCTCGCGCTTGTCATTGCAGTAGCATCCGCGGCAGCTTATTCGCTGATCAGCCGCTCGCAGTCAGCCAGCTTTTCTCCCTTTGAGCGAAGCTATGTCATGATGGCGTTCGGTGCGGCAGTCTTTACGCCGATGGCCTTCGTGCAGACCGGCTGGAGCCTTCCTGCTTATTTTGCACCGCTTGCCCTTCCGGAATATCTCGCCGCAGTGCTTTACCTGGTCCTGTTTGCCTCGGTCATCTGCTATTTCCTTTCGGGCTATGCGCTGACTTATCTTACCGTGGCGGAGGAGAGCGTCTTCAGCAACCTGACGACGGCCGTCTCGGTTTTTGCCGGCGCCGTACTCCTGCATGAACCCTTCTCCTGGCTGAGCCTTGTGATGTGCCTGCTGATCCTCATTGGGATCTGGGGCGTCCAGAAAACTGCGCCGAAGAACTGAAAATACAGCTGCCGCTTTGACGAAAAGTAAATATGCTTCAATAAAAAGTAAAAGCCGCGGTCTGACCGCGGCTTTCCTTGATCCTGCTGCCATTCTTCGCTGCCCTGCGGGAAAAGCCTTACTGCCCGCTCTGCGAGAGGATGTAATCGTAGATGCGCTTGTTGGTATCGGCATCGTAGTGGCGGCCGTCGGTCGTCTCATAGCCGATGCTTTCAATGAACTCGCCCTGATCGATGTAGGATGCCTTGGTGTGCGTAAACACATAGTCCATAAAACTGCTCAGGGCCAGATTATAGGCATCGGCGTCCGGTACGTCATTCGGCTTTTTTCCGTCTCCGCCGACCGGACCGTAGGAGAGAATGTAGAAAGCGGTGTCCGGATACTTTTCGATCAGATCGTTCAGTGCGGTGCTGTACTTGTCCGCGGAATCATAATTGGACGGAGAGACTTCTTTCGCGATGTCACTGGCCCCGAGAGACCAGTAGACGGCGTCGACCTGATGCTGGGATGCGAACAGGTCGAGGGCGGGGATGGCGGTATTGACCATCCAGTAGTAGGCTGCGCCCCAGACGGCGATGAAATGGTCTCGTCCGGGATCCGTGGCAACGGTATCGCGGATCCCGACAAAGCGGGAATCGCCGATCCAGACGCGCCAGCCTTCAGTGGATGACTTCGACGGTTCAGGATCCGTTTCCGGTTCGGTCGGCGCTTCGGTGCTTTCCGGCTCAGCGGGAACGGCGGCTTCCGTGGTTTCCCCGGTTTCTGCAGTCTCCTCGGTTTCCGAGGGTTCCGGCTCAGCGGTGCTGTCTGCCGGCGCTTCGGTGCTTTCGGTGTTTTCCGTGTCTGCAGGTTCCGAAGACGGCACGGCGTCGGGATCCAGGTCGGTGATCCCGATGACGGGAAGCGTGAGCCCGCGACCGTCCGGCGTGCGCGGGGCGGCGCCGCAGGCGCAGAGAAGCAGGGCCAGCAGCAGTGCCGGCAGTGCCCTCAGGGTGCGGCAGCCTTTGTTCTGATGAAGTCTCATATGATACCTCTGCAAATGATGTTTGAAGATCAGGGAAGATCAGTATCGGGAAAGCTCTCAGTCGGGAAGGATCTCGAGCAGTTTCCGGACGGAACCCGGAAGCAGGATGTCGAAGCGTTCCACCGCTTCCACGATCAGGACATCGGCGTTCAGGATCTCATCCTTCATCGACGCGTCCAGATAGTCGCGGTGCAGGATCAGGGTCTTCTGAAAACTGCGGGTCAGCGGTTCTGACATGTTAACGCGGAAGGAGTCTCCGACCAGGACCAGGGACAGCCCGTTCGGATTGTCGCTCTCAGTCCGGCGGACGTTGCCGTTTTCGCCGGACTTGTCGCTCGTGACGCTGTATTCCGTTTCGACATCCGGTACGTAATACTGAACGGGCGGATAATTGTCTGCGGAAAGGTTGCCGAGCGAGATCAGGTCTCCGGAAGAGATCGTTTTCCCGGTCACGGGAAGGTCGGCCGAGTAAGGATCTGCAGGCTCCATCCCCAGTTCCTTCTCGATCAGGTAATCGGCGATGTAAGCCCCATAAGGCGTCCAGTGCGTGTCGTAGCGGTAGTAGGTCTCGTAATAGAGATCGCCGGCCTTGAGCTCCGCAGCAGGATACAGGGCGGTGATGCCCTTCTCCTGCAGATACCGGATCAGGCGGGGTTCCCGCTTGTCTTCGTTCTCGACGGTGTATGTCGGCATGTATTCCGAATAGATCTGCTCCTTATTCGGTGCGATCAGGACGATCAGTTTGATGCCGAGCTTGTCACAGCGCGCCTGAAGCTGCGTCAGAGGAGAGGCGAAAGCTGCCAGATCCCCGTCGGTCAGCAGGTTGGTTCCCTTGTAATATTCGACGGAACGTGCGGCGGAGAGGAACAGCCAGTTCCTGCGGCCGATGATGACGCCCTGGCCCACGACGCGGGGCGACATCTCCGCGGTGTCGACGAGTTTCTCGCTGACGTCCAGACGGAACGTTTTGCCGCAGTCGCGGCAGCGGTAATCGGTATAGCCCCAGTGTTCGAAGTCGGCTTCTACGGTGCGGATCTCTTCGAGATCATGTTCTTCCCTGGGGTCATATTCGGTGGATCCGGGCTCCCCGGTCTCGGATTCGGAAGTCTCCGGTTCATCGGTCCCGGACTCCCCGGTTTCGGACTCGGAAGCCGCCGGATCATCGGTCCCGGACTCTGCAGTATCCGGCTCGGAGGTTTCGGACTCCGCACTTTCGGGAACGGTCGTTTCCGGTTCGGAGGACGGCGCTTCGGTCGATTCTTCACCGGAAGGCTCCGGCGACGTCGTCGGGATCTGCTCCGTTGAGGGCTCCGTCGGGGCTTCGGTGGTTTCGGGGACGGTGGTCACAGGCTGCGTTTCACCCTGTGGATCGTGAGGCCCCGGTTTCAGGCTCCCGCCGTGGATCAGACGGTCGAGCGGGGGGAATATCTCATCGTTAAAGAAGAGCTCCGCGGAGCCGTTTATCTGCCGGTAGAAGCGCACCAGCGGTCCGCGCAGCGGCGCCCGGTCGTTGTACCAGCTGTCGACGCTCTGGCAGGAATCGGCCAGACGGTCCCATTCGATCTCGGCCATGCGGCGGTTTTCCTCTTCCTCGATCTGCCTGCGGTCTTCGTCCGGATGCATGGCACGGTAAATGCACCCTGCCCCGACGGGCAGGATGAGAAATGCCAGAAATGCGATGATCCAGAGTCGGTTCTTCATGCAGCAGCCTCAGAAGGATAGTTGTTGAAAAAGGTTCGGCCGCAGCCGGCTGACGGCGCTCAGGTCCCGCTGCCCTCATCTGGCTGTTCGCTGTCCGCAGCCGTCGTTGTTTCTTCAGGCGTCGGTGCGGCAGTGGTTTCGGGCGGCGCTTCCGTTGTCGGTGCAGCTGTAGTCTCCGGTGCAGCCGTGGTTTCAGGCGGTGCTTCCGTTGTCGGTGCAACCGTGGTTTCGGGCGGCGCTTCCGTTGTCGGTACAGCTGTGGTTTCGGGCGCAGCCGTGGTTTCGGGCGCGGCTGTCGTCGGTGCTTCCGTGGTCGCAGGCGCCTCAGTCGTCGGCGCGGCCGTGGTTTCGGGCGCAGCCGTGGTCGCAGGTTCAGTCGGTGCTTCCGTGGTCGCGGGCTCCGGTTCCTGAACGGGATCGGCGGTCATGTTAAGGATGTTCAGCACTTTCGGAAGGGAAGAGAAAAACTGGGTGTCGAAGCGTTCCACCGTTTCCAGAACCAGCACGTTGGCACGAAGGATCTCGTTTTTCATCGACTCGCTCAGATAGTCGCGGTGCAGGATCAGTGTCTTCTGAAAATCCTTTGGCAGCGTTTCCCCCATGTTGATGCGGAAGGAGTCGCCGATCAGGACCAGCGACTTTCCGTTCGGATTGGTGCTCACCGTACGGCGGACGTTGCCGCTGCTGGCGCTGACATTGCTGGTGATCGAAACGGACCCGTTGGTTGCCGGATAAAAACACGGGACTGCCGGGTAGTTGGAGATCCCGCCGAGCTGGAGCAGGTCGCCGCTGCGTTTCGGCGCCGTGGACCCGGGCAGATCGATGGAATAGGGATCCGCGGGAGCCATGCCCAGTTTCTTTTCGATCAGGTAGTTGGCGATGTAGGCGCCGTAAGGCGTCCAGTGGGTATCGTGGCGGAAGTAGGTCTCGTGGTAGAGGTCGCCGGCTTTCAGTTCCGCGAGGGGATACAGGACGGTGATGCCCTGGTTCTGCAGATGCCTGACGATGCGCTGCTCCCGTTTGTCCGAGGTCGCGACGGCGTACGTCGGCATGTATTCCGAATAGACCTGTTCTTTATTCGGCGCGATCAGTACGACCAGCTTAATGCCGAGTTTGTCGCAGCGCGCCTTGATCTGTTTCAGCACGGAAGCGTAGTTCGCCAGTTCCTGAGCAGTGGGCAGGTACTGTCCCTTGTAGTATTCGACGGAGCGCTGGCCGGTATAGAAATACCAGTTGCTGCGGCCGACGATGACGCCCTGTCCGATGACGCGGGGGGAGAGCTGCGAGGAATCCACAAGCTTGTACTTGATATCCAGACGGAATCCCCTGCCGCAGTCGGTGCAGCGGTAGTCGGTATAGCCCCAGTGCGTGTAGTCGGGCTTGACGGTCTGGACCGCGACAAGGTTGTGATTCTTTCTCGGATCGCTTCCCGCGGGCTGCGTCGGGGCAGCTTCAGTTACGTTGGAAATGACGGCCTGGGTGGTTTCCGGAGCCCTGGACGTTTCCTCAGGCGTGCCGGTCTCGGTTCCGGAAGCTTCGGTGTCCGGAACGCTCTCGTCCGCGGACGGGTCTTCCGGCTCCGAGGTTTCCGAATCGTCCGAAGAGTTTTCCGTCGCTTCCTCTCCGGACGGTTCCGGATCGGTCTCCGGAAGTTCTTCCGTCGGGTCGTCGAACGGCGTTTCGGTATCTTCGGGGTTGAATACGGCATTCCAATCAAAGTCCGTCGGCTGTTCGGCCACAGGATCCTGACCGGGCTGCGGATCGCCGGTTCCGGCGTTGATCAGACGGTCGAGCGGGGCCGCAATGCGGTCGTCAAAGAAGTGCTCCGCGGAGCCGTTTACCTGCTTGTATAGCTTCATCAGGAGGCTGCGCAGCGGCGCACGGTCGTTGTACCAGCTGTCGATGCTCTGGCAGGAGTCTGCCAGACGGTCCCATTCGATCTCCGCCATGCGGCGATTTTCCTCTTCCTCGATCTGCTGCCGGTCCTCATCCGGATGCGCGGCACGATAAACACATCCGGCCCCGACGGGCAGGATGAGAAATGCCATAAATGCGATGATCCAGAGTCGGTTCTTCATTCAGCAGCCTCAAAAAGGGAAGTTATGGGAAAGAGACCGGCCGGAGCCGGCTGACGGCGCTCAGGTCCCTCCGCCATCTCCGGGCTGTTCGGGATCCGCGGCCGTCGTTGTTTCATTTTCCGGCGACGCAGCGGTGGTTTCAGGCGGCGCTTCCGTGGTCGGCGCAGCGGTGGTTTCGGGCGGCGCTTCCGTGGTCGGTGCAGCGGTGGTTTCGGGCGGAGCTTCCGTGGTCGATGCAGTGGTGGTTTCAGGCGGAGCTTCCGTCGTCGGCACAGCCGTAGTTTCAGGCGCAGCCGTCGTCGGTGCGGCGGTGGTTTCGGGCGCAGCCGTTGTCGGTGCAGCCGTGGTTTCGGGCGCGGCCGTGGTTTCGGGCGCAGCCGTGGTCGCAGGTTCAGTCGGCGCAGCTGTGGTCGCGGGCTCCGTTTCCTGAACGGGATCGGCGGTCATGTTAAGGATGTTCAGCACTTTCGGAAGGAAAGCGAAGAACTGCGTGTCGTAACGTTCCACCGTCTCCAGGATCAGCACGTTCGCGCTGAGGATCTCGTTCTTCATCGCAGTGCTCAGGTAGTCGCGGTGCAGGATCAAGGTCTTCTTAAAATCTTTCGCCAGCGTATCCGACATGTTGACGCGGAAGGAATCGCCGATCAGGACGACCGACTTGCCGTTCGGATTGGTGCTCACCGTACGGCGGACATTGCCGTTGCTGCTCGGCGTATTGCTCGTGACGGAAACGGCTTTATTGGGATCGGGGGCAAAATACGGGACGGACGGCCGGTTGGACGCGGGAATGTTGCCGAGCTGCACCATGTCACCGTTGCGGATCGTTTTCGTGACCCCGGGCAGATCGACGGAGTAGGGATCCGCGGGGCTCATCCCCAGTTTTCTTTCGATCAGGGTATTGGCGATGTAAGCACCGTAGGGCGTCCAGTGGGTATCGTTGCGGTGGTAGGTTTCGTGATACAGGTCTCCGGCCTTCAGTTCCGCAAGGGGATACAGGACGGTGATGCCCTGACTCTGCAGGTGCCGGACGATGCGCTGCTCGCGCTTGTCGGAGGTTGCAACGGCGTATGTCGGCATGTATTCCGAATAGACCTGTTCCTTGTTCGGCGCGATCAGGACGAACAGCCTGATGCCGAGTTTGTCGCAGCGCGCCTTGATCTGCTTCAGCACGGAAGCGTAGTTCGCCAGCTCCTGAGCAGTGGGCAGGCACTGTCCCTTGTAGTATTCAACGGAGCGCTGGCCGGTATAGAAGTACCAGCCGCTGCGGCCGACGATGACGCCCGAACCCACGATGCGGGGGGAGAGCCGTGAAGTGTCCACGAGCTTGTACTTGACGTCCAGCCGGAACGATCTGCCGCAGTCGGTGCAGCGGTAATCGGTATAGCCCCAATGTTCGTAGTCCGGAGCGACGGTCCGGATCGCAGTCAGATTGTGGCTGTTTCTCGGATCGTTTACCGCGGGCTGCGTCGGAGCGGCCGGGGTAACGTTGGAAATGACGGCCTGGGTGGTTTCCGGTGCCTTGGTCGTTTCGGGAGCCTTGGACGTCTCGGAAACTGCAGTTGTTTCTCCGGCGGGCATGCCGGTTTCGGTTTCGGAAGCTTCGGTGTCCGGAACGCTCCCGTCCGCAGAGGAATCGTCCGGCTCCGGGCTTTCGGGGTCTTCAGAAGAGTTTTCCGCCGCTTCCGCTCCGGACGGTTCCGGGGCGGTCTCCGGCTCGGTATCAGGGACCTCATCCGTCATGTCGCCGAGCGGCGCGTCGGTATTGTCGGGATTGAGCACGGCTGCCCAGTCGAAATCAGGCATCGCTTCGGCGCCGGGATCCTGCCCGGCCTGCGGATCGCGGGCTCCGGCATTGATCAGACGGTCGAGCGGGGCGGCAATGCGGTCGTCAAAGAAATGCTCCGCCGAGCCGTTTAGCTGCCGGTAGAGCCTCATCAGGGGGCTGCGCAGCGGCGCCCGGTCATTGTACCAGTTATCGACGCTCTGGCAGGAATCGATCAGCTTATCCCACTCGACCTCGGCCATGCGGCGGTTTTCTTCTTCCTCGATCTGCTGCCGGTCCTCGTCCGGATGTGCGCTGCGGTAAACGGCGCCGGCTCCGACAGGCAGGATGAGACAGGCCAGAAACGTAATGATCCAAACTTTGTTCTTCATGTGCGTGCCTCAGAACTGGAAGTAGATGAACGGGTTGTAGTTGGAATTGGTCAGCAGAAGGATGCACAGGAAAAGCAGGAAAAGAAGCCATATCTTTTCGAGGATCCCGCGGGTAGCTTTCTGTACCTTGTCCAGCAGGAAACTGAAGTATTCCTGGAAAAAGCCGAGGCCCAGGAAGGCACAGAGGAGAGCGAGCAGGCGGCGGAAGGACAGGAACGAAAGTACGGTCTCGTCAACGCCGCGGGTGCCGAACAGCTGGCCGATGAAGGAGAAAGCATCCGGCAGGGTATCGGCGCGGAAGAAGATCCAGCCGACAAGGACGACCAGGAAGGTATAGACCTGGCCGGGCAGGCGGAAGCGCTTTCTGCGCGATCTGCGGTTTCTCTTGGAGTTTTTCGTGAGGCAGTATTCCGCGATGCGGAAGATGCCGTGGTAGACGCCCCAGAAGAAGAAGGTCCAATTCGCGCCGTGCCAGACACCGGTCAGGAAGAAAACGACAGCCATGTTGAAGACCGCGCGGCCTTCGCCTTTCCGGTTGCCGCCGAGCGGAATGTAGACGTAGTTGCGGAACCACGAACCGAGCGAAATGTGCCAGCGGCGCCAGAAGTCCGTCACGCTGTCCGCCAGATACGGGTAGCGGAAGTTCTCCTTGAAATCGAGGCCGAACATCTTGCCGAGGCCGATGGCCATGTCCGAATAGCCGGAGAAATCGTAGTAGATCTGGAAGAAATAGGCGAGAGCGCCGAGCCAGGCGAGGCCCGCGCCGATCTTGCCGACTTCGAGCGCCCAGATGCCGTCGGCGATCTCCGCGACGGTGTTCGCGATCAGGACCTTCTTGGCGAGGCCGTAGAGGAAGCGGCGGATGCCTTCACTGAACTGCTCGACGTTTTCCTGCCGCTTTGTCAGCTGCGCCGAAACGTCGGAATACTGGACGATGGGGCCGGCGATCAGCTGCGGGAAGCAGGAGACGTACAGGGCGAAGTCAAGGGGATTCTTCTGCAGCTCGGCGTCGCCGCGGTACACGTCGATGGTATAGGAGAGCGCCTGGAAAATGTAGAAGGAGATGCCGACAGGCAGGATGATCCTGGTGAAGGCTTCGGACTCGCCGTCGAAAAGGGCACTGATCTGTCCCAC
>JAEEGL013715383.1_pt1 | contig 10837 bp, 6 predicted proteins | sample 9134231 | NCBI WGS metagenome assembly JAEEGL01 (sample SAMN16246548, study PRJNA631951) | gut metagenome | biome: gut microbiome; feature: rumen; material: fiber-attached | host: Bos | place: Iran: Karaj | collected 2018-10
AACACCATAACGTACACATGATTTCAATCCACCCACCCCGCGTGGGGTGGGACCAGCAGCTCCCGCCCGCTGATGCTGAGGCTGAGATTTCAATCCACCCACCCCGCGTGGGGTGGGACGATGGACTATGAGACGGTGGACCGGGCCAGCGGGATTTCAATCCACCCACCCCGCGTGGGGTGGGACTCGACACGGAGCTGTTTGTCGATCCGACTCTGACGATTTTAATCCACCCACCCCGCGTGGGGTGGGACGGGCACGGCCAGGCACATTCAAACTCCTAGTTTTGAGTGAAGAACATCAATTAAACCTGCCGCTACTCCCAAAAAGGCATCATACCCCAGATTCCAATCATAAATGCCCTCCAACAGACAGGGAAGCTGCAGTTTTCTGGCAAGACTTCTTCGGATGGCGATCCCCTTCTGCTGAAGATCTTTCCAATTACTGAGGCCAGCACGGAGCCTTTGCTTTAACACTCCATCTGCAATCGCCAGAACAGTGTCTTCTTCAATCACCTTAAATCCCGCCTCTACCTCGACAAAATTCTGCTTTTCCTCTTGGGATAAGAGATACTTTGACAGTTCAGCGCCTCGATTCAGTTCATTAATGATTGCGCTAGTGCTTAATCCAGGGCCAATCGCGGTATTTCTCTCAAAAAACCTTCTTAATACTTCCCTCGAATCGGACAACCCCGGATTTGATGTCAGCATTGGATCCTCCTGTAAAGAAAAGCTCCAGATTGCCGCATCCGTTTCTTTCCCATTTCTATTGACTCTTCCCGCTGCCTGCAACAGGGAGAGCAGTGAGGCCAACTCTCGAAAGCCGGTGCGAAAGGAAAAATCAACGCCGGTTTCCACACATGAGGTCGCAACCAGCGTCCAGTCTGCATCTTGTTTATCCTTAAGACGCTCTTCCACAATATGATAGGTGTTCCGCCTGTCCTCCGCGCTCAATCCTGTAGACAAATGAATGACCTTTCGTTTTTCAAGAGGCAGGTCATCCTGACCTCCATAACGATGACACATTCTCTCTGCCAAAACACCAGCATTTTGGATCGTGTTTACAATCAACAGTCTTGGTCCCGGAGCGGATATGACTGCATCTATCAGTGTGGTCATACTGATCGGCTTGTCAATATACCGATATTGGATCCGTCTGCTCTCAAAGCAGGAAAGTCGATCACGCAAATCATCACTGACGATTTTTGGTACGTAACGCTTCTTTAACGCAATCTCTTCGATGTTCCAGAATTCAACCAGCGATCCTGATGCCAGTACCCAATAACAGCTCCATTCATCCGCCAGGATCTGCATCCACCTCCACGTCAGAGGCAGTAACTTGACCGGCAGGGCAGCATGGGCTTCATCTACAAAGATCACGCTTCCTGGCAGTTCATGCAGACGCCTCAGTCCTGCTGGCCGATTTGAAGCAAGGGTTTCAAAAAAAGATACCGCCGTTGTAACAATAATCGGTGCTCGCCATTGAGCACTGAATGCTCTTGCCTCCTCGCTTTCAAAATCCGCACGGTGATGAAGTTCTGCGACTACCTCCGTCGGATCCTCACCCGGCAGCACGAGAGCCTTGCGATATATTTCCACTGATTGAGTAATGATGTTTGTAAACGGCAGCACCACAAAGATCCGTCTTGCTTTACGCCTGACTGCTTGAGCAAGCAAGTGCGCCATGACGGCTGTCGTTTTGCCTGACCCCACCGGACTGTCGCAGGCAGAGATAGAATCCCCGACTACAGCTTCTCTGCACGCATGATATAATTCTGAACGTAGCCGGTTGCGTTCATCTCCCGTCGCAAATCCGGATATGTAATTATTCAATTGTGTCAGTCGCTCTTCTGCGAGGAGCAGAGGAGCCTCCTTTTCCTTTGGATAATTGCCATAGTGTAATGCTGTATCCGTATGGTCCCCATCGGCCAGACAGGACAGTGCCATCCGTACGAACATACCGAAATCTCCGGAAATCTCGGTTTTTTCGCCGTGCGGAAGGCAATTGTCCGTTAGCGAAGTGTGCAGCCGAATCAGCTGTTCCAGCTCCGAATCGACTTCCAACTTAAGAGCATGATCACGCTCTCGAAATGCATTTTTCCCTCTGATCAGTTCCTCAGGACAATTTGGCAAGCCCCGATGGTGGGAATAGACCAGCATTGCCGCCATTTCTTCGACCCCACCTGGAACAAGTTTCAGCGCTGCAGCACCAGCATCCGCATGATTAATGGGAAGATGTGTGCTTTTTTTGTTCCCAAGCAGGACTTCCTGATTCTTCTGAAGCAGTTTTCCGAGATCGTGCCATTCCGCGCTGGTTTCCGTACAATGAACCAGTGCTGCCGCATCTTTTCCGGCATAAACGGTTCCGCTCTCCTCAGAATAAGCTGCCTCATTAGCACTCCGGAGAGCATATTGTTTCACTTGCTTAATGTGGTTTACATATAATTGTCCGGGAATCCCATTACGTTCACTGTGAGCCAGGTATTCCATCACGGATTCACCAGATCCACACAGCACCTTACTCGGCTGTGGAGTTCCTCCGGCAGACCGGTCTTATCCCGATAATCATTCCAGCTGACAGAAGGTTCATTATCGCTGCCAACGTGTTCTGGGGTCAGTGCCTCCAGGAGAAGATAGTCTGGACAACTCCCAAGAACGCTGTTGTGCTCAATGTACCAGGCGTGACGGATCCTCACATCCGGGCGGATCGCCGAGCGGTTAAGATCATACAGGTATGGAAGCGTGAGCTTGAAGAGTTCAATGTCTGCCGCCGTGCACCCGCTTTTCCCTGCGTAGTTCGGATTGACAAAGAAGGGCATGCAATAAACGCCGTGTTCAACGACCCGATAAGCCATCGGCGCCATTCCTGCGTTTTTGCCCTCCTGGACGCCGGCCTTGTTGGTATTGGTATGCCGCACGACATTTATCGGTGCCAGGGAGAGACCCATCCCCATCTGAATGACACCGGTTTTGATGTAACCCTTATTCGCTTTTTCCTCCAGGAAAGTATTCCCAAAGACTCGCGCATCCCAGTATTTTTTGACGAAAGCACTGGTAAGAAAGGATTTTTCATCATACTTTTCGATATTCGTTCCCATCTCTTTGGCAATGCTTTTCCTGTCACGGCCGCGCGTCTCCAAGATCTGATACCTATTCTCATCCTTCCGAAATTCCTCAGGGAGGCTCATGAAGAAAGGTGCTTCGTGCTCGCCGACCAGATCGCGAATCTTTCTCTTGACGGACACCGGAGAAATCTCTCCCTGTCCGCTGGGGCGCATGCGGGGATCCGATTCCCGGTCAGGATCACCGTTAGGATTGGAATTGACGGCCTCAATCACCAAGAGGCCGGTAGCACGCACGATCTCTTTGTTCATTTGTTTATCCTCCTTCCGCAGTTTCGTTCTCTTCTTCATTTTGTCCATCGCGTTTCCACTTTGGGAATGAGGCAAGATACCCGATAAATAGCTGAGCTTTTTCCGCATCTGAAAAACGGGCTTGCTCTTTCAGCCCCCCTGCCAATTGATCTGCAATCTGTCTAAAGACGTTCAGATAGTATCCTGCGCTAGGGGATGCCTTTTCTGTTGATGTGATCTTTGCGTTCTTGTGGGCATTTGCCCAGTTCAGATAGGGATTTATGCGCTGTCCGAGCTGAGCCAGCGTCTGCATGGGAAAATCCGCTGCTGCATTATACAAGCTGCCTCCGACCAACTGCGGTGGAAACTGCTTGTCACGCACATTATCGCAGTACAGCTCATGCAGGCAATCTGCCGCTTTCAGAAGCTGGCCCAGAAGATAGGGAAATTCTTTCATATAGTCCTCCTTCCTGTGTCCGGTCCAAAACAATAGCATTCCCATAAGAGAAAGCGTTTCCGCCAATTTAGGCAAAACGGTCAGCGGCAGGGGTTGGCTGCGATTCAGCCGCGATCCCGAGAAAACTGCCAGCGGATTAACATTTTGCACCAAGGTCCGCAGATTCTGATTTACAACAGCCTTTGGCTGACAGAAAAATAGTTGCATTCCGTAATAGGACGAAACTGCCATGCCCTTGTCTCCTGCAAGGCTTCCATCCTGCTTCCATACATCGTTCAATGTCCTTGCGACCCGCAGCGGAAATGGAGTCCTCAGTCTGCCGAAACGAAACAGTGGTAAATTTTGAGCAGCAAGCTGCCAGTTTTCACTGCGTTGAACGACTTCCGCAGGAGTGGCATTATAGCTGAACATTACCTTGGAACATGCCCTATCCAACTTTTTCAGAACAAAAAACTGAATCCATTCCGGGACGTTTTCTGGGTCACGCATCTTGGTTTTAAAGAGGTACTCTGAAAAATCCTTAGCTCTCGCTTCAAACAGTGCTTCACCCTGCCTAGTGTCATTAACAGCCTGGTATTGTGCGGCAAGAGCGGGAAGAGCGTCTGAAATCTTAGAGGGGAAAACAAACATGGTTTCATTTTTCCCAATAGAAACCCAGGTGATATTCTTGCGTTCCGCATTGGATATCCACTCCAGCGCTGCGCTGAGATCATATCGGTTCTCCTTGGAGATAGGATAGGATTCATCTTCGATTTTTCCATATCTGTATTGGCAAGGCTGTCCCCTAAACATGGTCCTGAGGCTAACATCAAATCCAGCTGGAAGTTTTACCTTCGGCATCGGTTCCGAGAAAGGAGCAAATACGCTTCCGAATGCATCAACTGCTTTTGTCTGCTGCCGATTCGTTGAATGACTATCTGCTCTAAGCAAAGCTGTATTCAGTTTCCTTGCAAACCGACTGCCAATGGTAGACATCCCTTGGTCTTCCAGAGCATAGGAATCCAAGACAACAGAGAGCTTTCCTGCGTTGTTCTTATTCTCCTTCTCCTTACCACTAGGCAGAAAAAAGAGTATACGAAGTGCAAGTGCTGTGTTTTCCCGGTTTTTGAGCATCTCCATTGCAGCGATCTCCATAGCTCGATGTAAGGCTTCCGGTTCCTGGAAGGGTTGGGCAGCACGGATGAGCTCTGACAGTGGTTCGAATGCACAATCTCCCTGAAGCAATTCCGCCAGTTCCTCTGAACGAGCGCGAAAGCTTAATCGATACTTGTTGCAAAAGTTCGCTGACCAGTTATTACTGTGGCACCATCTTTTAATCTTTTCAAGGTCAAGTCCCTTTCCCATGTTTTGAATAAGCCTGCTGATTTCTTTTTGCTCCGCTTCATCAGAAATCCGAAAAAGGGCAGCCAAGTTCATGGCTGGAAAAGACCCTTGATTATCTCCATACCTTCTTATATTCTTCCCTTTTTCTTCCAAGACGCTCTCCATTTTTGAAACAGAGGCCCCATCCAGAACGATTCTAACACAAGGGACGTTCTCTGAAATATTAGCAATCGGGTTGTATCTTGCATGCCATTTTTCCGTCGATATGCCCGTTTCCCGCAACGCAGCAGAAGCTTGATAAAGCTCATTTATCACTGTTGTCTCCTCCTTCGGAAAAGAGCAGCACTCCATGGTGGATCACCAGATCCGTGTCGTACCGGGGTGAATAATCAGACCCATAGCCGTTGGAAAAAGTCTGACGAAGCATCGACGGAATCCGGATATCTTCCATGTCTGAACATACCGAAGTTCCCTCTCGAAAAGGGCCAAAGTAAGACGCAGTGAATTCTCGCCATCCCAGACAAACACTTCCAAAGGATTGACCGCGCTGCAATCGCCTCTGAAACATCTCCTGATAGGCATGTCCCGGTGCTGTTGTCCGACGATCCCAGCTTTGAGCCCGTTCCGGCAAATTCATTTTTCTTCGGTTCGGTCTTGCAACTGCATAGAATCGATAGCACACGTTGATTAGCACGGTGGCAAAAAGCTGGTACTGATTATCGTTATTGATATTCTTAGGATCCCTGAGTGGCCCGCCATAGTTGGTTTTGTAATTGTGATATTGGATCGGAGAACAGATCTCCACCTTTCTCGGAACAATTTCAACAGCAGGACCCCAAAGGATGGCTTCAAAAATACCCTTAACCGCCGCATAGGTAGGCGCCGGATACGAAACTGGTGAATCTCCCGTATCAGGCCTAGTCCAGATGGCCGTATATCCAGCGATTTCCATTTGAATTGGATACTCTGATTGAACCAAGTTCTCGCCTCCTTACTTTGTTCTCTTTCGGACATCGTATTGAACCTAAAACATACATCACTTCCCTTCTTCCCTGTTTTTCTCATTATAGCACATCTTCCTGTCCAATAAAACGTACAGTTTCACAAACTTCTGCCGAATCCCGCGCCGCCGGGCCGCAAAAAGCGGCCCGGCGGTCCCGTGCACCCGTATTCAGAATTCGGTTCTGCCGATGAGGTCGTTCTGCAGGCCCTCGCTGAGCTCCACGAAGTAGGCGCTGTAGCCGGCGATGCGCACCAGCAGGCCCCGGTAGTCCTCCGGCTTCTTCTGGGCGTCCAGGAGGGTTTCCCGGCCCACGATGGAGAACTGGCTCTGCATCCCGCCCTTTTCAAAATAGGTCTTCATCAGGTCCATCAGCTTTTCCCGGCCCTGGTCCCCGGCCACGGTGCCGGGGGAGAACTTCCAGTTCAGAATGATGCCGTTGCCGATCCTGGCGTGGTCCATCTTCGCCACGGAGGAGGCCACCGCCGTGGGACCGCTGACATCGTGGCCGGCGGCCCGGGTGTGGACGGGGCCCATGCAGTCGGACACCGGCTCCCAGGCCCTGCGCCCGTCGGGGGTGGCGGCGTCCACGGAGCCGTGCATCACGTTGTTGGTGACGCTGTAGACCCCCGGCATGTACTCGCCCCCGTGGGGGGTGGGCCGATGCTCGATGTTCGCGCAGTACTCCGAGATAACCAGCTTCGCCAGGGCGTCGGCCTCGGGATCGTCGTTCCCGTAGTGGCGGACATGGGGGCTGTTCACATAGGCGTAGAGGGCCTCGTAACCCTCCCAGTTCTTCCGGAGGGCATCCAGCAGCTCCGCTCCGCTGACCCGCTTTTCCTCGAAGACCACCTGCCGGATGGCGCTGAGGCTGTCCGCCGCGGTGCCCAGGCCCACGGCCTGGGGGCCGGAATGGTTGTACCTCGCGCCCCCGGCGGAGATGTCCAGGCCCTTTTCGATGCAGTCGTCCATGAGGAGGCTCAGATAGGGCAGGGGCTTCAGCCGCTGCTGGGCAAGGTCGATCTTATTGATGCAGCTGAGCATTTCATCGCACCAGTATTTCATCTGGGCCTTGAAGGAGGCCACCACCTCCTCGAAGCTCTCCGCGGTCTCCAGACTGCCGGTGTCGGGGCCCAGGCCCCGGCATTTGCCGTAGTATTCGCAGCTCTCCCCGCATTCAATGCAGCGGCCGCCGTTGATGGCCAGCTGCAGCACCTTCGCCAGGTTGAAGGAGCCGGAGTCGTGCCAGCCGTAGGTCTTCCCCGGCACGCAGGGCTCCACGCAGCCCACCCCCACATAGTTCCGGGCGTCCTCCAGGGGCTTTCCGTAATTCATCAGGGCCCGGATCATCTGGTCGTCGTTGAAGATCTTGGGCTCGCCGGTGCCGATGCGGATGACGTTGAAGGTCTTCTCCCAGAATTCCTTCGGGTTCTTCCCGCTGAGGCGGACCGCCATCCAGGGATTGGGGATGCGGGTGTGGGCGTGGGCGTCCAGTACCATATAGCTCAGGTCGTTCACGGCGTCCTCGCCCTTTTCGTCCACGCCCCCCACGTCCAGGGCCGTGCCCCCCATGATGGTGCCGCTGGAGAAGATGATGGCGCTGGTGTCCCGGATCTTCCGGAGCTGGTGCATCTTCACAAAGGCATGCTCGATGAGCTCCTGCATCTGCTCCCGGGAGAGAGTCCCGGCCTCGATGTCCCTTTTATAGAAGGGGTAGAAGAGCTGGTCGAAGCGGCCGTAGGTGACGCTGTGGCCGTTCGACTCGATGATGATCATGTTGGTGGCCAGGTGCCAGAGCTGAATGGCCTCCCAGAAATCCCGGGGCGGCTCCTCACTGACCCAGAGGCAGTTGGAGGCCACCCGCTCCAGCTCCGCCCGGCGCCGGGGGTCCCGCTCCTCCCCGGCCATGCGCCGGGCCAGCTCTCCGTAGCGCCGGATGTAGGCGGAAGCGCCGTCCAGGGCGACATCCTCCGCCAGATAGAAGTCCCGCTTCGCGGCGTCCTCCGCCTTCGCGGTATCCAGGGCCTCCAGCCGGGCGCGCACCTCCCGCCGCAGGCCCTTCCAGCCCAGGCGGAAGAGCTTTTCGTAATTGGCGCAGACGTGGCCCACTCCGGCATAGACGTACAGCCCGTCCAGGATCACGCCCTTCCCCAGGTGGTTCCCCTTCTTCTCCTCTTCGGAATAGGAGGCGAGGATGGCCTCGGACACGGTTTTCCCCTTCCAGAAGGGCTGCAGCAGGTCGTAGACCGTGCGCTTCACCTCTTCGGAGATCACATAGCGGTCGTTGGTCCGCTCCTCCATGGGGCGATTCCGGAATTCGTCCGCCAGCCAGTCCACGCTGAACTCCGGATAGAGCGGGGCGCTGTTGGGCTTGGCCGCCAGCTCGCCCACGATCAGCTCCTCCGGCCAGATGTGGATCTCCACTTTTTCGTACAGCTCCCGCAGGGTCAGGGCCCAGCGGAGGGCGGGACTGTAAGCGGCGTATTTCTCATAGCATTCCGTGACGATCCTGGCCCGCTGGGTGTCGGCGGTGGATTCCAGGGTGTTCGTCCATTCCAGCATCCGGTTGATGCGGGGAAAGGGAGAGGGTTCCTTTGTGAGTCCGCTGACTCCCACGCCCCACTCCCGATCCAGGGGCTCGATGGCCAGGGGCGGCCTTTGCTCTGTCATGGCGCTTCGCTCCTTTCGATATGTGAGAGCATCAAAGCTCAGATTTCTGTCAAACAGGGCCGGGCGCTAGGCATCTCCCGGCTCCGGCCCCGGGTCCTCCGCGCCGTCGATCAGCAGGATATAGAAGCCGCTGCCGGAGCCCCCGGCCTCCTCCCTGCGGCCGTTCCAGGAGCAGGAGAGGACATAGGTATGGAGCCCCGCCAGGGGGGTAAAGCAGCCGTCCGTGAGTTCCACCGGTGCGCTGCCCTCTTCGGAAAAGACGGACAGGGATAATAGCCTGTCCGGCGCTTCCGTACGGAAATCCAGGCTTACCGGGCCCTCCGCCGCCAAAACGGGGTAGTCCTGGCCGAGCCAGTCGATATCCCCGTACCAGACTCCGTCGCTCTCGACGTGACCGAACCCGCCGATGCGGTTGATGTGGGACCAGGAGAAAGTGGGGCCCAGAATCGCATCGATCTGCGCTTCCCCGGATCTCAGGGTCAGACGGGGCGGGGCGGCAGTGTTCACCCCCGTCTCCGACAATGCGGTCCAGGCTTCCAGCAGCTTTTCCCCGGCCCCCTCCCCTGCGGGCCGCCGCAGGGTGCCGTTCCAGTACAGGTCCCCGTCAGAACGCAGGTGAAAGGTGACGGGCTCCGTTTCACGGGTGAAGGTCTCGTCCAAATAAATATAGGTCTGTCTGCGCAGGGGCACGACGGAACGGTTCACGGAGGGAATATACTCCTCCTCCGCCGCCTCCGGGTCAATGAGCTGCCATTCGCAGGAAGCCAGCAGGGCATGAAGGGCTTCCTTTCCCGCCTCCGGTTCCAACTCCCAGTATCCCAGCAGGAGGCAGGTCCAGTCCTCCTCCCAGGGAAGCAGCTCCAGCCAGAGGGAGGAGGAAGCCCTGGGCAGGGCGGTCTCCGATTCCGCCGAGGCCTCCACCGCCCCGTCCACCAGGCGCAGCAGGGCCGCTTCCTCCAGGGTATCACAGGCGGCGCTGAGACAGTACCAGCCCTGCCCGAGGCGGATATAACTTTCCAGGGTACTGTTCGGATCGGAGCTTCGGTCCCAGACGCCGCTCTCTCCGCCGGTCCCCGCCAGGAAGTCCTCCATGAGTTCGACTTCCGCCGGGGCGAGCCGCCGCCAGTTCAGCACCAGAAAACCGCCGTTCGCAGGGAAAAGGGCGGTCATCCGCCCGGTCTGACTGTCCACGCCGGTACAGGCGGGGGCCTCTCCCCGGAGGGTAAAGGTCAGCGCATCGTCATACTCCCCTGTGAGGCGCTCCGGCCAATCCGGCGCAGGCGTCCTCGCCTCCTCGCCGCAGCCGGGCAGCAGCAGAAGCAAAACCGCCAGAAGGCACAGAAGAAGCCGCTTGTGTTTCACGGAGGAAACCTCCTTTCGGCGTCGCCCGGAGCAATGTATCCGCGCATCGGTCATATATAGAACTGACAATTCTATTATATCATACCACAGGGCGCTGCCGATTGCGAGAAAAAGTTGAAATGTCCTCCCCGCACTTGACAAATTTAGCGTAATAGCGTATCATTTCACACAAGTTTATGATATGAGCGGGAGGGAAACCATGAAAAAGAATCGTCGCATCCTGCGGGTCCTGCTCCTGGTGCTGGCGGTGTCGCTCCTTCTGGGGGTCGCCGTCCTTGCCGACGGGGAGGGGGAGGAGGCTCTGCCTTCCATGTACGGGACCTTCTGGGCCCTGGTGCCGCCCCTGGTCGCCATCGTGCTGGCCCTGATCACAAAAGAAGCCTACAGCGCCCTCTTTGTGGGCGTGGTCATCGGCGCGCTCTTCGCGGCGGATTTCGCCCCGGTGCGGACCGTGGACCTCATCATCAACGACGGACTCATCACCGCCCTGGCGGACAACGCGGGCATCTTCCTCTTCCTGGTGCTGCTGGGGATCCTGGTGGCCCTGGTGAACGCGGCGGGGGGCTCGGCGGCCTTCGGCCGCTGGGCGGAGAAGAACATCCGCACCAAGGCGGGGGCCATGATCGCCACCTTCGTGCTGGGCGTCCTGATCTTCATCGACGACTACTTCAAC
>JAEEGL013746234.1_pt1 | contig 10837 bp, 12 predicted proteins | sample 9134231 | NCBI WGS metagenome assembly JAEEGL01 (sample SAMN16246548, study PRJNA631951) | gut metagenome | biome: gut microbiome; feature: rumen; material: fiber-attached | host: Bos | place: Iran: Karaj | collected 2018-10
AAAGTTTGGAGTGTGACTTAAAAGTAAAATCTTAAAGTCACGCTGACCACTTCGATGAAACATCTGCACCTGCTTTACGGTGTCATCGAACTCGGTGTGCATACGTCTGGTGTGCCAGCTTTGCTCCAACTCGCTCCATCTATTCTGTTCGTACCAGGCTGGAATGAAATAAAGCATTTATTACTACTCCTCTAAGGAAACGGGAAAGTAAGGCCCATGCAAATTGCCTTTCGGCAATGGGCCTGCTGTGGCAGAGGGGCAACTCCCATAAATGGGGCCCTCCCCTCTGCTTTAAATAAATGGCAAATAAGCGTCGTAGTCTTTCACTGCCCTAAACTCTCTGTACAGATTACAATTGATACTGGCCATAGCTATGAGTATGGATGGCAAGCTCATAACAGAAGCAGGCACATAGCCAAGCATTGAAAGGTACAGTGGCAAGCCAATAAATATGCTCATAAAGGATGCTGAAAAAACAGCTATGGCAAAAATCCTATGGGCCAAAAAGGCTCTGGTTTTTCTACCAGCCCTCAAGCCTGTTATGCTGTCTCCACTTTTTTGAAGACTTTCCGTCAGGTTCTTTGGACTGATAAAAATAAATGAAAAGACAATGGTAATCACATAAAGCACAATTACATAAACCATAATTCCAAGAGGATGTGAGGTGTCCATATTTTCCTTTGTCCATGCAATATCTGCATTGTCTGGGAACAGCATATTAAGGCCACTACACACATACATTGGAACCATAAAAAATGCTGATGAAAACATAACCGGCATCATTCCAATAGGATTCAGCTTTATCGGAATATAATTTTTATCGGAAAAAATGCTGTGAATTGAAATCCTCTGCATTGGAATTCTGTACTCACTATTCTCGAAAATAATGGTAAATAACAGGGCTGCCACAGAGACAATTCCTATAATTTTAAGATCCTCCACCGGAACACTTTTTACCGTATTTACGATACTATCAAGAATATTTACATAGATGAGTACAGTCTGACCTCCAACACCATACTTGCCATTTCTGGTAGCAAGCCAAAGTATTACAAAGGCACCTGTCACCATTTCCACTCCGGAAACAAGTTTTGCGATAACAAGCTCAATGCCACCATCATAAATATATATAGTTGATTGGGTGGTGAAATATGCCTGAACTGAAGCCCAGACAGTCATTAAGATAAGTGTTGCCCAAGTAATTTTCTTAGGCGAGGTATGAGATTTGCTGTCAGAATGCTTGATTGAAACCAGCATCTGAACAAACAAAGTAGAAAACATAAAAGGAGATATACCAAGAGCAAGCAAGCTTGTCTTGTATCTATCTCCTCCAATAGTTTGCATTATTAAATCTGCGGACTTATCCCTAAAAGCATCATAGGCAGCCACATCCACACCGAAAAGAGGCAGCTCTCTACCTACCAAATAAGCTGCCATAATAAACAGTGTATATATCAGCTTCTGAAATAATGTTTTAGGAAAAAAATGTTTTTTCAAACTCCGTCCCCGATAAGAAATAAAACAATAATTTTCTAGAAAACACCAATAATTCTATGTAAAAGCATTTCAAGACTCACTGCCCAAAGAAGTAATGCTCCAGCCAAATAGGCAATGGTCTTATTTTCAAATCCAAAATGAAGACCTGTATAAAGTCCAAATACAACCATCAAAATCGAAATAACTATTATGATGATTATAAGATGCCAAATGGTGACTCCCACCATAGCACAAACGCATCCAGCTACAGCAGTGTAAATGCTGGACATAATAATCATTCTAGCATACTCAAAAACCTTTAAGGACTCCTTGAGATGCTCCTGAATGAACTCTCTCTTGATTGCCTTTGCCACAAGTCTCACGCCAAGCAATGCAAGCACAATGGCGGTAATCTCCTCGCCGTAGTGATATGGGTCATCAATGTATCCCTGTCCCAAAAGGAAACGACATACTGCATAGCCAGCGAAATAAAAAATAAGCTCTATTCCAGCTACAACCCCGCAGGCACTTATGAGCGTACGTTTCTTGATATGAGAGATCATTGCCCCTTGAATCTCCATGGCGGCAAAAACATCTAATAAAATTCCTGCAATAATCAGCAGGTTCTCTATCAAACTCATATATTATTATACTCCAATCAATAAAAATCGAATGATATTTCTCAGATTTCTCACATTTTAATCTTAAATCTTCTGTGTCCTAATAGAAATATTCAATAACCCCTAACCGTGCATCCTCAAGATACAATCTTAGAGATGTGTATTCTATTTAACCCCTGATACCACCTCGATAATTGGGCTGTGGAAGATTTTGACGTATACATCCGTCAGCTCATCAACAGGCACATTCATTCCCCTCTTGATCCACTGGATGGTCACCCAGCTTATAGAGTGTGCCAAAAATTCTGCCACCAAATCCTCCTTAAGCCAAGGATAATCTGCCACCTTTGCCAGACTTTCCAAATCCAAATACTTGGAAACAGCTCTGGCAACACATTTGTTAAAAATCTCGTTAAAGGAATTCTGCCCCTCCAGATCAGCTGCCTTTTTATAAAAATCCTTTTCTTTTGCCATGGTGGTAAGGATGTAGGTCACACCCTCCTTCAGCATTCCGTTTGAAAGGAATGGCTCCACCGGCGTAAAGAGCTCATTGACGGTAATCCATTCTAAAAGCTCATATTTATCCTGGAAATGATTGTAAAAGGTAGGTCGGATAACTCCGGCCTTGTCAGTGATTTCCTTGATAGTTATTTTTTCAATTGGCTTTGTCACTGCCAGCTCCTTCAGGCTCTCAGCAAGCACAAGGTCAATTGGATTGTGTGTCTGATTGTTCATTACTACTCCTTAAGAATCCTGATATTCCACTGTAACGTAGAATCCTTTAGGCGTTTCCTTAATATCTACTACCTTACCCTCTTTAGCCTTAATCCTCTGTAAGGTAGTATAATTGCCTGACATAGCGAAGGATCTGCCAAGCACATAATAATATGAATTAGGCAATTCATACTCCGTAATAGAAAGAACGTCTCCTATTTCTAGGAGACCTGTTCGTTCCATCTTAAATTCCATTTGTCCCATTAATTAAATATCTTCCTCTGATAAAACTTCAACATCAATAACCTTTGTGGCCTTGCGTACCTTGTGTACGGTAAATACATCTGTGATGCCATCATAGATAAGCATGATGCCGATTAGACGTAATGCAAATGCAACCATGTTAAAGGCTCTGGCAACGCAAAGTGCACCGAGAGCGATTGTGACTATGGCAATAATAAAGGTAAGCCATGGTCTAGGTGCTTTTGCCTTAATAGCCTCAAAGGCAAGTCCAAGGTCCTGAAGCCCATGAACCACTAAAAGCACACCAATAGCAATTGGAATAATTGAAACAATTGAGCCTGGCGCCAAGAAAATCCAAACACCAATGACTGCCAGCACTCCGCCAACTACCATTCCCATAGCATTAAAGCCGTTCTCATATACCTGGCTGATGATAATAAACAAACCAGCTAAAATAATGATACAGCCAATAACTTTTCCAATGGTGGCAAGACTGCTCTCCGGGTAAATCAAAAGCAGTACACCAACGATGATGCTAAGGATACCTGGAACAGTAATGTTCAGGCGTAGGTCTTTGAGTTTTTCTTTCATTATTTTGTCCCCCTTTTATTGCACCTCATCAATCAAAAAGACTATGGTGAGGTTAATGTTCTTTCTCTGAACCCCAGAATCCAATAGCCACTGTACCTGGGCCTGTGTGGGCACCAATAGTAGGGCCAATATCGAAAATGCGAATCTTCTCTTTCATATTAGGGAATGCAGCTTCAAGCATATCTGCCACCTCTCTAGCATCCTCCATACATACAGAATGTGTAATGAAAATCTTGCCATCGTAATCGGCACCATTTTCAATACGCTTCTGAACAGCTGCGAGAGCAGCCTTTTTAACAAGCTTCTTGCCACGGCACTTCTGGCGAGGAATAAGCTTTCCTTCGTCATTGATATTCATAAGTGGGCAAATATTAAGAGCTGTTCCAAACCAGCCTGATACCTTAGAAACACGACCACCTCTAATAAGGAAAGTCAAATCTGTGGTGAAGAACCAGGTATTCTGATTCTGGATATGATTTTCAGCCCATGCTACAAGCTGATCAAAATCGTAACCCGCATCACGAAGCTCAGCCAGCTTATCCATATAAAGGCCGTAACCAGCAGATGCTGTCAAGCTATCGATAACAACGATCCTTCTGTCTGGGAACTCCTCCTTCATCTCCTCAGCAGCAATACGGGCTGAGTTGAGAACTCCTGAAATACCGCTGGAAAGTGTAATGTGAAGTACATCCTTGCCTTCCTGTAAGAAGCCACGGAAGTACTTTGTAAATTCATCTGCATTTACCTGGGATGTTTTGGTCATTGCACCATCAACCATTGCCTGGTAAAAATCCTGTGGTGTCATTGACTTAAACAAATCGTCCATATAAGCCTTGTCATCCAAATAATAGTGAAAGCAAATGTGCTCTATGTTTTTCTCTTTTAAAAACTCTTCTGTAACATCTGCTGTAGAGCAGCAACTAATAATATAATCTGACATATTTTTCCCTTACCTAACTATATAAGTCTAAATACAATTCGTTTTAGTATACTCCAAAAAACTATTGAAATGCAACCTTTACACGTCTGCATACCATTGCAGAAGCTATCCCAATAACTATACCTGATATAGTTCCGATTATTATCAAAAAAGGTAAATAATATACAAGCTGGCTGGTCTCCAAGGCAAATATAGCCACTATTATCTGGCCCACATTGTGAAAAACTCCTCCAACCACACTAACGCCTGTGATGGAAAGCTTCTTGGTCCTCTTAGCGATAAACATCATTACAAAGGAAAGAATTGCCCCTGCCAGACTGTATAGCATCATTGCAAAATTTCCAAAGGTGAGCCCCACAAGAAGTACCCTCACAAGGGACAGCATACAAGCATTTTTAGAACCAATGGTGTAAAGGGCCACCACTATTACTATATTTGCAAGACCAACCTTTGCCCCTGGAATGCCTATGTTTAAAGGAAGCAAGACCTCCACATAGGAAAGCACAAAAGCCAGGGCAATGAGGAGACCCAGATAGGCAACCTTTTTTGTATTCATATTCATAAAAAGTCTCCCTTAGTTAATTGGCAATTGCATCTACTTCTGATGCTTCTCCACCTTCAATAGAAATCACAAGCTTGTGTGGAAGACAGACGATTGTCTCTCCCTGATACTTAATATCCCTGTGGTAAACACATATCTTGTCAGGACAGGAAGCCTCTGAAATAGATGCCTTACCGGCTTTTATTACAAGTTCATTGTACTGGTCTTCACCCAACTGAATTGTGGTGCTGTAATCCTGGTTCAAAGGCAGTCGCATCGTCTCCTGTCCATCTATTGTAACCACAACCATAGGTGCATTTCCGGTATTACTCTTTTGCCAAAAATGCTGACCGATTAATATCGTAAATGCGATAATCAAAATACCGCCTATTAAAATCAAATCATTTTTCTTCATATTTACTTTGCCAAAACCTTAAGTCCAAGCTTTGCATATTCTGGAGTAAGTGAAAAGCTGCTTGCTATATCCTCGGTGACATAAACCATATTTTCAGTGACGAAAATAGCATCGAAGTCGCCGGCCTCTCTCCAGTATTTTTCAGCCTCATCTAAGCCCATTACAAAAAGAGCTGTGGAAAGACCATCTCCTCTAAGGCCGTCCTTTCCGATAATAGTCACGCTGACAAGGCCGTCATCTGCCGGTCTGCCATTTTCCGGATTTAAAATATGCCAGTAACGCTTACCATCCTCTTCGAAAAATCGCTCATAGCCTCCTGAGGTAATTATGGAAACATCCTCTGCCTCCAGAACACCAAGTAGCCCTTCCTTTGAATCAGGATATGGACTCTTAATGGCTATCTTCCAAGGTCTTCCATCTGGCTTACTGCCCAGGCACTGTACATTGCCTCCAAGGTTAATCAGTGCTGAGGTCACGCCATTGTCCTTAAAATACTGGGTAAGGAGCTCACCTGTATATCCCTTTACCACGCTTCCTAAATCAATCTCCATATCCTCAGGAAGTACCACATCAGACTGGCCGTCCTCTCGAATATTCACCTGAATCTGGCTGTAATCCACATTATCCAAAAGCTCATCTATAGTCTCAGCCGATGGTATCTTATACACGCCAGTGGTAAACCCCCACTCCCTTAGCACAGGATAAATGGAAATATCTAAGGCCCCATCTGTGTTCTGACACACCTGTAATGCCCCTGTTAAAATCTCCGTGGAATCTTCAGATAGTCTGCCAATCTTATTTGAATTCAGCATTCCAATTTCGCTTGACTCATTGGTGACAGAAAGACGGCCTTCTAAATCAGCCACCATATTCTCTGCCTCAGTAAGCAGATCCTCATCACCCTCAATCTGGATTTCCATAACTGTATCCATAGCAAAAAAGGTGGTGGAATTCATATCCTCAGAATTTTTCATAATTCCAAGCTCTTCAGCCCGTGAACAGCCACAGAAAATGGCAAGGGTAAAAATCGAAACTCCTGCCATTGCTATGTATTTTTTTAAATCTATCTTTTTTCTCATAGATATTATTCTAGCACAACAAAAAACAAAAGAGGTAGTCCTCTGGACCACCTCTTTAATAAATATATCTTTGGAAGGAATTAATGAAAAAGAAAAATATTATTTTTTAATTCTAATGCTGACCACTGAGCAAGCAGGAAGTTTCACTGTAAGACCTTCAGCAGTCTTTGTGTAATCCTTAAACTCAGCTTCCTTTACAACCTCTGGAGACTCGAAAGTATTGTGTGCATTCATTGCGCCAGACACATAAACTGCCTCGCAAACATTGTATGCTCCACCGTCCTTTGTGAGCTGAATCTCTACATCCTCAGCTGCCTCAAGAGAGTTATTTGTGAGTGTAATAGTAATTACACCATTCTCGTCCTCAGAAACTGATTCAAATACCTTTGGAAGCTCGTTCTTATCCTTGCCAACTGTTCCATTTGAAAGAAGGCTAGAATCAAGAAGTGTAGCGCCCTGATGATGACGATACATCTTGAAGACGTAATATGTAGGGGTTTTAATCATCTTCTCGCCATCTGTAAGCATAACAGACTGAAGTACGTTGATAAGCTGTGCAATACAAGCCATCTTTACTCTATCTGCATGCTTGTTGAAAATATTAAGGTTCATACCAGCTACAAGTGCATCACGCATTGTGTTCTGCTGATATAAGAAACCAGGATTTGTACCAGGCTCAACATCTGTCCAGATTCCCCACTCATCAATCATAAGACCAATCTTCTTGTCTGGGTCATACTGATCCATAATTGCACCGTGCTTATTGATAAGCTCCTCCATGAAGTAGCTTCTCTTAAGTGTCTGGTAGAAGGTCTCCTCTGTGAAATCTGTTGCGCTTCCCTTGAAGTTCCAATCGTCCTCTGTCTCAGGAAGTGTGTAATAGTGAAGAGAAAGTCCATCCATAAAGCCATGGAACTGCTCTGGTGTGTGGTCAAAGCAGGTAGCAAGGACCTCCTTTGTCCAGTGGTAATCATCTACATTGGCTCCACAGCAAATCTTTGAGATTGGCTTGTTGCCATTGTAATTTCTAACATAAGTCTGATAACGACGATACTCATCAGCATAGTGCTGCGGGCGCATATTTCCACCGCACCCCCAGTTCTCGTTACCAACTCCAAGGTAATCTACTACCCATGGCTCCTCGTGACCGTTCTCCTTACGGAGGTCTGCCATTGGAGAAACACCATTAAAGGTCATATACTCAACCCACTCGCTCATTTCACGAACGGTGCCTGAACCTAAATTGGCATTTACATATGTCTTACAGCCAAGCTGTCTGCAAAGCTCGAAGAACTCGTGAGTACCGAAGCTGTTGTCCTCAACTACTCCACCCCAGTGGGTGTTGATCATCTTCTTACGCTTTTCCTTTGGACCAATACCGTCCATCCAGTGATATTCATCTGCAAAACATCCACCTGGCCAGCGAAGCACTGGAATCTTCATCTCCTTGAGAGCCTCTACTACGTCAGTACGCATTCCGTTTACATTTGGAATGTCGCTATTCTCACCAACATAAAGTCCCTCATAGATGCAGCGTCCAAGATGCTCTGAAAAATGACCGTAGATTTCTGGAGCAATGGTGCTCTTTTTGTTCTCGTTATTGATAACTAATTTAGCCATTATACTTAATCTCCTTTAATGTTTCTAAGCTCCACGGGAAAGCACACCATCCAGGATTGCCTCCGGCAATGAGGTGTGCTGTGGGAGACAATTTGCTTTGCAAATTATCTCCTTATCCTTTTACCGCTCCTGCAGTCATTCCGTCAATAATGTATCGATTAAAGATTAAGAATATTACCAAGATAGGTAAAATTCCAAACATTGAGCCAGCAATAAGCACATCATAGTTGTTACCATAAGGTGTAAGCAGTGTGTTAAGTCCAATTGGGAGTGTGAACTTATCTGCGCCCTTAAGTACAAGTAATGGCCAAAGAATTGCATTCCAGCTACCCATTGCACAAAGGATACCCATTGAAGCAAAGGCTGGCTTAGCCAGAGGCAAAATAATTTTTACAGAAATGCTGTACTCATTACATCCATCGATACGTGCTGCATCCAGTAAATCCTTAGGCAAACCGGAAAGATATTGCTTAAAGAAGAATATGGTAGAAGCACCACACAAACCAATTATTATGACACCAGTGTAGGTATCGATAAGCTTGAAGGCGATGATTTCCTTATACAAAGGAAGCATAAGTATTTCAAATGGTACCATCATTGTTGCAAGTACGATTGTAAAAAGAAGATTCTTAAACTTGAAATCGTACATGGTGAGACCATAAGCAACAAAGTAGCAAATCAATAAAGTGAGAGCTACAGAAACTATAGTGATAACAAGTGAGTTCTTATACCACATAAAGTATTTCTGGCTATCTGCGTTTCCGCTAAATAAATATTTGTAATTGTTGAGATTCATTGTAGAGATATCTAAATCAATAGCTAAACCTCTACGAATGAGCTGTGTTCCTGGTCTGAAGGAAGCTAAAAGTCCTGCAAATACCGGAAATACGATAATTAAAGAAAGGATTAAAAAGAATCCTGTTCCAAGAATTGTTCCTACTCTTCTCTGAGGAGTGGCTGCCAATGTCTTTTGCTTTGCCATATTACTGCTCCTCCTTCTTGAAAGTTCCATTTAAGATTAACTGGGCAAAGTTGATAATCAGTGCTACTACAAGAAGTACTACACCAACTGCACATGCGTAACCCATATCGTTCTTCTCAATACCACGCTTATAAAGGTATCCAACAATAGTAAGACCTATGTTGTTTGGTGATGAATTTCCTGCCCATAACATGTATGACTCAAGGAACATTGCAAGACCTGCATAAACAGAAATAGTAAGCACGTAAACAGTGGTTGGCTTCAAAAGTGGCAGTGTGACAAATCTAAACTTCTGCCAGCCTGATGCACCATCAATATCTGCTGCCTCATAGAGAGAGGAATCAATTGATTTGAGACCTGAAAGGAAGTAAAGCATATTTACACCTGTCCATCTCCAGCAAGCAACAATTAAAAGTGCAAGCATACCTGACCAACCCATCTTTAACCATTTGTAGGTTCCAAGTCCAAGGAATGATGAAATAATGTTCATCTGACCTGTTGTGTACTCAGTAAACATCAAACGGAAAAGTGTACCTGAAATAACTACAGAGGTTAATGCTGGCATGTAAAGAACAGCCTTCCATACACCCTTTGCCTTAACCAAATGACTATCCATAAGTACAGCAAAAAGCATTGGGAATGGAATCAAAAGTACCAATGTAAAGAACATGTACTTCACACTATTCCAAACAGCAATATGGAATACATTATCCTTTAAAAGCTTTGCATAATTTGCGAACCCAATCCATTCTGAGGTTATGGCACCGATATCCTGAAAACTCATTGTAAAAGCTGTGATAAGTGGATAAACCCAGAAGAAAAAGAAGCTAAGGATAAAAGGCACAACAAAAACATATGGTGCAACCTTCTGTGAATAAAAAATCTTTCTAAACTTCATAAAGCCTTTTGCTCCCTCTTTGTTTTTAAAAGAGGATGCCTGCCTCTCGGCAGGCATCCCAGTGTAATTCATATCCATATAATTAATCTCTCCTATTACGGGAAAGCACAGCTATTGTATATCCCCTTAGGGGATGGAGCTGTGCCGTGGGAGACACCTTTCAATCACGCTTGAAAGCTATCTCCATTTACTGCTCCATATCAACCGCATCCTGTGCTTCCTGAAGTGCATCCTCTACAGAGTAATCTGGATCCTCAAGAACCTCATTAAGTGTTGTTGTACAGAAGTACTCATTAATTGTTGGGCTGATAGATACAACAGAAATCTTACCAATGTTGTCCATTCCGATATCATTTAATACATCATATGGATAGTTGATGAAGAACTTGTTGTACTGGTTGTTGTCATCGTGTGCAAATGCATCATCGCCCCAAAGAGCTGAGTTACATACATCGAATCCAAGTGTATCCCAGATATGCTGTTCACCTTCCTCAGACATCTTTGCCCAGCATGTAAATTCTGCTGCAAGCTCCTTGTTCTGAGACTGCTGTGTTACAACTGTACCTGTACCACCGATACCAACTGAGCACTTCTGACCTTCCTTGAATACAGGACATTTTGCGATATACCAGTTACCAGCTTCCTCAGGCATGTAGTTTGTGAAACGAGACATATACCACATTGCCTTAGGGAATGAAACGATGTTTCTATCCATGAT
>JAEEGL015476468.1_pt1 | contig 10837 bp, 10 predicted proteins | sample 9134231 | NCBI WGS metagenome assembly JAEEGL01 (sample SAMN16246548, study PRJNA631951) | gut metagenome | biome: gut microbiome; feature: rumen; material: fiber-attached | host: Bos | place: Iran: Karaj | collected 2018-10
ATTTCTGTTCTCTACCTTTGACTCTCCGTGTCCCCCTCCGGCCCCCTCTGGAACCGGCTTCGGACACACGCTATCTCTTGTTTCAACCTTTTCAATGAACTGTCGCCCCCGCCTCTCAACCTCTTCCCGGTTTTTCCAGCGAAAGCGAGTGCAAAAGTACAACCATTTTTCAAACTACCAAATTTTTTTTTGTCTTTTTTCGCTCTGCGGCTCTCCATTGGTTGTGGCTCAACGCTTTAAAATTGAAAAAAAATTTCGCCCCCGGCGAAAATAGCGCGCAATTCCGACCGGCAGGCACAAAAATTTCGCGTTTTTTGAGCCTCGCGCGGCCATTTTTTGCAAAAACATGCATATTATATTGATATTCTGCATGTAATACCATTTCAACGGTATCATATCGCTATTTTGTGGCGTCTTATATGTATTGTGATAGGGGTGGGTGGTTTGCGGGGATGAAAAAACGCTTGTGGGTACTATCTAAGTACTATCTAGGTACTATAAAAGAACTATCAGGATTATTATTGAGTGGGAGAGGGTAATGTGTTGCGGCGGAAGTTTACAGATAATGTGTATGAGTTCAAAAAAAGAGTGTGCCTTTCTGATCGCCATTCAATATCTATTTGATGGGGCCTCAAGAGCGTGAGTCGAGGACTGGTTTAAGAATATAGTCGACGAAGCTATAGGAGAGTGAGGATTGGGGGTCGGAAAGGATGCCACTGTCGGCCACTTTTGAGAAGCGCGAGAGGTCTATGGGTGGGAAAAAGACGTCGGCGTCGAAATCCTTCATGACCCAAGTGACATACAGCTTGCTGGCAAAGGGCAAGAATAGTTTATAGATGGCTGCGCCACCCATAACGAACACCTCGTCCTCGTTGCAGACCATTTCGAGTGCTTCCTGAAGAGAGTGAGCCACTTCTACCCCATCGTAAGAGAAAGAGATATCATGGGTTATGACAATGTTGCGACGCTTGGGGAGAGGTCGACGGGGAAGCGAGTTCCAGGTATTGCGGCCCATAATGACCGTGTGGCCTGATGTCAAGGATTTGAAACGTTTGAGGTCGTCGGAGATATGCCAAAGGAGGTCGTTGTCTTTTCCTATGGCGTTGTTGCTGGCGATAGCAACTATGATGGAGATGTTGTTATGTGTCATGTGGTGGACAATGATTATTATTGGAATGGGCGTATGGCGCGGTGGAAGATGCCATTGAGGAAGGCAAGGGCTAGGCCGTAATTGGAGACGGGGATGTTGGCGTCGATGGCGGGAGCCAGACGAGAAGCCAGCTGTTTGGGAGTAACGACGCATCCTCCGCACTGAATGACAAGGGCATAGTCGGTGATGGGGGTTTGGAGAGCGGTGAGTCCAGCGACGACATCGAAATGAAGTTCCTTGCCAGTATGCTTAAGCAATAGTTTGGGAAGTTTGACGCGACCGATATCCTCGCAAGTGACGTTATGGGTGCATGACTCTAAGATAAGCACCTTGTCGCCGTCGTCAAGGCTGTTGATAGCCGAAGTGCCCTGAATGTACTCATCGAACAGGCCTTTGGCACGAGCCAGAACAATGCTGAAAGAGGTTAGCGGAACGCTGTCGGGCACCATTTGCGAAACCATGCCGAAGACTTGGCTGTCGGTAATCACCAAATTGGGCGGCGAGGGCATAGAAGAAAGCGTGGATTGGAGCTCCGTTTCCTTGCACACTATGGCTACGGCATCGTTGTCGAGTATGTCGCGAAGCACCTGCACCTGAGGGAGAATCATGCGGCCTTCGGGGGCCGAGGAGTCGATGGGTGTGACCATAACAACACGGTCGGAAGGCGATATGACTCCCGCTAGCAGGGACTGGTGGCGATAGGCCGACTCGGGAAGAGCATCACGGATAAGGCCGAGAAGCGGCAACCGGAATTTGTCAGAAGAAATACTATATATATATGGTGTAGTCCCGAATTTTTGTTTCATAGAGTCTATAAAAACGTTGTCGGGGGCTATTCTGTCCGATTGTGAATAAACAAAGAGGAAAGGCACATTGCTTTTTTTGCAGTTTTCCACCAGCGTCTCTTCGGGCTCCTCAAACCTGTTTTCGGAAAGGATAATGATAGCCAAATCGCATTGCTTCAGTTCCTGTAGAGACTTTTCGACACGCATGGCGCCGAGGGAGCCAAAGTCGTCGATGCCAGCTGTATCTATCCATATCACGGGCCCTACCCCACCCAGCTCCATGGTTTTGCGAACAGGATCGGTGGTGGCCCCGGGAGTGTCGGAAACTATGGCTATATTTTGGCCTGTAAGATAGTTGATAAGCGAACTTTTACCATAGTTGCGACGTCCAAAGATACCTATGCGAGGTTTTAATTCATTGCCTTTCATCACATTTTTTTTGATATAAGAGAATGCAAATATACACAAAAAAAAGCACATACGGGTCAATGCGAAAATACTGCCAATGTATCGAACATTATATCACGAGTTTAGTATAGTGTAATGTGGCTATTACAACAAGCAAAACAAACCCGTTATTACACAAAAAGGCATCCGTTTTTCTTCCCACACAAAATAAAAACGAAGATAGTCTGTTAATCATTAAAAACGAATGGGAAAACTAACAATCAGAGCCAGCCGCAAAGAGGATATCGACTTGATTATGTCGATGTATGACAACTCGCGTCGCGAAATGCGTGCCAGCGGCAACCATAGCCAATGGGTGGGCGGATATCCTTCCCTCGCAACAGTAGAGGACGACATACTCAAAGGGCATGGATTTATAATTGAGGATAATGGAATTGCAATCGGAACCTTTGCCTTTATAGTGGGTCGCGACCACACCTACGAGAAGATTTTTTACGGTCAATGGGACGAGGACGACCGCCCTTACGGGACAATACACCGCATGGCCCGTGCCTCTGGGGCTCGCGGCGTGTTCAAAGCCTGCGTCGACTGGTGCCGGCAGATGATTCCGTCTCTGAGAATCGACACCCACGCCGACAATGCCACAATGATACACCTTATTGAGAAACATGGATTTAAATACAAAGGCATAATACTCATCGACGACGGAACCGAGCGCAAAGCTTACCAGATGGTAGATTGCGGTAAAGTATGTATACCCCTGATTAAATACTTGGAAGACAACATAATTCCACAATACCAATACTTCGACCAAGCCCACCGTGAAGACCACGTCAGAAGCGTTATCAACAACAGCCTCGACTTGGCGAGCCACTATCCCGTGGAAATCAACATGGTGTATGCCACAGCCGCCTACCACGATCTAGGTCTGGTGGAAGGTCGTGAGCTGCACCATTTGGTTTCGGGCCAGATAATGCGCGACGACAAAATGCTGCGCACTTGGTTCAACGAAAAGCAAATAACAACGATGTCGGAAGCCGTCGAAGACCACCGAGCATCAAGGCGCGAACCGCCAAGAAGCCTTTACGGTCGCATTGTCGCCGAAGCCGACCGCGACATAGAGCCCCTGAAAATCATACGCCGAACCATACAATTTGGTATTAACAACCACCCTGGTCTCGACAAAGAGGGCCAATGGAGCAGGACGCTGGAACACCTAAACGAGAAATATGCCGAAGGCGGCTACCTAAAGCTATGGCTGCCAGAGTCCAAAAACACCAAACCTCTCAATGAGCTCAGAGCCTTGATCAGCGACAAAGAAAAGCTAAGAGTGATTTTTGATGAAATGTTCGACGACATTGTCGCAAAAACCAAGGGCGAAAAAAGATAAAAAGTGTATTCCGTTATACTTTTTTGTGAATAAAATCTCTTTTGCCAGTCGAAGCCACCCATTGCGTCCAAACGCAAAACAGAGCTCTACGACAACAACTTAAACATCGTTTTGCATTTTTTTTCAAAAAAAGAACGCCAAAGAACAAGTGTTTTCAAAAATAAATAGTACTTTTGCAACCGCTTTCGGGACAAATATCCCACCCCAAAAGGTCTGTTAGCTCAGTTGGTTCAGAGCGCTTCCTTCACACGGAAGAGGTCTACAGTTCGAATCTGTAACAGACCACCACAACCGCCTCAACAAGGCGGTTTTTTCTTTTCCTAAAAAACTGACAGCAAAGACTCTTATCACAACTTTCACCATCTTTGTGATATAGTATTATATCATATCTTACCCACTATAAATCTAATACAATCAAACCACTCAAACGATATTAGTAAATTCTACAATCTTTTCCGCCACAATGGCTGAGTCGAATAATAATATGCAACAGTTTTTCATTCATGTCGGTAATTTTATGTATTTTTGCACCCTGTTTCCAGGTCGCGAAAGATGATGTTAGCATTCTATCTGCACGCCAACACGGCCAGCGCTCAATCCATCTCTTCTCGACCCCCAACAAAAAAAATCCGTCTTGCCTTCACTATGCCCAAGGCTGTATAAAAACCATCACAATGGCAAACAAATTCGAAGAAAAAATACACAACGACCTGCACCAATATCTGGTGGGTATAGGCGCTGTCGACCAGCGGCTCCCTCAATGCCCCGATGTCACCGACCGATGGGTGTCGATAGGCAACTCCTATATCCCCGACGGAGCTCGCGAGTACCGCAACTTCCCAGCCGCCAGCCTCGGATGGATGATGTTCATAGGCATGGCTGTGGCCATGATGTGGGACGACGAATGGGAGATATACTCACAGGTCGACGACCTCTACCTCTATATGCGCGACAAGCGCGGCTACGACGCCCTCGACGAATACATCTGCCAAGATGTTCTCATGGTCAGCGACGACGAATACGAAAATCTCTCCCAAATGGTCTGCGAATGCGCCACACGAGTAAACTACAACCTCATGCGCGAGCCTGTCGAGCCCGGCACCAAGGAGGCTTTCGACGCCTTTGTGACTTGCCTCCGGGAGCTCTACTTCTTCGGCATGGCCGTCCAGCTCAAGCGGATGGGCTACCACATGGAAAAAATCAGATAATCCGCTACCAACCTTCCATCAACCCCATCAACCTTAACTCGAAACCCGAATCTTGAATCTTAACATAACACAATGGATCGAAACAAAAAAATTATCAGAGTAAGCATCGTCGGCATTTTGGCCAATGTCCTCCTGGCTGCTTTCAAAGCTATGGTCGGTTTGCTGTCGGGCGCCATAGCCATTGTCATGGACGCCGTCAACAACCTCAGCGACGCTCTTTCGTCGGTGATTACCATCGTAGGAACCAAGTTGTCGGAACGCCCCGCCGACCACAAACACCCCTTCGGATATGGACGTGTGGAATACTTCAGCGCCATCATCATCTCGCTCATCGTCATCGCCGCCGGCGTAACCTCGCTGGTCGAGTCGGTCAAGAAAATATTCAACCCCTCCACGCCCGAATACACCACTCTCACCCTGGTGGTAATCATCGTCGCCATAGCTGTCAAACTTGTCCTGGGATCATTTGTCAAGAGTCAGGGCAAAAAACTGAAAAGCGACGCCTTGACTGCAAGTGGCGCCGACGCCCTGTTCGACGCCATCGTAACTCTGTCAACTCTTGTCTCGGCGGGCATCATGCTCATCTGGAACATCAATCTCGACGGCATTTTCGGCACCCTCATTTCGCTGGTCATCATCAAGGCTGGCGTCGAAATGCTCTCCTCTCCCCTAGGCGAACTTCTCGGCACCCGAATCGAGCCCGAGCTGGCTCACTCAATAAAACAGACTGCCCTCTCTTTCGACGGCGTCTGCGGCGCCTACGACATAATTGTGAACAACTACGGCCCCAACACTCTTATTGGCTCCATGCACATCAGCGTGCCCGAAAACATGACGGCACGACAGCTGCACCTGCTAACACGCAAAATGGCCGAAAAATACGCCAACGACATGGGCATCATCATGAGCATTGGTGTCTACGCTGTCCACACCGGCGACACCCCTATGGCTAAACTGCAGCAAGACATTGTGCAAGCCGCCACCAACCACCCCAACGTCGTTCAAGTCCACGCCTTCTACTATTACGACGACCAAAAACTGGTGACCATCGACGTCGTCCCCGACGAAAGCATAAAAGACGCCGCGGCTTTCTCCGAGCTGATGAAGAATGACTTGCATTCCTTGTTCCCCGAATACAACTTCTACATCGTCGTCGACTTCAACTACAGCTGACGCCTCCCCTAGCGCAAGCGCCACCTCTATAAACAATCATGAAAAACAAAATCCCCGCAGCCATCTTACTGCGGGGATTTTTCATTTATTCATATCCCTCATCCTTCGGGCTGTGTTTATGTTATTCCTGATAATACTCCACACACTTACACCCATACTTATATAGTTGGGCACATCGGGGTCTCTGTCCGAACTGCGTTTGCGGTATTTGTTAGGCTCTACATAAACTATGTCGTTGTTGTGCAGATAGTAGTACGGCGAGTCAAACATCTCTTTGCTGGTCAGGTTCAGCTCACCAATCTCCTTCGTGCCATTCTCCACACGCATGATAGTGATATTGTCTCTAAGACCATAGATGGTCAAGTCGCCGCATATTGCCAAAGCTTCGAGTATGGTCAACCTGGTGCCGTCAACATGAATCTGTTGAGGGCGAGCCACCTCCCCTACCACGGTGACTCTAAAATTCATCAACTTCGATGTCACCTGTGGGTCTATGACATAACCCTCCGCTTTAAGGCGCGACTCCAGATAGTGGCACAAGCTGTCGTGTGTAATACCCACAACGCTGATTTCACCCAAAATAGGAAAGGTAATCATACCCCCTTCATTGACGGTATAGCCCGTTATGTCAACATTGACATATTCTGTATTTTGCTCGCTCTCCTCCTTCACCACACTGTTGCTGAGCAGCTGCAGCGTGCGGCTTTCCTGATTGAACGGAATCACGCTCTCTGGTGTCATACTGGCAACATGGATATACAGCTGGTCGCCGGGAAGGATTGTGTTGTCATACACCGACAGAATCTGCTGCGCACTGTCGCGGGTGGCATCACTCACATACGCAATCTCGCGAGTGCGGCATGCGGCCAACAACGTCACAACAATAAAAGAGAGGACTGATATTTTTAAAAATCGACCAATCATCTGAAACATAATATTATACAACAATTTCAAAACAGCCTTTGTTTCTGCAAATTTACACAAAATTCCATAATCTCATAGTGTCATGCAAAAAAAACAGAAGCTCCTTATCAAAAAAAAATGCTCGATAGTGTAAGAAAAAAACTTTTTTTTCGTCATATATACAGAAACCCTCAATAATGACCTCCGACACATTCAAACAAACCATACTACCTCTTCAAAGCCACATGCAATTGTTGGCCGAGCGCATGCTTGGCTCCGAGGCCGAGGCCGAGGACGTGGTGCAGGAGGTGTTCCTTAAATTCTGGAAAAGTCGCGACAAACTGGACAAAGTTTTGAATATAAGGTCCTACACAATGCAAACCACGCGACTGATGTGCATCGACATTCTACGAGAACGACAGCGTTCCAACCTCTGCGACACCGCCATCCCCGACATCCCCGATCAATCAATCATCGACGATGTCGAACTCTCCGAACACCGAAGCGCCATGCTCCACAGCATGCTCGACAACCTGCCCGAAAAACAACGCGCTATAGTAAAGATGAGATACTTCGAAGAAAAAGAAATCTCCGAGATCGAACACTCCCTTAACATTTCACCCGGCAGCATATACACCTCCCTCTCTCGCGCGCTACAAACCCTCCGCGAAAAACTGAAACAATGTTAAAGCAAAACCATAACGCCCTTAATAATCAACAATCATGAAAACAGACGACAATAAAATAGAAGATCTTTTCGAAGCCGCCAAACGCCACCACAAAAACCTGCGGCGCCAGCAGCATCTCAGCCAACTTGTCAACCAATGGGAGGCCGAGGAACTCGCCGCAAAGAGTACCGCCCGTCATCGGAAGCTTTGGATCTCCCTAAGCATAGCTGCCAGCATTCTATTGTTGGTCAGCGTCGCCATTCGTTCACTCCAGCCCCGCACATCGGTTCCCAGCAACACTATTGTCGCCGAAAACAAAACAACCTCAATGCCCGTTCCGCATGAGCCCCCAACCGTCGTCGCTACTCCTCCCCACTCCTCAACCTCCACAAGCGCCCCCATCGTCTCTTCCGCTCCCCAAGCAACATCAACCCACAACTCAACAGCCGATCCCCAAGAGCCCCTGGTTGCCCAATCCAATGTCCCCGCCGACAACGACATAAATCAAGTGCAGTCAAATCAAATTCTGATTGCCGAAAACACCGTCACTCCCCCCATCAACAAACCCAAAAGGACCGTCTACGAACGCACCTCTAGCCGACTCATAGGGAAAAGCGGCTACAGCAAGGCCGAAACAATAATCACATCAGATCTCAACCAGCCTCTACTGGCCTTCTCCTGCCCCTCCAACAATATACAATACGAAATAGGCAGAATAGAATTCTGAAAAAAAATGTAAGATTTCGGCAACTTTGCCGTCATATAGTCAGAAACGCGTTTCAAAGTCATAACCATTCAAACATTTATTATTCGTAACAACACCATGAAAAAAATAACATCACTAGCCTCTGCATTTGCATTAATCCTATTCTTCGCCCTCTCATCACGGCTCCATGCTCAAGAAGAATACCGCATATCTCAACCCATCTCCGCCAATATCGACAGCCTCTTTATCAAGGCAGGATGGAATGTCCTCATCAAACAAGGCGACAAAGCATCCATTGCAATCGTCACCGTCTGCCATGCCTTCTTCGACAACGACAACGAACCTGAAGTTTGCAAAATAGAAGGCAACACCCTCACAATGCTCGAAAACAACTCAATGCCCAAAAGCACCGTTGTCGAAATCACACTCAACCACCCACTTAAGGCTCTCGACATCGCCCCAAATGCCATCGTAACCACCCAAGAGATTTCCTTCAACGAAAAAGTCCACATCGTCACTATCGGCGAACACGCCTCTGTCAACGGCTCGGTATGGCGCAGCCCCAAGTCTCTCAGCATTCACATCTATCACGACGCAAGCCTGAAAATGGACAGCATTGTGGCAGGCAACTATCTCAATATATACCAACACGAAGGGGCTATTCTCGATTGCCCCGCCATGGTCAGCCTCGAAACCACACTCTCGCGCGCCAAAATTGTCAACGGCCCCATCCACATCAGCGACGCCGCCAAACATCTTACTGTCAAAACCAAAGGCTATCTGGCTCACTCCAAACATGCTCTGGTTATCAACGGCGGCATAACAGCTCCCATACCACTCTATATGAACAACCGACAAGGCTCTCCCTACAACCGCGGCGAAAACTACCGCCTCAACATCAACGCTAGCGTTATAAACGTGAATATAACCAAACATCTGAGCTTCACCCCCTACCTCCGATATGAAGTCGACTGGAGCCGTCTGCTCAACACGGTGAAAAAAGATGGCGACGCCCTGGTTTTGGACAACAGTTACGGTGCCATCAACCCCCACCAGCTCCTCTATGCCGAAAACCTGGGCATCGATTACAGCTTCACCTTCTCGTTCGGCAAGAAAAATCCCCAAACAGGAATGAATCCATACCATATCAAATTCGGAATTGAGGCCATGTACAACATCAGCGGCCGTCTCGTAACACGCACAATGGGCGACGACAACCGCTGGCACCGTACCCGAGACAAAGTCGACGTCTTCAACCCCTGGCAACTACGCGCTCATCTGGGCATTGGCGGAGGCCCGCTGACAAGAGCTACTCTATCGCTCACCTACGACCTCCTTCCCACCTTCCGCAGCGACATCGGCGCCGACAAGCTCCACACATTCGGTGTAAACATCAGCTTCTGAAAAAAACAGATCGATTTTCTGAAAAACCAACCGCACATAAGCAAAAAACAACCAATTATTATTTCGAGGCACAGCAATGCAATAACAAAAAATCATTCCACTTACATCAACATAATCAACATATTGCCATTCCAAAAAATAAAAATTCGGGTGCAGAAGCAAAAAACTTTTTGTCAAATCAAAAAAACTTTATACTTTTGCACTCGATTTCAACAGAAAAATGATCTGCTAGCTCAGTTGGTTTAGAGCGCTTGCTTGACAGGCAAGAGGTCACAAGTTCAAATCTTGTGCAGATCACCAAAGACCACCCCCTTCAAGGTGGTCTTTTTTTTACCCCATCGCTCGTTACAGTTTCTGGCTGTTAAGTGTTTGCACTTAACCTAAATTAGTCGTTAGGATTTATGTCCGATTGGCATTTGTTCCGGGCAGATAGGCCGCATCGTCATCTTTTCCGAATGCAAAATCAAGTTTTTTCCCTCCCTTCCGTGTCTACTTTTCATGGTGCAACACAGTTGCTTTGTCTATAATCGAACTCGGGTTTTTAGAATTCCACGCACAGTATGCATATGGCGAAATACTCGCATACTTGTCCGCCATCGGGGCGACGCTCAAGAACAGCCCACTCAAGTCGCCGTCGTAGTACCTCGCTCCGAAGTATGAGAGCCCTGTCTCACGGTCCCGTTCCTTGCCGGTAAAGGTGAATCGCTCACTGTAGCCGGAGATACGCTGGTCAACATAGCGTTCGCCGTAGGGCAGGTACTGCAGGTGCTGGACGGCAAGGCCCCCGTTGTCGGTGATCCAGCTGGCGCTGCCGAGGTGGTCGCTTCGCACACTTTGCTTCGTCTCGGCATAGCTCAAGCAGGCTTGACTCTGATCCCGACTTTCGCGGCGCTCCCCGCTGTGGTCGTAGACGTAATAGCTGGAGTACTTTTCGTCCACGGCGGCGTGCATACGGTTGCTCACTTCATTGGATTGACATAATCGGTGTTCGCAGCCATAGCAGTCTTCGGTCCAGAAGAGGAAGCGTCCGGTCTCGTTGCCA
>JAEEGL016433037.1_pt1 | contig 10837 bp, 12 predicted proteins | sample 9134231 | NCBI WGS metagenome assembly JAEEGL01 (sample SAMN16246548, study PRJNA631951) | gut metagenome | biome: gut microbiome; feature: rumen; material: fiber-attached | host: Bos | place: Iran: Karaj | collected 2018-10
GAGTACGCCTCCCTGCGCGGTTCCTTCGACGGCATGGACCCCACGGTCATCACCGAGATCGCCGATTTCTTCCGCAAGGATGTGGGGTATCATATCCCGCCCATGACCCCCTTCGTGGGCCGCAATTTCAACGTCACCAAGGCCGGCATCCACGCCGACGGTCTGCTCAAGGACGAGGAAATCTACAATATTTTCGACACGGCGCGCCTGCTCAACCGGCCCGCCTCGGTGCAGATCAGCAAGACCTCCGGCCTGGCGGGCATCGCCTACTGGATCAACGGCAACTACGGCCTGTCCGGGGCCGAGGCTCTGAGCAAGCACGATCCTCTGGTCACGGAGCTCAAGGCATGGATCGACGAGCTGTATGAAAACGGCCGCCAGACCGTGCTTTCCAACCACGAGCTGGAGGAAAAGATCGAGGAGCTGTCCGGCGGACGGCTCGCCAGAGTGTAAGGAGGCGGAACCATGAACGCCAAAAACTATGTTTCCCTGGCCGACCGGGTCTTCGACCGGCTGGAGCGCGATATCATTTCCGGCGCCTACAAAAAAGGCGAGGTCCTCACCGAGCTGCGCCTGGTGGAGGAGCTGGGCGTCAGCCGCACCCCCATCCGCGAGGCCCTGCGCCGTCTGGGGCAGGAGCATCTGATCCGCGAGACGCCCAAGGGCTCGGTGGTGCTGGGCATCACCCGGCGGGATCTGGAGGATATCCTCATGATGCGCGTGCGCATCGAGGGGCTGGTGGCCTATTACGCCGCCCAGAACCGCACCGACGAGCAGCTGAGCGAGATGCTGCATACCCTGGAGCTGCAGGAATACTATGTCGCCAAGGGCGACACCGCCCACGTGGTGGAGATGGACGTGCGTTTCCACGACCTCATTTACATCATGGCCGACCATCAGATGCTCACCGACGCCCTGCAGCCCATGCTGCGAAAGATCATGAAGTTCCGCCGGGAGTCCATGGACATCCTCTCCCGGGCAGAGCGCAGCGTCCGGGAGCACCGCGGCCTGTACGAGGCCATTGCCTCCGGCGAACGCGACAAGGCGGAATCCCTCATGACCTACCATGTGGAGAACGCGCGCCAGAGCATTCTCGACGCCTGCCAGGAGTGAGGTGCGTCATGGCCTGCAGCAACGCGTTTGTGGCGGCCAAGCTGCGCCGCTGGGAGAAATATCTCGACAGTTTTCGTCTGCCGGAGTGGGAAAACATCCCGGATTTCGGCCTGTATATGGAGCAGGTGATCGACCTTCTGAAGCAGTATCTGGACTATCTGCCTCCGGAGCTCAAGGAGGAGCAGTTCATCACAGCCTCCACCATCAATAACTACGTCCGCACCAAGGTGATGCCCGAGCCCGTCAAGAAGCGCTATTACCGGGAGCACATCGCCTACCTCATCATCATCTGCACCCTCAAGCAGACCCTGTCCATCGCCCTGATCCACCGGATCATCCCCACGGGGCTGCAGCGGGAAGAGGTGGAGGCGGTCTACCGCAGCTATGTGCGGCAGCATACCTACAGCGCGAAGAATTTTACCGATATGATCCGTCTGCTGGCCGCGCCGATCCTGGAGCACCCCGAACGCACCGAGATCGCCGTGGACAATGCGGAGGATCTGATCACCCGCTCGGCCATCATCGGCGGCTTTTCAAGGCTTCTGGCCCAAAAGCTTCTGCTGCTGGAGGAGTCCAACCCCGAAGAATAACCCGACGCCCCTGCGGAACATCCGTCCGCAGGGGCGCCTGTCTTTCCGGGCGCGAAGAAAAAACGCGGCCCCGCGGTTCCGGGGAACCGCGGGGCCGGACAAATCAATCCAGGGGGGCGCTGTCGCGGTAGACCGCCGCGGCAGCTTTTTTCATCATATAGGCGTCCAGGGTGGAGACCACCTCCAGAGGAGCGTGCATGCTCAGCACCGGCACGCCGGCGTCCACGGTGACGATGTTGCGGTTGGCCATGTAACCGGCCACGGTGCCGCCGCCGCCCTGATCCACCTTGCCCAGGGTGGCGCTCTGCCAGAGCACCTCGCCGCGCGCCAGGACGCCGCGCAGGAAGCCCATGGCCTCTGCCGAGGCGTCGGATGCGCCGGACTTGCCCCGGGCGCCGGTGTACTTGCACACGCCCACGCCGCCGCCCAGGACCGCGCTGTTGCGCTTGTCGCAGGTGTCGGCATAGTCGGGATCGAAGGCGTTGGTCACGTCGGCGGACAGGCAGAAGGCGCGCTCGAAGCAGCGGCGCACATTCTCTCCCTGCGCCTGGCACAGATCCTCCATGAAGGTCTCAAAGGCCTGACTCTTCATGCCGGATACGCCCACGGAGCCGATCTCCTCCTTGTCCGCCAGCAGGCAGACGGAGGTGAATTCCGGCGTATCCTGCTCCAGCATGGGCACGAAGCAGGCGTAGGCGCAGACCCGGTCGTCATGACCGTAGCCCAAAATCATGCTGCGGTCAAAGCCCACATAGCGGGCCGGACCCGCGGGGACGACGCACAGCTCCGCGCTGCGGAAATCCTCCTCGGTGATGCCCAGCTGCTCATGCAGGATCCTGAGCACGCCCAGCTTCACCCGGTCGGCGCCCTCGCCCGCAACGGGCCGGGAGCCCACCAGCAGGTTCAGCTGCTCGGCGGTGACGCCCTCGGAGAGGGGCTTCTTCATCTGATCGGCCGCCAGATGAATGAGCAGATCCGTCACATACAGCACGGGATCCTCCGGATTTTCGCCGATGCAGACCTCCGCGCGGCTGCCGTCGGCCCGGATCACCACGCCGTGCAGCGCCAGGGGCACGGTGGTCCACTGGTACTTCTTGATGCCGCCGTAGTAGTGGGTCTTGAGCAGCGCCATTTCCCCGTCTTCATACAGCGGGTTGGGCTTGAGGTCCAGCCGGGGAGAGTCGATGTGGGCCGCGCAGATGCGGACGCCCTCGCCCAGGGGCTTTTCGCCGATGTGCGCAAAAAAGACGCTCTTGCCGCGGTTGTTGTGATAGACCTTGTCCCCGGGATTCAGGGCCATGCCCGGGGTGAAGGGGCGGTAGCCGGCGGCCTCCGCCGCGGCGACGGTCCATTTCACGGCCTCGCGTTCGGTCTTTGCTTCACTGATGAAGCGGATGTATTCGCGGCAGTAGGTCTCCATGGCGGGGATCTCGGCACGGTCCATGCGGTCATACCCGCCGCGGGTATCGCGAAGAAGGGTCTTGCGAAGCTGCTCTATGTCTGTCATGTTGGTTCTCCTTTTATGATTTGATCGAGCAGGACGCCCGCTGCCCGGGCGAAGTCCTGCACGCTGGGATAATCGTTGATGATCTGATGGGTGCATCGGCCGGCATAGTAGCTGTCCGGCTTCTGTGCGCGGATGCGGGCGCGGGCATATTCCTCGGAAATGCCCTCCCGGGCCATGATGCGCCGGACCCGCGCCTCCTCCGGCGCGCTGACGCAGACGGTGGCGTCGCAGAGCTTGTGCAGACCGCTCTCGATCAGGCCGATGGCGTCGATGACGGCCAGACTCGCGTCGGATTGCCGCAGCCGGCGGCGTACCTCCCGGCGCACATACCGATGGGTGATGGCGTTGAGCTCTTTCAGGGCGGCGGGATCGTTAAAAACCAGTTTTCCCAGCTTCTTCCGGTTCAATACGCCGTTTTCCACAGACCCCGGAAAAGCCTCCCCGATTTCGGCGAGCATTTTCCCGGAGGTCTCCAGAAGCTGGTGATAGATCTCATCGCAGTCCAGGATCAGCGCGCCGCGGCGCTGCGCCTCGTGCAGCACGGTGGTCTTTCCGGCGCCGGAGCCGCCGGTCACGCCTATGGTCATCATAGCGTTTCCTCCGCCCGGACGGTTCGGAACCCCGCCGCTTTCAGCAGCCGGTTGCGCACCGCGCAGGCCACGCCGCCGCCGGTGGGGCAGCGGGCGTAAATCGTGGAAATATCGTCCCGGTCCAGCTCCCGCAGGGCAGCGAACAGGCCGGCGGACAGGGTCTGCGGATCGCTTTCTCTTCCGTAAGCCAGCGTCTGGCAGCCCCCGTAAAGCGGCAGTTCTTCACGGAAGCACAAAACCGCGCTGTTTTTGTCCAGCCTGGGACGGATGTATTTGGCCGCCGTTTCGCTCGGCCCCTCCACGACGATGACCTGGGCCCGCGGGGCGTAGTGCTTGTATTTCATGCCCGGGGCGCGGACCACGGCGTCGTCGGAGAGCAGTCCGGTGACGGCCTGATCCACCTCCAGCCGCCCCAGCACCTCCCGAAGCTGCTCGGGGCCGACGCCGCCGGGGCGAAGCAGCCGGGGCCGTTCGCCCAGGAGCGAGACGATGGTGGATTCCACACCCACCCGGCAGGGACCCGCGTCCACAATGGCGGCCAGCGGGCCGTCGGCGCCGTAGTCGTTCAGGACATGCTGCGCGCTGGTGGTGGAGGGCTTGCCGGAGAGATTGGCGGAGGGCGCCGCAATGGGAACGCCCGCCAGACGGATGATCTCGCGGGTCACGGGGGTCTGCGGGCAGCGCACGGCCACGGAATCCAGACCGGCGGTGGTGCTCCGGGGCACGATGTCCCGCGCGGGCAGCACCATGGTCAGGGGCCCCGGCCAGAAGTGCTCGGCCAGATCCCAGGCGCTGTCGGGGATATTTTTGCAGTATTTTTCGAGCTCTTTCGGCTCGGAGATGTGCAGGATCAGGGGATTGTCCTGGGGCCGGCCCTTGGCAATAAAAATCTTCGCCACGGCGTCTGGATTGAGTCCGTCCGCGCCGAGACCGTAGACCGTCTCGGTGGGCAGGGCCACCAGCTCGCCCCGGCGGATCAGCGCCGCCGCGATCCCGGCGGTTTTGGGGTCGGTATCCCGAAGAAGCTGTGTCATGTCTGCGCCTCGTTTCTGCGCAGCCGGTCGGCCTGATCGGCGGTGACCAGCGCGTCGATGAGCTCGTCCAGATCGCCGTCCATGATTGCGTCGATCTTATAGAGGCTGAGGCCGATGCGGTGATCGGTCACCCGCCCCTGGGGGAAATTATAGGTGCGGATGCGCTCGTTGCGCATGCCGGTGCCCACCTGGCTTTTGCGGTCGGCGGCGTATTCCGAGCTGATCCGGGTCTGCTCGATCTCATATAGCTTGGAGGCCAGCATTTGCATGCAGCGCTCCCGGTTCTGCACCTGGCTGCGCTCCTCCTGGCAGGACACCGTGATGCCCGTGGGCCTGTGGATCAGCCGCACCGCGGAGGAGGTCTTGTTGATGTGCTGGCCGCCGGCCCCGGAGGCCCGGAAGACCTGCATCTCAATATCCTCCGGCCGGAGATCCACGTCCACCTGCTCCATCTCGGGCAGCACCGCCACGGTGGCGGTGGAGGTGTGGATGCGGCCGCCGGACTCCGTCTCGGGCACCCGCTGCACCCGGTGCACGCCGGACTCAAATTTGAGCCGGGACCAGGCGCCCGTTCCGTTGATGATAAAATCCGCCTCGCGGACGCCGCCGAGCTCGGTCTCGGAATAGTTCAGCAGCTCCACGCTCCAGCCTCTGGCCTGGGCGTACATGGAGTACATGCGGAAAAGGCTGTGGGCAAACAGGGCGCTTTCCTCGCCGCCCACGCCGCCGCGGATCTCCATGATGACGCTCTTGCTGTCGTTGGGATCTTTGGGCAGGAGCAGGAGCTTCAGCTCCCCCTCCAGGCGCTCGCTCTCCGCCTTGGCGTCGCGGAACTCCTCCTGGCACAGCGCCCGCAGCTCGGGATCGGCGTCCTCGGCCAGCATGGCCTGGGCCTCGTCCATGCGCGCCTTCGCGCCCATATAGGCCCGGTAGGCGCCGACCACGGGCTCGAGCTCCCGCTGCTCGCGCAGGTTCTGCGCCGCAGCCTGGGGATCGGCATAGAAATCCGGCTGCTCAGAGCGGGCGCACAGGGCTTCGTATTTACTTTCCACCTGCCTGAGCTTGTCCAGCATGGAAATTTGCTCCTTACTTATCTACGGTAAAATCAATGGTGAGGCGGTCGAGCCGCGGCTTGAGCTGCTTGTAGACCACGCCGGCGGAGTCGAGCATCCGCTTGGAATTGCGGGTGCTGGGGGTATCGGCGTATTTGTCCGAGAGGTAGTAGATCTCGCGGATGCCGCTCTGGATGATGGCCTTGGCGCACTCGTTGCAGGGGAACAGGGCCACGTACAGCCGCGCCCCGTCCAGCCGGCGGCCGCCGGAATTCAGGATGGCGTTGAGCTCGGCATGCACCACAAAGGGATACTTGGTCTCCGGCCCCTCCCGGTCCCAGGGGTATTCGTCGTCGGAGCAGCCGTTGGGCAGACCGTTGTAGCCCGTGGAGATGATGATATTCTCCGGGGAAACGATGCAGGCGCCCACCTGGGTGTTGGGGTCCTTGCTGCGGCGGGCCGCCAGCATGGCGACGCCCATAAAGTATTCGTCCCATGTGATATAATCTGTACGCTTCATGGAAAATACCCCTTTCTTTCCGTAGTATAAGCTATTATACGCGCTGAAACGGTTTTATGCAAGTATACTTGTAAAATCCGGGAAAATAGATTATAATGTTAGGACTGACCCCGCAAGGAGGTACCCGTATGCAAACCTGCTATAACTGCGGCAAACAGGTCCCCGACGAGACCCTGATCTGCCCCGACTGCGGCGCGCTGGTGCGCCGATATACGACCCCCGCCAACCCGGTCGTGCGGACGACGCCGGCGCAGCCGGTCCAGCCGGTCCCCGTCCAGCCCATGGCCCGGCCGTCGGACCCGGGCACGCTCCGCCTGCGCGGCCCGGTCAAGGTATGGCTCATCATCCTGTGCGTCTTCTCCGGCTATATGGCCTTCAGCAGCCTGTGCTGCATCCTTCTGGGCGCCAATCCCCAGGTTTTCGACGCCATGCTCTCCGAGCCGGGCATGGAAAGCTTTGAGCCCATGCTCCTCATGATGCGCGATCTTCTGCCCCAGGCCCTGCCCCTGTTCGTCATTTTGTTCGTGCTGTTCACAGTCAAATTTCTTCTCCACCTGTGGCTGCTGCTGAGCTCCCGGCGTACCGCGTTCTATGTGAGCATCGGCGTGAGCATTCTGGGCTGCCTGCTGGGCTTCGCGTTCGGCGGCTCGATCTCCGTCATCCTGTATTTCCTCGACCCCCTCGTCACCTGGCTGGGTCTGCGGCAAATCTGGCCGCAGCTGCGCAAATGAGACCCCTGCTGATCGCCTTCGGGGTCATGAGTCTGATCTCCCTGGCCGTCTACGGCGCCGACAAGGCCAGGGCGCAGTCCAGGCGCTGGCGCATCCCGGAGTCCTGCCTTCTGCTGCTGGGCTTCCTGGGCGGGGCCGCGGGCGCCCTTTTGGGCATGCTCATCTTCCGGCACAAAACGCGCCGGTGGTACTTCTGGGCGGTGAATCTGGCAAGCCTTGCCTGGCAGCTCACCGCGCTCTATGTTTCCCTATCCTAAATAGAAAAGGACCCACGACTATGCTTGAACTGAAAAACGTCAGCTATTCCGTCAGTGATGACAGCGGAACGGCCGACATTCTCAAGGACGTGTCCCTCGCCATCGAGGACCGTAAATTCATCGTCATCACCGGCCCCAACGGGGGCGGTAAAACCACCCTGGCCAAGGCCGTCATGGGCATCGTTCCCCTGACCTCCGGACAGATCCTGCTGGACGGGGAGGACATCACCGGCCTGAACGTCACCGAGCGCGCCAGGCGCGGCATCGCCTTCGGCTTCCAGCAGCCGCCCCGGTTCAAGGGCCTCAAGGTGCGCGACCTGCTCACCGTGGCCGCGGGCAGGAGCCTCAGCCATGACGAAGCCTGCGCCTACCTCACCAAGGTCGGCCTGTGCGCCAGGGACTACCTGGACCGGGACGTGGACACCAGCCTCTCCGGCGGCGAGGTCAAGCGCATCGAGATCGCCACCGTCCTGGCCCGCAGGACGAAGCTCATGATCTTCGACGAGCCGGAGGCCGGCATCGACCTCTGGTCCTTCGCCCGGCTGACCGACACCTTCCGGGAGATCCACGACTCCAAGCAGGCCACCATCATCATCATCTCGCACCAGGAGCGCATCATCCGCCTGGCCGACGAGATCCTCCTCATTGCCGGCGGCCGGCTCCAGGACCGGGGCTCCGTGGACGAGATCTATCCCAAGATCATGACCCAGACCCTCACCGGCTGCAATCTCCTGGAGGTGGACTGATATGCTGAATGAAATCCAACAGCGCATCCTGCGCGAAGTGGCGGACATGGTGAATATGCCCTCCGGCGCGGTCAACATCCGCTCCGACGGGCAGAAGCTTTTCCGTCAGAACACCGAAAACATCGAGATCGTCTCGAAAACCGATCGCGACGGCATCGACATCCGCATCAAGCCCTTCACAAAGGCCGAATCCGTCCATATCCCCGTGGTGCTGACCGAGTCCGGCTTCAAGGACCGGGTCTATAACGACTTCTTTGTGGGCGAGGGCGCCGACGTGACCATCGTGGCCGGCTGCGGCATCCACAACTGCGGCGGCTGCGGCGACAGCCAGCACGAGGGCGTGCACACCTTCTACGTGGGCAAAAACGCCAAGGTCCGCTATATTGAAAAGCACTACGGCGAGGGCGACGGCCTGGGCAAGCGCATCCTGAATCCCGAGACCGTGCTGTACCTCGAGGAGGGCGCCTCCGTCACCCTGGAAACCAGTCAGATCCGCGGCGTGGACGACACCAAGCGCTACACCCGCGCCGAGCTCAAGGGCGAAAACAGCGAGATCACCATCACCGAAAAGCTGCTGACCCATGGCGATCAGAAGGCCGTGTCGGAAATGGACGTCTTCCTCGACGGCGCCGGCAGCCGCACCCAGGTGATCTCCCGCTCCGTGGCCCAGGACAACTCCAGCCAGATCTTCTATCCCCGGGTCACCGGCAACTGCGACTGCTTCGGCCACGTCCAGTGCGACGCCATCATCATGGGCCGGGCCAAGGTCCGGGCCATCCCCGAAATCACCTGCAACCACGTGGACGCCAGCCTGATCCACGAGGCCGCCATCGGCAAGATCGCCGGCGAGCAGATCCTCAAGCTCATGACCCTCGGCCTGAGCTATGAGGAGGCAGAACAGCGCATCCTCGACGGCTTCCTGCGTTAAAAGCCTCCCTCGTGCCAGGAAAACCCCGGCGAACAAGTCATCATTATTCAGAAAGGAGAACGCCATGGACGAACGACCGCTGCGGCAGCTGCAAAAGCTGCGCATCACCCGGCAGCAGTGGAAAATCATTCTCAAATGGGCGCTGTATGCCGCCGCGTTTCTGCTCACCCTCGTGATCCAGGGCGTGATCCTCAGCCGCCGTCCCCTGTTCGGCATCAAGGTGAATCTCGTGCCCTATTTCGTGGGCTGCGTGTGCATCATCGAGGGCGCGGACAGCGGCTCCGTCTTTGCCCTGATCGTCAGCTTCGCCTGGGCGCTGGCCGGCGCGGATCTGGGCTTCGTGTCCATTCTGGTGCTCACCCTGGGCGGAATGGGGCTGGGCATCGCCATGGAAAACCTGCTGCGCGAGCACATCGTCACCTGCATCGTATGCTGCTTTGTGCTTTGCCTGGTGCATGAGAGCGCGATCTACCTGCTTCGGCTGTTTCTGCACACCGTCACGGCCCGGCAGTATTTCCGCATCCTTGTGCCCGGCGTCCTGCTGGGCATCCCGAGCTGCCCGGTCTTCTACTATCTGTTCCGCCTGATCCACCGCGTGGGAGGAGGCTCGACATGGAACGCATGACGAAATTCCGTGTGGGCGTATTTCTGGTCCTGGTGGCGGCGATGGTGTTCTTCTTCGGCCTGCGCGCCTACAATGTGCAGGTGGTCAACGCCACCGTCTCCGACAACTCCATCAGCACCGACACCTACACCACCGCCGTCAGCGCGGCCAGAGGCCAGATCCTCGACCGCAACGGCAACATCCTGGTGTCCAACCGCGCCAGCTACAACCTCATCATCAACGGCTACGTGCTGTACAACTCCGACAATCCCAATGAAAGCCTGCGCCAGCTGACGCGGCTGTGCAAATCGCTGGGTCTCAACTACGCCGAGCATCTGCCCGTCAGCCTGAAAAAGCCCTACGAGTACACCCTGGACGGCTATCCCGAGGCCTGGCAGAGCTATTTCCACCAGTACCTTTCCGCGCGGAGCTGGGACTCGGACATCTCCGCCCAGCAGCTGGTGAAGCTGATGAAGAATTCCTACCACATCCCCAACGACTGGGAGGAGGAGGACTGCCGCCGCGTCATCGGCCTGCGCTATGAGCTGGAGCTGGTGAACGTGGCGAACCTGCCCACCTATGCCCTGCTGACGGACGTGGATTCCGACAGCCTCGCCAAGCTCATGGAGCTGAACGTACCGGGCATGACCGTGGAGACCACCACCGTCCGGGAGTACAACACCCAGTACGCCGCCCACATCCTCGGCCGCACCGGTCCCATCTACGCCGAGGAATACGAGCAGTACAAGAACAAGGGCTATCCCATGAACGCCTCCATCGGCAAGGACGGCCTGGAGGCGGCCTTTGAGGACTATCTCCACGGCGAGGACGGCGTGCGCGTGACCACCGTGACCTCCGACGGCATGGTGGTGGAGGAGCACTACTCCAAGGAGCCCAAGGCCGGCGCCAACGTGGAGACCACCCTGGACATCGGCCTGCAGGCAGTGGCGGAAAAATCCCTGGCCGAATGCATCGAAGACCTGAACGAGAACGGCGTGCCCAACACCAAGGGCGAGGGCAAGGACGCCAAGGCCGGCTCCGCCGTGGTCATGGAGATCAAGACCGGCGACGTGCTGGCCTGCGCCAATTATCCCACCTTCAACCTTGCCACCTTCTCCGAGGACTATGACAAGCTCATGGCCGACGAGCGTTCGCCCATGTGGGA
>JAEEGL016718730.1_pt1 | contig 10837 bp, 12 predicted proteins | sample 9134231 | NCBI WGS metagenome assembly JAEEGL01 (sample SAMN16246548, study PRJNA631951) | gut metagenome | biome: gut microbiome; feature: rumen; material: fiber-attached | host: Bos | place: Iran: Karaj | collected 2018-10
CTTGCGTTTTTCGACTACATGTTGCTTATTTGCGTTTAATTATATTTAAACAAAAATTGTAAACGGTTTGTAAGCGATATTCAGGTGAAACATCAAATCAGATTTTTATTGGACCATCGATATAAGAAGGGGTCCAGAATAGCTGCGGTTATTACTTATTCTGGTTTTCGAGTTTGGATTTCAACGGGGATAAGTGTAAATCCCAAGAAATGGGATATTAAGACAATGCGTCTAAAATCGTCTAACGACATATACGAGGCTCGCCAGGCACACGATGTCAATTCAAAATTAAGGCAACTTACGGCTGATATCGAGGCAATTTTTGCCAAATATGCCGATAATGGGTACCTGCCGCGACCAGAACAGCTTAAACAAGAATATCAGACACTGCACAATCCAAAGCTTCAGATACGACCATCTTTTCTTTCTGTCTACGATGAATTCGTCAAAACAAATGGTACAATAAAGGATTGGACACCTGCAACGCATGAGAAGTTTGCCGCGCTGAAGAAGCATATTACTAGCTACAAAGCTGAACCTAGTTTCGAGGATTTTAATGAGGTAGGACTTGGCCAGTATATCGAATATCTTAAAGATAAAGTTGGACTTAAAAACAGTACAATAGGAAAGAATTTAAGTTTTCTGAAGTGGTTTCTGAAGTGGGCACACAAAAAAGATTATCACGATGTTATTGATTACGAAACATTTGTGCCCAAATTAAAAGTCGCGCATAACAAGCCTGTCTATCTGACCGTACAAGAATTAAACGCGCTGCTAAATTTAGAGTTCGACAGAACACAGAAACACCTCGAACAGGTGCGGGATGTCTTTATTTTTTGTTGCTTTTCAGGACTTAGGCATAGCGATGTCTACAATCTGCGAAGGTCGAATATCAAAAACGGCAAAATAGTGTTTACCACTGTCAAAACCTTCGACACGCTTATTGTCGAGTTAAACGATGTTACGTCCGCGATACTCGATAAATACAAGGATTATCCGTTAAAGAACGATAAGGCGTTACCTGTTGCGACTAATCAAAGAATGAATCTTTATCTTAAAATCATTGCCAAAATGGCGGGTATCGTTGAGCCTGTGCCACAAACATCGTACAAAGGGCACGAAAGAACCGACACCTTCCCACCCAAATATGAGTTGATTGGCACCCATACAGCACGACGCACATTTGTTACTCTTGCCCTATCGCGCGGTGTTCCTGCGCAGATTGTCATGGATTGGACGGGACACAGTTCCTATAAGGCAATGAAGCCGTACATCGACATTATGAATGAAGCGAGGGCATCGTCGATGAACGCACTGAACAACATTTTACCCATAAAATAAGCATTAAGCCATCATTGATTATCATACAACTGTAAACCATGGTTTACGGCTGTATTTTGTTGTATTTCAATCAATTATAAAGGCGCTGTCTTAAGCCAAAAAATTGTAATTTGTTGTGTTTCAATTAATTATTAAAACAAACTGTAAACCTTTGTAAACCGAGTTTACAGTTATAATATATTGATATATAATTATTTATATTAATATTGTAAACCCATCCAAAAATACATCGCGTGCGCACGCACGTACGCGCACGCGCGCGAGGAAAAGGGATATAATTGTGGCTCTGCCCCAAACCCCGAGGTTTATACGCTCTGGCTCTTCCACAACAGTTGACTGCTGTGTTTGAGCCTGAGCGGGATAAACCTTTCACCCCCTTATGTAAAAATCTTTTTGGCCACGCAAAAAAAAGACCCTCCTTGTGAGAGGGCCAATCAAGCGCCAACTGCCTTAGTTGTCGCCGTCGCGGTGCTGTCGCTCCTCAGCGTTGCAGCGATGCAAATATACAAGAATTTAAATTGTTTTATATATTTCATTTTTGTTTTATTTAAATTTATTGCATATTTGCGGTACTAAAATCACTAAAAATGGAAAATATAAGCATTACAATTACTAAAAAAGAACTCAAAGAGTTGGTATTCAACATTATAGAGATGTACGAAACAACTAAAAATCCCAAAATTGTGTACGGAATTAAAGGCCTTGCTGGGCTGTTGAATATCTCTATTCCAAAAGCTCAGGCCATAAAGAATTCGGGTGTCTTGGATTCAGCCACATATCAAATTGGCCGAAAACTGGCTTTCGACTCAGAAAAGGTACTCGCAACCCTTAAAGTGATTCCCGATGAGGCATAACTCAATACTACAAGCGGACGAGCGTTGCACTTCGTTCCTTTGCAGTAAGCAAGCGGAAATGGGGCAGAGACGCTACGCTCCCCATTTCCACTTGCTCTGCGAGGCCTAAAATGCTCAAAATCAGAGATTTTGGCATTTTGGCAAGATATAACAAAGTCATATCTTGTGCCATAAATGATTGATTATCAATATAAAACTGCATAAAATGAGCAAAAATTTAGTGAAAACAACTGTGAGTATTGATTTGTCGACCGCCGACAAAATAGCGAAATATGCTGCCAGGCAACAAAAGACTCGTAATGAAGTAATAGCTGCAATGGCAGATTATTTCTTGAAAAACGGCGTTGACCCGTTTGCTGCCGAACCGCCTACACAGGCCATAAATCGTTTGGCAAAACGCAATGAGGAATTGGTTAAACTGTTTCGTGGTATTGAGCGCGATTCGATTCGGCCGTTGGTGGTTGAAGGGGAAAAGTTAGTTAAGGATTGCAAAGAGATTCCAAATTTCATGCAGGAAAAAATTCTTTCCATAAAAAAGCAACTTATTACTACTGATGACGCTATCATTGCCCGATTGCAAAACATTGAAAAACAAAACAATGATATAAAGAACGCGCTTTGCAGGCTATGTGATGCACGAGCTGTAGAGAAGGGAAAGTTTAGTATTGAGGACTACCAAAAGCTTTTTTCAAATGTACACCAAAATCCTGTCTCATAGCGACAAAGCACAAGTGTCTAACAACACTGGAAGCTGTTATGGCGTAGTTTCTTATCTGATGCACGAAGATATGGATTTGCTTGAAGAAGGGATTAAGCAGCCTTTTTTTGGCAGTAGCGGCATAGTAGAGAATCCTATGGAGATAGTTGACCTAATAGACCACAACCACCAAAAACTAATGAAGACAGACAGCAAATTCTTCTGTCTGGTGCTTGCTCCGTCTGATGCGGAATTGGCCTATTTGGGGGAAGACTTTAGTACCAGGTCGGAAAAGCTACGGCAATTTACGCTTGAAGCTATGGAGGTTTATGCGGAGCACTTTGGTATTGGCTTGCATTCGGACGACCTACAATGGATTGCCAAAATTCACCGTGACCGTCAACAAAACTCTGACAAAATTGACACGCACATTCACGTGGTTGTAGGGCGAAAATCGGCCGATGGTAAACACAAACTTTCCCCTCTATCAAATCACAAGAAGGCAAGTAAAGGTGTCATTACGCACGGTTTTGACCGTTCGGCCTTTAAGCAGTGTGTTGAAGATTTATTTGACGCCAAATTCGGGTACAAACGGACAGTCGGCGAAACTTATGAATATGCCCGCGTACTGGCTAAAGGAACACTCGAGCAAATAAGAAATCTACCTGATAAGGATGCGTTGAAGTTGCCACAACGGCCAGAACCGCACTTTAGTGCCTCTGAAAAACAAAAACTGACCAATCGTAAAAGGATGTCACTATGAGTTGTCTAAACCAATTTAAAAGCGGAATAGAAATGGAAATTGTAAATAGTGCTAACATGTTACAGCCATTAGACACCCAATCGCTTTGGCTCGAAAACGATTTGACTATTTTTTTCGGGCCCTCCGGCGTGGGTAAATCAATCTTTGCCGTCCAGACGGCTATAGATGTCATAAAAAAGACGGGAGAGCCTGTATTGTATCTCGATTTTGAGTTGTCGGAACGCGAATTCATGCAGCGTTTTTCGCGGGATTACCTTGGCGAACTTTTCTACAGGGCTGCACCCGACGCTGAAGAACTGCTAACGTTGAACGCGAGAAAAATCACCGACCTGGTAATCAAAGCTTATAAGGAGCGGCATTTTAAGTATTTCATAATCGACAATATATCGATAGTATTAGACGATGCCATGAACTATGACAAAGCCAAACGTTTCGTTCTGAAATTCAAATCGGTAGTGGACAAATTTCCCGAAATATCTATCATGCTTGTTGGCCACACCCCCAAACGAGACAGTTCTCTTCCAACCTCTGCTGATAACCTTGCAGGCTCAAAGGCTTTAACAAATTTTGTCAAATCGGTCTTCGCCATAATGCCAAGTATTAAAGGGAAAGACATTGTCTATGTCAAGCAATTGAAAGCGCGGAACAATGTGTTGAGATACGGCGATGATAATGTGTTGGTGTACGAGCGGAAGAAAGAGGGCAATATTCTTCTATTCAAAAAGATAGGTGAATCGAAAGAAGTTGAGCATCTTTTTAATGAGAAGAACCGCGAGACTAAACAAAAAATGCAAAGAAACAGCCAGATTATCGCGCTACACAAAGATGGCAATTCGCTTTCAGCCATTCAGGATATTCTGAAGACAAAAGGGGAAGAAATAAGTCGGACGATGATTAGTAAGATTATTCAAAAAAAACTGTAAATAAATAATTTATGGAATTTAACAAAATCAAGGTCGGGATTCATGTTGAAGTGTCGGCCGAAGCGACGGGGTACGGAAACCCGTACACAGGAACAGTTACAAGCGTTGTAACCATGCGCGTCTACGGGATGCCGCAGCCATTTGTCAGTGTCGATTTCGACAAACCGACACCAGATGGCCGCCGTGGCATCACTCTAACAAACTTGCGTCTCATTGAGCCTGCCCCAACGTACTCAAAGAAACGTGCCGAAGTTGAAGATATGATTATGAGAGTTCGGATAGGTCAGAAACCATAAGCCCATTCCGAAACGGTTAAAAACTTCAAAAACCATTTAAAATAAGTAAATCTGATTATTTTTGTGGCAACGCTGTTGTATGCTTAACCACAGTATTATGGAAATTTCGAAAATTTCGAGAACCGTCAGTAATTTCACACAGTTCAAAAAGGAATGGTTTGGATTTGAAATTGACTGGTTGCTGCATAAGGGAATAAAAAAGAAAGATATAGCCACAAAATTAAACATAGCCGAAAGCATTCTATTCGTAGCTCTTAAAAAAGTTCCTACGGACGCTTTTCTTGATAAATTCATGAATACTTATGGAATGACTATTACGATGAATAGAGCCTATGAAGGATATGGCATATTTTATATCGAAAGAGGAGGCGTTTTAAGTGCTATTACATATCCTGATTGTCGGCCGATGAATTTGGAAAATAAATATCATACTTTTTCCAATTTCAAAAGAGCTTTTTTGAAAATGCAAATAGATAGTTTGAGAGGAGAAGGATTTCTCAAAAAAAATATTGCTGAAAAACTAAAATGTTCTCAAGCTTATTTATCCATATACTTATCAAAAGTGGCGTCCGATAATTTTATCAATAAGTATTGTGAAGCATATGGTATTCAATTCACCATAACCAAGTATTCAAATGATGAGAGCATGGCCATTAACGGCAAATTCTCTCTCAATCCGTCGAAAGAGGAACTGCAACTAAAAGAAAAGCCCGATTCCTCCACACTATCCCAAATGTATCTGAAAATGGCCGCAGAAAAATACAGTCTGGAACAGGAACTCAAAAAGAAAGAAGACGAGATAGCCGAACTGAAGCGGCAAATTGAAAAGCTGCAGGCAAAAGCAGGGAAGTGAGTATTACTGGTACTTCTGTGATATAATCAGATTATCTCTTTGAATTCCAAAATATTTAACACTGCATAATGTACATTGTCGATATCCGTTTCGTAATGCATGTGGAAATGGCCATAAACCCACTGTTTGAGTGGGTGCTTGTTGTTTAGCAGGTGATTGTGTATTTGTCCCATAGTGTTCCGTTCGCACTGAATGTCGTACCAAAGAGTGTTGTCTCGCCCAAGCCAATTCTCAATGCCCATTTTGCCGATAGGCCCACAAAATGGCGGGGCGGAATGAGACACAACAATATCAATCAACGTATTACTTTCGGTCAATTCGTTGAGTAAGGACGGCGAATAGAACGGCGGTTCATCTGGCCAGTAGTAAGGACGGCCATTGGCTTTCTGCCAGTTTTTGCGTACACGGCGGTCTATGCTTATTGCACCGCCAATGCACAGCATATTGTGCCCACAACAGCGGACAACTGTGTAGTCGGGCACGATAAGGAAACGTTCGCCGATAGCACGCTTTTCGGTAAACCATGCAGGGTCGTCGTGGTTGCCGCGCATTAGCACTACTGTGACATTGTTTTTTGTCAGTTTCTGCGCGATATGTTTCAACTCTTTTTCATAATAATTGGGTGAGTTAAAGCCAAAACCGCAATCTCCAGCCACAATTACAACAGCATTGCGCATCTGGTATTGGTCGCAAATCTTGAAAACCAGCGTTTTGAAATCGCCGTGAATGTCTCCGCATACGAACAGAGATTCGGCTTCGGGATAATTGACCGTCTCAATGTGTCGGCCGTCGGGATTTTGTATATAATAATCTTCTGTCATATGCATTTTTTCAGCCGACTATTCCATCGGCCAATCCTCGCTCAATCAAACAAATTATATGTATTCCAACCAATTAAATAGCCTCTATCCAATAATTACTTTTTCGAAGTATAAAATTTGTTCGCTTTTGCGAGTATCAAAAAGCAAATGTTCAAAATCGCGACGCTTTTCGTTAAGATTCACGTTCTGAATCACTTCATGCAATTTTGCTTTCAGTTGTGTTTCATTTTCAATATCAACACGTTGCTTCAAAAACGCATAATCTGGCGCGGTACGGAACCATAGAAACATCACATCGTAGAAATCGCGCCCTTTCTGCCGTGCCAGCAATGCCGAAATCTTCATAGCCAACAACACGCCCATAGGCGGTATTGCCACTGGAAAAAGAAACGCGTTACGCTGTATGGTTGCCATTTCGCGTTTATAATCAATGCCTTGATTTTGCGCTTCAATCTTCATCAAAAAACGCTCCTCGCGGTGGCCTGTCAGTTGTAAATCAAACAGCAATTCGGGAAAATAGACATTGCTGCGATATGCTGTCAAACGGGTATTGTCTTTTGAACGCAATTCGGCTTGCAATCCTTGTTGCCGCAGATATACTATCAGTCTGTCGGTCATTTGCTTAAAATCTTCCTCGCTCAAATTTTTGCAATCAAAATCCAAATCTTCGGAAAATCGGTCTATGCCAAATACCAAACGAAGGCAAGTGCCGCCGATAAACACAAGTTTTTTTGCGTATTCGGAACGCATTATCCATTCCAATGCAAGCAGTTCCATATATTCTTTGAGTATATGTTTCTGAAACGCGGCGTTTTCAGCAATGAGCGGCGGATAAAAACCGCGTATGTACGTCATATCAATCATAAATCGTATGCTTTATATAAAAGTTGCAACCTGCATGTTACAGCGTTACTATCAACACGTTTGCCGTAATCTTCCAAACATTTTTTATCTAATTCATCTTGAATCCAATCTTCGTCCAAACGCAATTCTCTCAACTCATCTGCTGTGTTGTATTGCGGATAAAGATACAACAAGTCAATCAGGGCTTTCTCTGGTTTGGCCAGCATATATTGCTTCCCGTCGCGCATCGCCTTTGGTTCAAAACCCCAATATAAATGCGGTTGAATTGTCTGATAACTATATTGCCCGAATTCGTTTTCGTAACGGCTGGTTTTACGAGTGGTTACGCTTGTTATTTCCACTACCGATTCGGGTATTATGCCGTAAAACGACAAAGCTGTGTGTAAACTAATGTATGAGGGATTACACAATTTGCTGGCAAAATAACGTGCATAATCAGGTTCCTGAATTAAATCGGCAAAGGCATACCAACCCTTTCGCAACGAAGTGATATACCCGTTTTTCTGCCATTGGTACAGGTTCGACCTATTGAATTCAGGGTAAATCGCCTTCACTTGCTCTGTCGAAAAACAAGCAAACTTGTGCCATTGAGAATAGAATTGCGTATATGTCATTTTTCATTTTATTCCACAAATGTTGCAAAATTACAACTTTTCTGGAATAATATTACGAAAAATGGGGATGTCATTGGTATTATTTGAAATTAAACGCGATTTATGTTTGTTTAAATAATGCGGAAAACCCGAAAATAATGCTTGTTGTAAACCTTTTAACTTTTTGGTTTACACCGCTGATAAATCATTGTACTCTAATAACTTATGCTGTAAACCTGGTTTACAAAAAAGAGGAGTAAACAAGGGTAAACTTTAACCACCCCTAAGCTTCTTTTTCGGTTTACAGTTTACAAAACGGTCATAATATGTTGAAATACAAATTATTAGCGTTGTAAACCAAGTTTACAACAAAAATTGTATATTTCAGTAGCTTTATTGTTTGTTTTCAGTAATTTATGGCGCATTATGGTACTGTAAACCACTACCCATTTTGGTTTACAATTTTGGGCTGTTTTTCTTCGGTTTCGACAATAAAAAACGCTTACAAAAATGTAAGCGGGATTGTAAGCGTTTTACTGTAACTGTTTGAGTTACAGTAAAATTAAGCGGAGAGGACGAGATTCGAACTCGTGGTACACTAATCGCGTACGGCAGTTTAGCAAACTGCTGGTTTCAGCCACTCACCCACCTCTCCAAAGTGTTCTGTGCTGAACGTGCCTTAACAAGGCGGCACAAAAGTATGAATTAGATATTCATTCACAAACTAATTGTCGTTTTTTTTAGTTTGGATTGCATAATTAGCTGTTATAAAACAATTTAGCTACCATCACACAATACCCTATTCGCCAACAATACCCACCGAATCAGCAGCCAAATCAAGAGTTGTATCGGTTTCGGCAAATTCTTCAGCATCAATGTGCTCGTTGTCAAACAATGTAGTATCGGTTGCGGTTGAAGAATACAGAATATCAAGCAATTGTGTCATGCCGATGCCACCGCTGCGATTGCTGCTGTTACGCAGAACAACAATGGTCGCTGTATCCTTTGGAATCCTAATCAGAGAAGTTTTGAAACCATGCCACCAGCCGCTGTGGAACTGTACCGGAATGGTGTCGGCGTAAGTTGTAAGCCGCCAACCATAGCCGTAATTGTTACCAAAGCGCACACGGCGTCCCATTGGTTGAAAAGCCAGTTGCAGCGTATCGGAATTGATTATTTTACCCGAATAGAGCCCCTGGTCCCATTTCATAAGGTCGTTGGCGGTTGAGTAGATACCCTTGTCACCTAAAAAATGGTCAAGATAGTTGTCATCCGAAGGCCGATGGCGACGCTCATACCCAATGGCATGTGGCGGATAGCTTACGCTCTGCATCGCCCGATAGGTGAATGTTCGAGTCATCCCTAATGGCTTAAAGATGTTGTCTTCCAGATAGTTCTCAAACTTCAATCCCGATACAGCCTCAACTACAGCTGCCAAAACAGCATACCCCGTGTTGCTGTACTGAAAGCGCCGGTTTGGCAGATAATAGCGTCCGGCGTTGGCCTCAATCAGTTCAGCCACAATCTGTTGGTTACTGAAATACGGGTCATCGAGCATCGGCTTGCGGTCGCAGAGGTAGTGGTAGTTGGGCAATCCTGACCGGTGAACAAGCAACTGATGAATGGTGATGTCGGGATAAGGAAAGCCCGGCAGGTATTTGGCCACGCTGTCGGTCAGTCGCAACTTTCCGCGCTCGTAGAGTTGAAGAATGGCTACGGCGGTGAACTGTTTCGAGACGGATGCCAGCTGAAACGCCGTGGTGTCAGTGTTTGGAAGGTTTTCGCGGATGTTTGCATAGCCGCAAGCCCGCTCATACAATACGCTGTCTTTCTGCCCTATGAGCACTACACCGCTGAAATTAGCGTTCCGGCATTTACGCTCAACAATAGAATCAATGGCGGCAATTTGGTCTTTGGTAAAAGTGCAGCGGTTGGGTTTCTGTGGCGTCTCAATCACAGTATCAACAACTGGTGCCTCGCAACACTGACTGCCTATATGGCACACAAAAACGGTTATCGCGGCTGCGATAGCCATTGGCAAAAACTGTTTTATGCTGGCTGTTGTCATTGTTATTAATTGGCCGCAAAGATAATTTTTTGAGTAATGAGTGTAATGAGTAATGATTAACGATTAATTCATAAGAAGCAAACAGCCAAGTTGTTTATAATGCCGCGTTTACGAGTTGTTCTGAAATTATTTATGTCTTTTGCGCTACTTTTTTTCTTTTGCCGCATACAACAAAAAAGCTATCTTGCAACAACAAAAATCGTTGCAACGTGGGCAAATTCAGGTTCATAATTCTGGCGATATTGCTATGTGTGCCGGCTGTGGCGGGCGCACAAGACGGCAATTTCGAGGCTATGGCCAACGCTTCGGTTATGCAAAACGGGCTTTGGGCTGTCAATAACAACCAAGCCGGTCTGGCTGATATTCAGAAATTCGCATTTGGCGTAAACTACCAAAACCGTTTTCAGTTGGAAGAGACAAGCACCAAATCGGTGGCGGCCGCCTTGCATACTCGCACGGGCAATTTTGCCTTGAGTTTCAATAGGTTCGGCTATTCGCAATATTCCGAAAACAGCTTCGGCTTGGCCTACGCGCGCACGTTTGGCGAGCGGGTGTCGGCCGGCCTGCAGTTCGACTATCTCAACATCAACCAACCGTCGGCTTATGGCAAAAACGGCGTTTTTCTGTTTGAAGTGGGCTTGATTGCCAAACCCATTACCAACCTGCAGATTGGCGCCCACATCTACAACCCCACAAAGGCCAAAATGGCTGAATATGAAGACGAACGCGTCAACACATCGTTCCGGTTGGGCGCGAGCTATTTC